>Ga0315545_1000739_pt1 | contig 34109 bp, 23 predicted proteins | sample SalMarSW160210MG_FD_203096 | JGI IMG/M metagenome (GOLD analysis project Ga0315545, IMG submission 203096) | Salt marsh sediment microbial communities from the Plum Island Ecosystem LTER, Massachusetts, United States - Salt Marsh Sediment SW1602-10 ...
GAACTCCTTTTGAAATGCAAGCATTTCAAAAGACCATGCCCGCTCACCCTCCGAGACGCTTTCCTGGACGGCAATCCCTCTGATTCTCGCCGACTTAATTAATAAAAAAAATGGGGGGCAGGCAATGTATATTAAACTCTTGACAATTAAGTCAATTAGTTATAATTTAATAACACATAAATATATGGAAGCTAATGATACTGTTAAAGAATATATAGATAAATTAGAGGATTTATCTAAAGAGACGGCTTTTCTTTGGAATCAGCTTTCAACTAAACAGATGGAGTCGTCTACAGGGTTGACAGAAATAAGAAAAATGTTGAGAAACTTGTATGCTTCTATGTATGTTATCTCCGAAGGTTCTGATTCTTTCAGAATTACTGTCAGAAAGAGTGAAGAATTATTATCTTTTGGTCTTAGTCTGATAAATGAAGTGATGAATAGAATTTACTCCTTTAATGACAGTACCGTTAATTTAAGTCGGAAACTGGAAGATTTAATAAGTAAAAGAGAAGAAATCAATACTATTGTATCGAGTCTTCAGGAACTTAACGAAACATCCGGGAATACAGCTAGAAATGCTGAAATTAAAGCTTATCAGGCGGGAACTTCAGGTAAAGGGTTTGGAGTTGTGGCAGGAGAATTGGGGCGTTTAACAGGTAAATCATTGGAAATTGTTAAAGAAATGGTAGAAAGGCTTGAATCTCTCAAGGAGAGATCAAAAGAAGCTACTGATAAATTCGGAACCATAAGAGAGAGCTTATCTAATTTCATCGAAAATGCAGATAATTTGAAAAAAAGTTCTGATGGAGTTCGGGATAAAATCTCTCTTGTTATGGATACTTCCGATAAGTTACTGAATTTGCTTGAAGATATAGACATGAAAAGACGTGATATAGAAGAAACAGCTAATTTTTTGCTTTCTTTATCCAGAGATACTCTTATTAAATTAGGGGAAATAGACCTCTTACTCTTGCAGAGGGAAACTATAATAGGGATTTTAAAAAATCACATAGATATATTCAGATACTTAGCTAAAAAGGGATCGGCCCTCTTGCCTTTCAATATTTCTCAAATAGATTTTGCTTTAAAAAAAGTTAGTGATCTCGACCGCTATAGCCAACTTAGTATCGTAACGTTAGGTTCGACTCCAATCCGTAGCAATCTTGATTTATCTGAGTTAGATAGTATGAAGAAAATGTTGGGAATGATTGGACGGGAGATCGAGGGAGTAAAGGAGATTATTAAAGAAACACAGTATCAGGCAAATTTATGTTTAGATAATATTAAAAATGTTCAGTCTTTTATAGAAAAAGAAGCAAAAGGTATAGATGAAGTGACAAATATTCAGGTAAATTTGTCCAGAGTTATTTCCGGTTTGGGAAGATTAGTTGAAAATGCAGGAGATTTTGCGGAACAGTTAAGAGTTATTTCTCTTTATGGTAAAATAGAGGCATCGAGAGTGGAGCATGATATTAAAGGTCTTCCGGCAATTGTAGATGAAATGCAAAAACTTTCCAATGATTATACAAAATTAGGCGATAAGTTATGGCGTTTTTTTAACCCGGTAAATGAGAAAATAGAAGACTTAAGAAGAACGACTCTGACAATTGGTAATACGGTAAGTAGACTTAAGGATATCGTTAATGAAAGCGAGATTGCGTTCAAAGAGAATAAAGACCAAATTGAAACTTTGACAGAAGTTTCTTCCAGTATTCGTCCTTTCATTGATAAGCAGGAAGATGTGATCGGAGAAATAGGTAATTCTTTTAACTCTGTAACTGAAGCGTTGGAAGAGTACACGAAAGCGTCTGGAGATATTAAAAAAAACCTTGATAAAGAGAAAAATCTAACCGAGAATCTTTCTCAGGATTATAATTGGAAAGATTTAAGTTCTATTGGAATTATGGAAAAAGGTGATGAATCGGCCCTTAAGATTTATCTGCCGAAAATTCCGGGTTCCTTACACCCTTATCAATTTGAGGACCCCGAAGCAAAAGAAATTATTTACCTTATGCATCGAGGTCTGTTTGATTTGGGCTTAAGAGGTCAGGTTTATCCTTTAATGGTAGAGAGGTGGGAATTATCGGAAGATGTTAGGAGATGGGATTTTATAATAAGAGAGGATATTAAAGATCATAAAGGTAGGAAGATAGAATCCGAAGATGTTAAATTCGCGCTTGAGAGATTAACAAAAAGCGATAAAATGAATAATTTGATTTCGATTGATGAAATAGAAATTAAGGGTAAATATTCCTTTTCCATAAAATTAAGTGAAATTAATATGTCTTTTCTTTCTGATTTAGCTAAAGTTGGTTCATCTATACTGGCAAAGGATTCTTCCGAAAAAGGCCTTGTTGGTATAGGACCATTTAAATTGCAAAATTGGAAAAAAGAAGAAAACATAATTTTGGAATCTTATTCTGACTATTTCGCAGGAAAACCATATTTGTCGAAAGTTGTTTTTAAGGGTGGAAGTAATGCTGTTGAAGAATTCAAAAGCGGTTTAGTTGATATAGCAAGAATTTTACCGGAGGATCTTTCTAGTGTTAAAACAGACAACAACTTGAGTGAAAATTTGCTTTCACCTATGGGTTTAAACATTAATTATTTGGGGTTTAACTTTAACATGAAAGAACTCCCTTTCTCAGATAGAAAAGTCCGTCAAGCATTAAATCATGCTTTGAATATTGAAGCTATTATAGAAGAATCTACTTTGGGTTTTGGGAAAGTTCCAAAAGGTATCTTTCCCTCGGAGTTTGATACATATAAGCCTAAAATAGAGGGATATGAATATGATGAAGATAAAGCAAAGAAACTTCTTTCCGAAGCAGGTTTTGATGGAGGGTTACCGGAAACTTATACTCTTTCAGTTTACGATTCCCCAATATTGGTTGAAAGAGCTAATTTTATAAAGGAGGCTTTCTCTCGTATCGGAGTTGCCTTAAAAATTGAGAAAAAGCCTTGGGTAAAATTTATCGAGAAAGTTAGGGAAGGCAAAACACAGTTATTCCTTACTACGTGGTGCCCTGAAAGTGTAGAATCTAATGATTTCTTATTTACTCTTTTCCATTCAGCCGAGGCCGGTAGGGGAAATTTAACTTTTTATTCCAATAAGGAACTGGATAACAAAATAAAAGAAGGGTTCAAAGAAATAAATCCGGTGAGTAGGAAAAAAATACACCAGGATGCAGAAACCATTATAATAGAAGATGTGCCTTTAATCCTTCTGGGCAACGACGTTAATTTATTTCTGGTTAGAGATGAGGTTTTTGGTTTTAAAAATAATTTGTTCAATCTTTTACATTATGAATGGGTTGGAGTTGAATGATGGAGTTTTTAAGCTTTATGTTGGAGGACAAATTTTTTGGTATGCCATTAGGAAATGTAAAGGAAATTGTTGAGGAAAAAGAAATAACTCCGGTACCTTTGTCGAGTGAATATCTTGAAGGAGTTATGAATCTCCGCGGTGAACCTATTACGGTGATTGATTTAAGAAAAAAGATAGGATTAGGAGGGGCATCTACCTCACGCGAGATTATACTCTGTCAGATTAATGAAATAGTAGTGGGATTAAGACCAGATAAAGTTCTTGACATTCATGAAGTTTCTGATTCGGAAGTAAAAAATGTTCCTTCCAGCTTAAGAGGGGAAATAGAATCAAAGTATATGAAAGGAATTGTGAAATTGAAAGAAAAATATATAATTATTGATATAAAAGAATTAATATGATATAAGGAGGGAAAATGAGCGCAAAGATTTTAGTAGTAGATGATGCAATTTTTATGCGGAAAATGTTGGCTGATATACTTCAAAAGGGTGGTTATGAAATCTGTGATGAGGCCGGGAATGGTAGTGAAGCCGTTCAGAAATACGAGAAGCACAAACCGGATCTTGTTACAATGGATATAATAATGCCGGATATGAGTGGAATCGAAGCAATCAAGAAAATAAAAGAAACTGATTCCGAAGCTAAGATTGTAGTCGTGAGCGCAATGGGGCACCAGAGTTTGGTTGTCGAAGCTATACAGGCTGGAGCAAAGGACTATGTGGTTAAACCTTTTCAACCTTCGCGAGTTATAGAAGCAGTTCAGAGGGTTTTAAAACTGTAAACTAATTGTATGGAAGAACAGAGAAAAGAGTATATAAAACTATTTAAAGAAGAAAGCAGCGAATATTTAGATAAGCTTAATAAAATAATAGTTGATCTTGAGAAAGAACCGGACAATAAACAGATAACTGCTGAAGTTTACAGGATTTTCCACACACTTAAAGGAATGGCTGCTTCGCTTGGTTACACTCGGATAGAAAATATTTCACATGATCTTGAAGAGAAGATGGAGATTTTTAAAGAAAAAGAAAAGGGAAAGGTTGATGCTGAAGTTATTGATGATGTGTTCAAAGGTGTCGACGAAATAGAGGGTCTTTTGGAGACATTAGAGACTTCAGTTGAAGACGTAGGAGAAGAGAGCTCAGAAGTTAGTACTCGTCCTTATGTCGAAATTTTGCTCAAAGAGGATGTATCACTCCCCGCTGCCAGGGCGGCTGTAATTATTCAGAGAATAGAGGAAGAGACAAGAATCGAAGATATGGAACCCACTTATGAGGAGATAAAATCCGGTAATATTGGAAGGATATTAAAAGTTCGTTGTGCCGAACCGGAGAGGATTATAGATTTAGTCGGTTCTATTGATGAAGTCGAAGCGGTTAAATTTGAAGATCGAAAAAGTGCGGGAAGAGTCTCCTCCAGAGGTATTGAGGGTATAAGAGTCAACGTAAATATGCTGGATAGAATGCAAAATCTCGTGGGTGAATTAGTGGTTACTACCTCTCAATTGTCTGCAGTTATTAGAAGCTTTGGTGAAGAAAAATTTCAAGGGATTTTGGATCTTCATAGCAGAAGTGTGAAGGAATTACAGGAAGTTGTTACAAAAATCAGATTGGTACCCCTTTCTCTAATTTTTAATAAGTTTCCACGATATGTTAGAGATTTAAGCAGAAAGTTGGGGAAGGAAGTAAATATTGAAATTTTCGGAGCTGATATCGAAGTCGATCGGTCTCTTCTTGAAGGTATCGGTGATCCTATGATTCATCTTATCCGTAATTCAATTTCTCATGGTATTGAATCTCCCGATGAAAGAGAAAAATTAAATAAACACAGAATTGGAAAAGTAACGGTTTCAGCGAAAAGCATAAAGGGAGATATATTAATACAGATAAGTGATGATGGAAAAGGGATAGATGAAAAGGAGGTTGTACTGGCTGCGTTCAGACGGGGATTGGTCGAGGAAGAGGAACTGGAGTCTCTTTCCAAAGCAGAGATTTTAAGATTTTTATTTACACCGGGATTTACAACTAAGGAAAAAGCCGATAAGGTTTCCGGGCGTGGGGTTGGGTTGGATGTAGTAAGAAAGCTTGTGCGCTCTGTAGGGGGGAGCGTAAACATAACCACTGAGAAAAATAGAGGAACAACCATATCAATGAAAATGCCTCTTTCCATGTCGATTATTAAAGTTTATCTTCTTGGTTTAGAGAACCAGCTGTTTGCGTTACCAATGACTTTTGTTGATGAGACGTTAACGGTTTCGAAAGATTCTATATCGCATCTTATGGGGAGAGAGGTAATGTTGCTTCGGAAGGAAATTCTTCCGGTTTACAGACTTTCCAACATTTTAAAGCAACATTCTTCGAGTAATGGGAACCCAAATGCCCCATGCGTAGTTGTAGAAGTCGAAAATGACCGTTTTGCCATTTTAGGGGGAACTTTTAGAGGAAGTATAGAAGCAGTTGTCAAACCTTTACCTTCACCAATCGATAGAATTAAAGGATACATAGGTATTACTATGATTGGAGATGGAAGACCTTGTTTGATTTTAGACTTGCCTGCTTTAAGATATAGGAGGAGTTATGAAAATACAGGACCTTAAAGATTTACAATTGGATGGGATAAAAGAAGCTGCCAATATTGGGGGAGGACACGCAGCCACCGCTTTGAGCCAGATGTTAAATAAACAAGTCGAAGTAAAAGTGCCGGAAATAGAAATTTTTCCCATAGAAAAGACATCCGAGATATTAAATTTGAAAGGAAGTATTGCTGTTGCGGCTCTTACTAAATTTTTCGGTGATGCTACCGGTAGAAATCTTGTAGTCTTGGACGATAAAGATGCAAAGCTTCTTGTCGGCATTTTACTTGATAAAGAAATATCGGATTATTCGGAAATCGATGAAATGGGAATTTCTTCAATTAAGGAAGTTGCTAATATTCTTTGTAGTTCTTACCTTAGCGCGATTTCTGAATTCCTTGGGCTAATGTTGTTACCTTCTGTGCCAATAATTGTTTGGGATGATTTTCGGTCGATAATTTCAAGCGCTTATCTTGAATTCACTGCCGGAGAAGAATTCGTATTCTGTGTTAAAAGTATCTTCCATTTTAAAAATACTGATAGTCGCTTGGAAGCTTTTCTTTTGTTAATACCGGATTCCGAGAGTCTAAGTAATATTCTGAAAGCGATGAATCTCCTGTAACTCTTTGAAATGGAAATATCTAACCAGGAAAAAAAACTCTTAAAATTATTTTCTAAAAAAATTGAACCTACCGATTCAGGTTCACATAACAATCTTGCCGTAGTTTACTATAATAAGGGTTTGGTGAAAGAAGCCGTGGAAGAGCTCAAAAAAGCTCTTGGTATAGATCCGCACTTCACTCTGGCGAAGAATAACCTTGATTATATCTATAGAAGTACCGGATATTATGACGAGCAAATCGAGAAGTTAAAAGGCAAGATAGAGGAAGACCCGGATGATTATGAATCGAGATTAGAGTTGGCAAAAGCTTATAGAAGCATAGGTGATTATTACGAGGCTATAAACCAGTACAGTAAATATTTAAGGCAGAAACCTTCTGATATTCAGGCTCTTTTAGAGTTGGGTGTGGCTTGCAAAGCCAGTGGCTTTTATGAACCTTCAGTTGAGCAATTCAAAAAAGTCATACGTTTAGATAAGAACAATGCTTCTGCCCATAAATATTTGGGAGAAGTCTATTATAATTTAGGGATGTTTTCCGGAGCTATAGAAGAATTAAAAACGGCAATTAGACTTAGTCCCAAGGATGCGGAATCATATTATTTATTATCTTTTACCTATGGTGAGGAAGGAAAATTCGATGAAGCCACTAAAGCAGCAAAAAAGGCAATAAACTTAAATCCGCGTTTTGCCAAGACAGAAGCCAATTTAAGTTTAGGTCTTTATAAAAGAAAAGGTTACGAGGATTTTCTTTCTGTTTCAAAAGATAAGATAGAAGCAAACCCTTCTTTTGGTTTTTATGCTATGGGACTTGCTTACAAGAACAAAGGTCTGTTTAAAGAATCTCTTGCGGAACTCGAAAAAGCCATAAAGACTGATCCAGGTAATTCTCTTGTAAGAGAGCAAATAGGAGAAGTTTACCTGTTTATGGGTAACAACGAAGAAGCGATAAAAGCTTACCTGGAGGCTCTGAAACAAGATCCTGATTTACCTAAATTGGCAAATAATATAGGGATTGCCTATCACCGCTTGGGCAAGCTCGAAGATGCTATTTCCTGGTATAAAAGAGCGATTTCTAAAGAACTTAATTATGCTGTTTCTTGGAATAATCTTGGAGTAGCTTATTACCATTCAGGAGCCCCAAAAGAGGCATTTAATTGTTTGAAAAGGGCAAAAGAAGTAAATCCGGATTATCCTGACCCATATTTAAATATCGGTCTTGTTTACATGACAAGAGGCAATTATCAGACCGCAGAAAAATTTTTTAAAAAAGTTATCGAAATGAAAGGAGAGAATCCTCTTCCTTTTAATTACCTTGGTTCGGTTTACTTAAATCTTGAGCGATTTGAAGACGCGATATATTTTTTTAGAATGGCTGTTGAGCGGGATGATAGTTTCGCTGAAGCTCTTTATAATTTAGGTTTTGCTTTGTCCAGGATAGGAAAATATGACGAAGCACTCGAGGCTACGAAAAAAGCTATGGAGATAGATCCCTACTATTCTAGTAATAGGTTCAAATTAGGGGTGGATATTTACTCTGAGCGTTTGGGAATTCTTGTGGCAAGGGAGCTTACAAAAGATATGGAAGTAGGAAGAGTTGCAGGAGAGAAAACTGCTGAGGATTTCTTTGGAGATCTTTTTGAGGAGCCTAAAGAAGAAGTTAAAGCTGAGTTAGATGTCAAGAAGGAAATACAGAAAGCCGTCGCTTTGATTAAAGATAATAAATTAAATAATGCTTTAGAATTATTGTCTAAAGCAAGAAATGTTGAACCCAGAAATGAAGAATTGTTGTTTCTTTTGGGTGTGATATATGAAAAGAAAGAGTTACTTGGAGAGGCAAAAGATGTTCTGCGCGATCTTGTTCCTGAAAACCTTGAGGCTTCTAAGTTGTTGACCAAGGTATATCAGAAAAACGGAGAATGGGAAAGAGCTTTAACGCTAGCCAAGGGGCTTAATAAGAGATATCCCGAAGAATCTTTTCCATATATTGCTTCTGCCCAGTATTTGAAAAGAAAGAAGAAATATGAGAAAGCAATCGGCCTTCTCAAAAAATTTCCAGCCTGGAAAAAAGAGACAGGGATTCTGCTTGAGCTTGCGTCCATTAATTTTAAATTGGGAAAAAAGAAAACAGCTATTTCTTTAATCGAAATGAGTTTGTCGATATCTCCGTCAGCAGAGGGATATTATCAACTTTCAAATCAGAAGATTAAGGAAGGTGACACAAGTGGTGCAATTAAAGCTTTATTAAAAGCCAAAAAATTAGCTCCGAAAGATAAACGAATTTTGAAAACCTTAGTTAAAACGCATCTCATTCTCAAAAATTATGAGGATGTAATAAAGAGTGCAGAGGAAGCAAAGAAAGTTATAAAAGGCGATAGTGATCTGGCCTTATGGGAGGGCAAATCTTTATTTCATAAAGGTGAGGTTGATGCTGCTATGCAAAGTTTAAAACAGGCTGTCGGTTTTAACAGTAAGAACTTTGAAGCTTATCATCTACTAGCTTCTTTGTATTTTAGACAGGGAAGATATAAAGAAGCAGAAAATATATGGAATAATGTAGTAAATGAGGCGAAGGATGAAGAAATTGCAAAGAGAGCGAGAGAAGCAATTGAAAGTTTGCTACGGCTTAAAAATATTACGGGAGAGATGTAATGCCTATTGAGGGGCCAATAAAAGAGTTAGGACTTTTTGAACTATTTCAATTAATTTCCCTTGCCGAGAAAAGGGGCGTTTTAACGATAAGTGGTGAGGAAATTTTTAAGTCTTACACTCTTTATTTTGATAGGGGAAGTCTTGCTTCGATTGATTTTCCTGAAAGGTTAAAACAGGAAATTGTAAAAAGGGGTTTTCTGACAAAGGAAGAGATAATAGAAGTGGCAGATAGTAAATTCGTCGACCATTTAGTTAAAAATAATATAATTTCGCTTAGTACCTTTAAGACGATATTTAAAGAAACGGCAATGGATGTACTTTATTCACTTTTTCTCATAAAAAATGGTCATTTTAGTTTTCGTGAAACGGACTTTGAAATCCCGGGTTATCTTATCTTAGATATAAAGATCGAAAATATAATATTGGAAGCAGCGAGAAGAATTGATGAGATTTCAAAGATGGAAGAGGTTTTACCTAATACTGATATTGTTCTTGAGGTTTCGACTAACTTAATAGAAAAAGAACAGATAAATCTATTCCCTATGGATTGGAAATTGCTTTCTCTTATAGATGGTAATCTTACCATAACTGACCTTATAAACAAAATAGGTGGGGACAAATTTGCTGTAATGAAGTCTCTTTATGGGATGACAATGACAGGCATAATAACTGAGAAAAAGATTTCTGTAGATGATATAATAAAAGAGAATAAAGACTTAGTTGAGAAAAACGTTGAAAAGATTAAAGAAATAAACAGATTGTGGAATAAAGGTAGATATACTGACGGGCTTAAAGAATTATTCAAACTAAAGGAAATGTACCCGGATGATCCAAAGATTCCTTACAACATGGGTTATTTCTATCTTGCCGAAGGAAGGTTTAAAGAAGCCATATCGGAATGGAATTCTTATTTGGTTTTGTCTGCGGACGAAAAGAAAAAGAAAGAAATCAGGGAAACTCTTGATTTAGTAAAGGGAATTCATAAAAAGATTGTAAATTGGGAGGTTTTAATTGAATGAAGATGGACTCCGACCTGATGTTAATTCTTTAGATGTATTAATTTCTCTTGCTGATCTCTATATTGAGAATGGTTTGATAGATGAGGCGAAAGAACTTTTAAAAACCGCTATTAAGGAAAATAAAGAAGAAATAAAACCTTATTCCAAATTGAGTAAAATTTATATAGACCAGGGAGAGGAAGAAGCAGCAGTCGAAATTCTGAAAAGTGCTATGGAGATAAGTCCCGAGAACAAAGAAATCAAAGGACTGCTTAAATCTATGAAAATAGAGGAAGAAAAAGAAGACACAAAAAAGAAAAAGGATATAACCAAGGTTGAATTAGGTGGTTCGCTTAACGAGGTTTTAGAAAATTTGCTCAAGATAAAAGGCATCGTAGGGGTTTTAATTGTCGATGACATAGGCGCCTTGATAGAAGCAAAGATTGAATTACCTATGGAACGAGAATCGACCGGAGCAATAATTTCTTCAATTTATGACAAAATTAAATTTTCATCACCGGATCTCGAATTGGGAACGGTAAGTAAAGTTTTTTTCGAATTGCCGGGAGGGAATATTATCGTATTAGGTTCAAAATCTTTAAGATTTATCGTTCTTACCGCTAAAAATATCTTGATTGGTGGGCTGGCAGATGTCTTGACAGAAGCGTTTCGTAAAACAGTTGAGCTTCTGGGGGTTGAGTAATGGAAGAAATAATGGGAAAAGTTGTCTCAATTGATGGGGTAATATCGTGTTATCTGGTAGATAGAGAAGGAGAGATTATCGGACAGATGGGTAGTGATAAGTTGGATAAATCCGTGGCTTCCGCTATAATTGCCGCTATAACTAAGGAGCTTTCAACCCAGATTAATATAGCGGATAATTTCTCGATAACCGTTATGGCAGAGAAAAGGAATCTTTTCGTTGTTACTCAGAAAAATTTTATTTTGGCAGTTTTTACCGATTCTAACATTGATACTGGGAAAATCAGGTTTGAAATTCGCAGGTGTGTGAAAGCTATTTCCGAAGAATTGTAAGTGTCAACCATTGTACTTTTATATGAGATTCAGAAAAAAATCGAGAGATTCCTTGAGAATTTTTTGGTAAAAACAGGAGCAAAATACGTTTTTTTCGCTGCAAAAAGTGGAGAAGTACTTGTGTATTCGGGACCTAAGAAAGAAAAGAAAATTTCTACGATAACTGCTCTTCTTGCAGGTGTTTTTAATGCTACAGAAGAACTGGCTAAGCTTGTCGACGAGAGTCAGTTTAAGCAATTTTTTCTTAGAGGTCAAGCATTTAACTTATTTTATCAAAATATAAGTTCTCAGTTTTTATTGGTTGTTATATTCAAAAAGGAAACTTTGTTAGGTTCTGTAAGAGTATTATCCGAGAGACTAGCCTTAAAGTTGAAGAAGGAATTAGACAAAAATACCCCTTTGGAAAATACTTCCTTGGAAACTCCTTCAATTGATATGATAAATGGGGAAGAACTTATGGAGGATTTGTTTAAATAATGAAAAAGAAGATTCTTTTTGTTCTGTCCCTGCTGTTTTTTATTGTGCTTCTAGCTTTTCTATCTGATTTAATGATTATAAAAGTTCAGGATCTCTTGGAGCGTCGTCTGCTCTCTGTTTTTCCGGAGGGTAGTTATATAGAGAGTATAAAACTTAAGGGATTAACAGGAGTATCTGCTGATTCAGTATACATTAAAGATATTTGTTTTTTGCCCGGTGTAGATGTATCATACTCCCCTGTAGGTATTTTGCGCCGTAGGATAAAAAAAATATCTTTTGATTCTCCAAGATTTTTTATAAACGAGGGTAAAGAAGGAACGAAAACGAGTAGTATCGCAGTGTTATTTTATATTGAAGAATTTGAAATTAATAATGGTTCTGTGGAATGGAGAGGACATAATTTTCAAGGATTAAATGGGAGAGGAGAGATTTTTTCGACAGGTAGAGGTAATATTGTTATTGTTCTGCCTGAGCTCTGGGGAAAAATAGATGATGTTGCTTTTCATGTCGGGGAAATAGATTTGTCAATATCGAACAAGCTTTCGAGTATGAATGTTCAAAATCTTCGAGTCGGAGATTCTAAGTTTGAGATTAGAACCGGTAAGGGTGATAAGATAGAAGGAAACGGCAGAGTATACCTTTCTGATTTGGAAAAATTGTTTGGCGTCAAAGGCGAGGGATTTTTAGATGTATTTTTTGCTTATGATACCACTTTTGTTTTTAAAGGTGAAAGTCAAGTAGTTAGTTTACAGGGTTTTAATTTGCCTCAGTTTAGTTTTAGTGGTGTTAGAAATTCCATCAACATAAAAGGGAAAGAACTTTCAGGCTTTTTTAATTTGGGGAAGGAAATCCACGGGCAAATTCAACTAGCCGATTTAGATATAAAAAAAATAAGTAGTAAATATCCCAGTTCAAGATTGAACGGATTAATTGATTTCACCTATAGAAATAAGGATACTTTTAGTGTGGTTTCTAAACTCAAGGGAGAGGTACTTCGAAGCCCTCTCGAAAATTTAGATCTTATATTGACCAAAAGAGGAAAGGGCATATATATCGACAGTTGCAGTGGATATTTCAATGGAGGAAAGTTTGTTTTCGGAGGTGTTTACGGTGATAAGGTGGATGGTAATTTGCAAATCGAAAAAGTAGATGTTTCACCAATTGCCGAATTTTTTGGAATTAAAATATCCACTGTACTAGACATAGGTGTTTCTATAGGTGATAAAGTATATGGAGCATTTTCATTGGAGAATCTTACGTATGATGATATAAAAATAACGTCTGTAGAAGGTAATTTGAATCTTGTTCAGGAAAAAAGAAAATTTCCCGGTACAATAACCTTTGTTTCGCGTGATTTCGTCTTTAAAGATAGGAAGATATTTGAATTTGGAGAGTCAAATTTAAAATTAGAAAATAAGAAATTATATGTAAAAGGACTTTTTAAAACTGAAAACAAGAAATTAGACTATTACTTTGTTCTTAATTCCGATACATTAGAAATTAATGATATAAGATTTGAGTATCCCGGTGGGTGGCTTTACTTAATAGATTCTTTTTCTTTTGCTTATAAAAACGCTTTCCAATTAAGGAATGTTAGATTTGTGGGAAGTAGAGGTGAAGATTTTAAAGTTAATGACGTTTCGATATCACCGATGGGAATCAAAGGTGATTTAAATTTAATTAGATTTCGCCCCGAATTCCTAAGTGAATTCGGTATTTTTTCTCATCCTTTTTCAGGTAAGTTATCAAGTGTTGTTTCTATTGGCGGGACTTCTTCTTCGCCCGTTTTTTACTTTAAAGGTGGTGGGAAGGTGAATGTTGGTGAAGAAGAAATAGGGGACTCTTTAAATTTTATTCTTCGGTACGAAACCAACAAAATTTTTGTCGAAAACCTTTCGATTATAGAGAACAGCAAGTATTCAAGTTTTAATGGGGTAATTGATCCCGAAAAGAAATACCTGGATATGGATATTGAATTACGGGAATCCGGTACATGGGTGTTTTATCCTTTGATTAAACATTTATCTGCAAACAGAGCCAAGTTATCTGGTGATTTGAAAATCAGAGGCAAGTTTAAAGAACCTTTAATTTACGGAGAAATAAACCTAAATGAAGCGGATTTGCTTGTGAGAAATGCCGGGATACATATAAAAGAATTAAATGCAGTTGCTTTGTTTAAGGGAGAAGAAGGAAAGTTGGAAAATGTTTCAGCCTTGTTAGGTGAGGGAAAAGTACAAGCAGAGGGTTCGGTTAGTTTGATAGATGAAAAGTTCGATATAAAATTGTACTTAAAAAATACTCCAATTAACTGGCAATATGTAAACACTACCATAGATGGGGCTTTAACAGTGAGAAAGGAGCATAAAGATATCCGGGTAGAGGGGAAAATAGATCTTAAAAGGGCTACAATTACAATGGAGTTTGAGCAAAAAAGCGAAAAGGGAAGACGCCCCCCTAATCTTTTTTTAGATTTAACTTTTGATGCAACTCAAGGTAACGTTTGGATACGAAATGATCTTTCTAATATCGAACTTGCAGGAAAGGTGGGAGTTAATTACAAAGGCGGGCCACTATTGCTTTCGGGAAATTTAGAAGTGAAGCAAGGAATGTTTTACTATCTTTACAAGAGTTTCGAAGTTTTAGAAGGGAAATTCGGTTTTAATGAATCTGCTGAGATAAATCCTAATATTGATGTTAAAGCAATGACTCTTATTTCTTCTGGGTCGAATGGAAATCATGAACAGGATACTGTATTTCTCGAGGTTTCGGGAACAATGAAGGTTCCTAAATTTGATATCTATTCGAAATCTTCCCTGACTAAAGCGGAGATAATGACTCTTCTTTCGTTAAATGTCGGTTGGGAGGATTTGGCATCTGTTAAATCATTAGAACAGTCCGTGGGGACAGCTTTCAGCTACTGGGTAAGGCAAACTCTTAATCGTAGATTGAAAGAAGAGTTTGATATCGACGTTTTGGAAATGCAGGGAAGTAGCGGACATTATGAATTTGTTGTTGGCAAATATGTGACTGATAAACTTTTTGTAAAAGCCAGAACCGATATTCAATCTTATGGAAAATCTGAAATACAGGCTGAATATAAGCTGAGAAAATGGGGTTATATGACAGCCGAAAAGGACTTTGGGGGAAGCACAAGATTCCTTTTTAATCTTGAATGGCGATATTGAGTGTCGGGTCAGAATGGGCTTTCGGCTTACAGCTGACAGCTTTATTGCTGCCCTCTTCATTCTTATATGTTTTAGCTGAAAGCCGACAGCCTCAGCTGTCAGCTGATAGTTTTGTTTAAGGCAAAGCATTGACAAATACGGTTTTTTAAATAAAAATATAGAGATGCCCCTGTAGCTCAGTGGATAGAGCACCGGTTTCCTAAACCGGAAGTCGTAAGTTCGAGTCTTACCAGGGGTATATAATTTCATAGGTTGAAGCGTTGAGGGGTTGATTGATATTTGAGATACACTGCAATCGATGGTGGGAATGAGTTTATCAAGAAGGTTTAATAGTATATAAAGGGGGAATAATGGCGAAATACAGTAGGAGAGACTTAAAGCACGATGAATTTAAGGAAACCATTGAAAATATAATTATTTTTTACGAACATCATAAAAAAAGAGTTTTATGGATTGTATCCGGTCTTATTATACTCCTCGTAATTTTCTTTACATATAGAAATAATCAACAAACAAAAATGGTTAATTCTAAAAAAATGTATAATTTGGCTGTAATTTTATATGGTAATGGAGATTTAAATCAGGCGCGCGTGCGATTTCAAGAGATTGTTGATAAATATTGGGGTACAATTTTTGCAAACCGTTCGAAATTTATGTTGGCCAATATAAGCTATAAGGAAGGAAATCTGGATGACGCGTTGAATAAATTTGAGTCTTTTATTAGTGGAAAATATGATGAGCTTTTTACTCCAAGCGCCTATGAAGGGATTGGGCAGTGCTATGAACAAAGAGGTGATTTGTTGAGAGCCACAGAAAATTATGAGATAGCAGCGGATAAATTCAAAGATACTTTTTCCAAAGCAGAATGCCTGCTTGCTCTTGCTCGGCTGTATCTTAGTCAGCAGAGAACGGTCGAAGCAGAGGCTGTTCTTGAGAAAATACTTGACATTTCGGAAGATCCCGAAATTATCGAAAAAGCAAAGGAAAAATTAAGGTTAGTTCGGGTTCAAAGAGAATTAAATGAATGAGCCCTTAATTGAAAAAATAAGAAAAAATATCAGTGAAAAAGGACTTGATGCGGTTATTGTAACCGATATTTACAAAATTCTTAATCTTCTAGATATTAATGCTTCCTTTAATATAATTGAAATAAGTTTTTATCTTCTTATTACTAAAAAAGAACTATTCTTGATAGGAGATCCTTTTTCTTTTTCTCTGGTTGAGGTTCCGGGGAAAGTCAAGATAAGAAAAACCGATATGATGAGTATACGAAAAGAAGGATTTTCCCCTGTATGTGAACTGAAAACTCTTCTCGAAAGATTAAAAATAAAGAAAATCGGTTCATTTGGCGATATTAGATTGGCGAAGTTTAAAGCAATTAAAATACAAGATCCTTTTATTGAGTTTTTCTTGATGCCCGATAAAGAAAGAGTTTCTGTTCTTAAAGAGAATGCTGCGATTTGTGAGAAGGTTTTAGAAAAAGCTCTATATACGTTAAAAAACGATTTGACTGAGATATCTATGAGAAACATTATCGATGAAGAAATATATAAATCCGGAGGAGAAAGAAGAGCTTTTCCGACAAAGGTTATTTTCGGGGAAAGCACTTCTAATCCGTTTGCTTTGAGTAATGACAGAAAATTAAAAGATGGCGACACGATTGTTATAAATTTCGGAATTATACGATCAGGTGTAGGTATAGAGATAGCGAGGACATATTTATGGGGGGCCGCCGACAAATTTTTAAAAAGAACTTATGATGACATAATCGAGATATATAGTAAATTCTTATCTTTCATCTCATATGGTAAAATAGCCAGAGAAATTTACAAATATGTACTCGAGCTTATAAGAAATAAAGGTTATGATAAATATTTTATTCCGCCTGTTAATGCTCCGTTAACACTAAGTGGAAAGGGTATAAGTGTCTCCGAGACCAGTAATTTTATTATAAAGGAGGGTACTCTTCTTTATCCCCAGTTAAATTTCTATTTTCCTGGGAAATTTGGTATAAAATTTCAGGATGTTTTCTTTTTAAAAGGAAAAGATTTCAATCTTACTAATTTCTTTAATAAAGGAGAAGTAAATGTTATTTCCGATAAAATCGGAAAGCAGAGTTAGGCGATTTCCCGCTGTAACTGTTTCTCTTATAGGCTTAAATATTTTAGTTTTCCTTTTTAGTTATCCGGCTATGAATAGGCAAAAAAATATTATCGTGGAAAAAGCAACTAAACTTCAGGATATCGAAATAAGGACATTATCACCCGAAGATCCTTCTGAGATAATTGAGTACGCTAAGGACCCAGGTGTCTTGAGAGAAAAAATAAAAAATAGAGAAATAACAATACCGGATGATTTATGGAAAGAATGGAAAAAAGCTTACGATGATTACAAGAAAGCAATGGATGAGAGACTTATAAGGAAATTTGGTTTCGTTTCAACTGATTTTGACATTTCTACTTTGATAACGTCGTTGTTCCTTCATGCCGGATTTATGCATCTTTTCGGGAATATGTGGTTTTTATGGCTTGTAGGACTTAACGTTGAAGATGACTGGGGAAGACCTTTTTTTCTTGGTTTCTACATTTTATCGGGAGTTGTCGCCTCTCTTCTTTTTGCGGCGATGACTAAATCGGATTTGCCTTTGATTGGGGCTTCTGGAGCTATTGCGGGAGTTATGGGTGCTTTTGCGATTCAATATTATAAATCAAAGATATATTTTCTGTTCTTCTTGTTTGTTCCTAGAATATTTCCACTCTATGCATGGTTTTACCTTCCTCTGTGGTTTCTAAATGAGTTGTTTGGAGCAGTGTATTTTAGTGATTATTCTACCACTGCTTTTTGGGCTCATGTAGGAGGGTTTGGTTTCGGGGTTTTCGTTGTGGTTCTCTTGCGATATAGTGGAATTGAGCGGAAATACTTAACGCCGCTTGTTGAAAACACTTTAAATTTGATGGATTTGGATTTTAGTAAGGCGGTTGAGGCAAGAAGTGCAGGTAATATTGAGGATGCGGAGAAACATCTTAAGGAAATATTACTGAGAGAGCCATCTAATTTAGACGCTGCAGAGGAACTTATCGACATTTACATTAAGGAAGGTAATAAAAAGGAAGCGGAATTGGTTGCAAAAGAAACATTTAGGATGCTTAGAATGGAAAAGAAAGAACCTTCGGTTATCCTAAATTTCTATGAGGAAGTGCTGGAAGAAAGAGATCTTATTTTGGCCTTAAGTCCTTATGATTTTTATTTTATATCTCAAATGTATACAAAGAGACAGCAGCAAAAAGAAGCCGCAAAAGTTCTTGCTATAGCTTATAAGGAAAATAGAGACACCAACGATGCTCCGTATATATTACTTCGCCTGATAAGAGCTCTGGCGCTTAGTGGGAATCAAAAATTTCTAAAAAAAGCACTTTTTGAATTAAAGAAAAAATTTCCTGAAATGAAGAATAAGGCAATTACCGTATTGAGAGAAGTTAGAAATGGACAGAAATAGAGCGCTTGCGATAATAAGAACTAAAATGAATGATGATCGAATGATAAAACACCTATTTGCAGTTGCTGCTTGTATGGGAGCTTTAGCCGAGAAATTTGACGAAGATAAAGGAAAATGGGAGCTTGCGGGCCTCTTTCATGATATAGATTTCGAAGAGACAAAAGATAAGCCCGAGGAGCATGGAATAAAAGGAGCAGAGTTTTTAGAAGATTTTGGGGTTTCTTCGGATATATTGTATGCGATAATAGCTCACGGGGGTAATGCTGAACCTAAAAGTAAGATGGATATAGCCCTTTTGGCTTCTGATGCACTCTCTGGTCTTATAGTAGCATCAGCTTTTGTAAATAAAGAAGGATTAAGAGGAGTTGACACAAATTTTATTTTAAAAAGATTTAAAGAGAAAAGGTTCGCAGCAGGAGCCAACAGAGAAAATATTAAGAGATGTGAAGAAATGGGATTAAAACTGGAAGAGTTTGTTTCGATCTGTATTAAAGTTATGCAAAATGCCGCTGATATTCTTAGCCTTTAATTTTTTAACAGGGGTTTACATTGAAGCAAATTTGGATTCATTACTAATGCCTCCAAAAGACGATTGGTTTTCTGAGGATAAATTCCATCATTTTGCGCACTCAGCTGCAATCTCTTCCTCAGTATATCTTATTCTGAATAACATAACGAAAACGGACGATAATACTTCTTTTTATCTTTCATTTTCGATTTCTTCACTTATTGGTTTATCAAAAGAAATAAAAGATAGTAAAGACGAAAAGGGTACTGCTTCCTCAAAGGACTTTATATTCGATATTGCGGGTGTTTTATTTGGTATACTTTTAGTGTCAATCGGCGGATCGTAACGTTAAGAAGTATATGGTACTTACCCTGTTGATTGGTAATTGTATTTCTTATATATTATATAATAAACGCAGAATGTAAAAATCAAATATGAAAATGCAAAAATGCAAATCAAAATTCAAAAATAAATAAAGGATCTTTTTAAATCTGCGTTTATCTGCGTGCTATTATTTTCTTTTTTTACATTTTTATTTGTCATTTTGCTTTTTGAATTTTGATATTTGATTTCCGGCAAAAGCGGGTATATTTAATGAGGGAAAATATAAGAAAATTTGATTTATAATATTATGGAGTTGTCTAATTTTCCTATGTATCTTAGGTTGTCAGAGAAGGAATTCAAAAATAAGGTTGACGCTTTATTTGATATACTGAATTCCTGCACTCTTTGCGGCCATAGATGTAAGGCCGACCGTCATTATGATAAAGGTGTATGTGATTCAGGTATGGATTTAAAAATTTCTTCGATTTTTTCTCATTTTGGGGAAGAAAGACCTCTGGTTGGAAACCATGGTTCGGGGACCATATTTCTTGCCAATTGTAACTGTAAATGTGTATATTGTCAGAATTTTAGTATTTCACATCTCGGAGAAGGTGAAGAGATTTCGGAAGAGAAGCTTGCAAGTAAGATGATTTATCTACAAGAAATAGGTTGTCATAATATAAATTGGGTCAGCCCTACGCATTTTGCTCCACAGCTGGTTAAATCTCTTTTTATAGCCAGAGGGAAAGGTCTAAAAGTCCCTGTTGTTTACAATACTGGCGGTTATGATTCCCCGGATTTGATTAGAATGCTATCGGGTATAATAGATATATACATGCCGGACATTAAGTACGGAAATAATAAAAATGCCTTTAAGTATTCAGGTGTGAAAAATTACTGGGATATAATAAAGAGTTCTGTCATGGAAATGCATTCTCAAGCGGGGGATTTGATAATTGATGATTCTGGTATAGCTAAGAGAGGTTTAATAATACGGCACCTTGTTTTACCGAATGGGCTTGCCGGTTCGGGTGAGGTTTTAAAATTTATAGCGGATAAAGTATCGAAAAATTCGTATGTGAATATCATGAAACAATACACACCGTATTTTAAGGCTTTAAACTATAAAGAACTAACAAGAGATATAACTGAAGAAGAATACAGGGAAGTTTTAAATAGGGCGAAGGAATTGGGACTGTGGAGGGGTACTTAGAAAAATTTAATAGGTTTTAATATATAAAATCACTCTTTTTCGGTTACTTTACTTATGGCTTCTGACAACTCGTTTGTATCGAATGGTTTTGTTATTATCCCCTTGAATCCATAATCTTTATAGTTTGCCATAACAGAGTCATTAGAATAGCCGCTGGCTACTATTGCTTTGACGTCAGGATCTAACTCGAGCATTTTTTTGATAGTTTCTTTGCCACCCATACCTCCCGGAATTGTTAAATCCAAAATAACTGCATCGAAAGGTTTTTTGATTTTTAACCTTTTTTTGTATTTTTCTAATGCTTCTTTTCCGTCTATAGCGAATTCTGTCTCATAACCTATTTTTTCTAACATTCTCTTTAAGGCGTTTCTTACGATTTTTTCATCGTCCATTAGTAATATTCTGCCTTTTAATCCATTCGATTGTTCTTCTTCTGAATTTTCTTTTTGGGGTTTATCCCGTGTGGTTGTAGCCGGAAGATAGATGCAAAAGGTTGTTCCCACTCCAAGCTTTGAATCAACTGTGATGTAGCCGTTGTGTTTTTCGATAATCGAATAAGTCGTAGCCAGTCCCAGACCACTACCCTTCTGTTTGGTTGTAAAATATGGATCGAAGATCTTTGGTAAATGTTTTTCTGCGATACCTAAACCTTTATCCTCTATAGTTATTTTAATATATTTTCCTGCATTAAGAGCTAATGCCGAGTCTTCTTTTATGGTTGTGTTTTCGAGTTTTATTCTTATTGTTCCTCCCTCTGGCATCGCCTGATCCGCATTTATTATTAAATTGCTTATCACCTGGCCAATCTGGTTTTTATCAGCCTCTGCTTTCCATATATCTTTAGGTATATCGTATAAACACCTCACGTTAGATCCCCTTAGACTGAACTCAGCCACTTCTTTTATTATTTTTTCTATTGAGGTTGCTTCTTTAATAGGGGTGCCGCCGTTTGAGAATGTAAGCAATTGTCTGGTTAAGTTTTTCGCCATATCTGCTGCATCTTTAGCGTCGTTTAAAATATTTGATAATCCTTCATTGTCTTTTGCTTCCAGTATGGCTAGAGAAATATTACCTATAATACCGTTTAAGAAGTTATTGAAATCATGAGCGATTCCTCCGGCGAGGATAGCTACAGATTCGAGTTTTTGTATCTTTTGTCTCTCTTCTTCTATCTTTTTTTCTTCCGTAATATCGTGAGCGAATACGAAAATATATTCCTTCTTACCAAAAATTTGATAATTGGCGAGAATATTTACCGGATAAGTGGTACCGTCCTTTTTACGATAAGTCGCTTCAAATTTAATAGAGCCTTTTTCTTTTAATTGTGTGGCAAACTTACCTGTTTTTTTCGCAGTCATTTCCGGGCAAATTCTACTCCAATTAATGGTCGATAATTCTTCTTTAGAGTAATTTAGTTTTTCAAAAGTGAATTGATTGGCAAATAGTATTTTGCCGGAGGTGGAAAGTAGTAGAGTAGATTCGGAAGCATTGTCGATAGAATATCTTATAAGTTTGAGTTGTTCTTCTGTTCTTTTCCTTTTTATTACATTATCTATAGTCGGAGGTAGTACTTTTAGGTAATTACCTCCGGTGTCTTTTATTATATAGTCATAGGCGTTATTTTTCATCGATTTAACGGCTGTTTCTTCGTTTCCGGCGCCGGTTATGATTACCACAGGTTCCTCTATATCGAGCTGGAGTATATCAAGAGCAGTCCCATCTTTAAGTTCGAAGTCCTGAAGTATTATATCGAAAGAATTTGATTCTAATATCCTTTTACATTCTGCAATTGAATCTGCTATTTCTAAATCATAAGGAAGTTTATTTTTGTCTGCGAAACGCTTGAATGCTTTCTGATCGAGTTTGTTATCTTCTACTAATAGAACGCGATATTTCTTTTCTTGCATTATGGCGATTCCGATAGTGTCCAGTACATTTTGATTGTTCTAATTACTTCAACGAAATCTATATAATTAACCGGTTTCATCATATATCCCGCAATGCCGAGATTGAAACTTTCTATTTTATCCTCTTGCTCTTTCGAAGTTGTCAGCACAACAACAGGAATAATTTTTAAAGATTCATCTTTTTTTATGACTTTTAAAAATTCTATACCGTCCATTCTGGGCATCCTTAGATCTAAAAGAATTAGACCGGGGCGGTTTTTATTTTCTCTTAAATATTTTATCGCTTCTTCGCCATTGTGAGTTATATTCAAGGGGTTCGTGATACGAAGTTTATCAAAAGCTCTTTTTACGCTTTTGATATCTATTTCATCGTCTTCGACTAGTAAAATTGTTTGTTTCTGGTTCATACTTACCCTCCTATTTTTTTATCCGTAAAAAATCCGTTCCAAAAGTTAAGTATTTGATGGTTAAACTCTTAATTTTCGAGGAAAGGCAAATTAGCAAAAGTAAGTAAAAATTATTTAACATCTTTATTGTTTGGGCAGTGTAAAATAGAATGTGGTTCCTTTGCCTAATTCACTTTCTAGCCATATTCTCCCTTCATATAAGTCTATTATTTTCTTAACTATGGTGAGGCCTATCCCTGTGCTCTTGCCCGTAGGATCCGATTTTAAAGTCTGGAATATTTTAAATATTTGATCGAAGTATTTTTCTTCTATACCTGGGCCATTATCGGATATACTAAATTCCCATTCTTTTGTTTTTTCCACGCATCCAACTTTTATGATACCCTCGGGTTTATCTAAGTGCTTTATTGCGTTACTTAAAAGATTTTCAAAAAGCTGGGTTAGGCGAGTCCGGTCTGCATTATATTCAGGTAGTTTATCCTCTACTATGATTTTTATGTTATCGGGAGGTGCCAATAGGTCGATTACATTTTTCAATAGTTCGTTTAGATCTATTTTTTCTTGTTCTTCTTCGGTCCTTACTACTCTCGAGTATTCTAATATACCTTGAATCATACTATTCATCTTTTCGGTTCTTTCTCTAAGCATCGCGAGATTTTCTTTACCTTCTTTATCAAGCACTTTGGAGTAATCGTCGGATATCCAGCCTGATAATTCGTTTATACCTCGAAGTGGTGCCTTTAAATCGTGAGATACTATATATGCGAAATCCGCTAAATCTTGGTTTACGTTTTTTAAATCCTGTGTTCTTTCCGCTACCTTAATCTCAAGTTTACGACCATATTCTATGATATTCCTTACTTTAACTAAGTGTATTGTATAAGCGGATAGTATTGTCAAAACTATTATGAAAAGCCTGAACCATATTGTTTTCCAGAAGGGGGGAGTGACAGTTATCTCCAGAGATGTCTCTTCTTCATTCCAGATACCATCGCAATTAGATGCTTTTACTTTAAATATGTACTTCCTGGCAGGGAGATTCGTATAGGTTGTAAAACGGCGATCTGCACTTGTTTCGGTCCATTCTTTATCAAATCCTTCCATTTTATAAGCGTATCTGTTATTATCAGGTTGGGTATAATGCAAAGCAGCAAACTCTAACGATAAAATATTGTTCTTATAAGAGAGAACAATTTGGGAGGTTTCGCTTACGGATTTTGAAATGATTACGTCCCCGTTTATTTTTTCGCCAATTTCGACTGATTTATTAAATAATTTTATGTCGGTAATAACTACATTAGGAAGGAAGGGATTTGCTTTTATGCTATCAGGCCAAAAGGCATTAAATCCGTTTTGACCTCCAAAATATATTCTTCCATTTTGATCTTTAAAATAAGCGTTGTGCCAAAATTCATTGCTTTGTAAGCCGTCACTTTCAGTATAGTTTGTAAATGAGGTGTCCGATAAGTCGAATTTCGAAATACCTTCTGAAGTGCTGAGCCACAAATTCCCATTATTATCTTCGACAATGCCAACAATACCTTCAGTGGGCAAACCATCTTTTATGTGATATGAAATAAACGATAATTTATTATTGGTTAAGTCGTTGTCCTTTTTCGCTACCTTGTTCAAACCACTCGCTGTGGCTATCCACATGTTTCCTGTATGATCTTGGCAAAACGCATTAATCGTATTACTGCTCAAACTCCGGGGGTTGTCTTCTTCGTATTTGAAATTTATAAATTCTGGGTTTGGTTTATTCTTTTCTTTTGCCGGTAAAATGCTTAATCCTTTGCCATGCCCCCCTATCCAGAGATTTCCGCTATTGTCTTCCGCGATAGCCCAGATAATATCGTCGCATATACTTGAAGGATTGTTCGGATCATTTCGAAAACGTACAAATTCGTCAGTTTTTTCTTTATATTCCCAAAGTCCACCTTCCCATGTGCCACCCCAAATTGTTTCTTGGCTATCTTCGTAAATTGAAAATGTCCAACTACCTTCCAGGAAGTATCTTTTTACGGTCGGGACTTCTTTTGTACCTACTTTTCCAGGGATTATTTTTGAAATAGAACCGAATGCACTTCCCAGCCAAACTTCACCATTTTTTCGTTGCACAAGGCAAAGCGTATTGTCGCTCCCTATTGTATTGTTATCCGCGGGATTGTGTTTGTAATGTATCACTTTTGGATCTTTCTTATCGTGTAAAATTAACCTGTTGACACCTCCGCCTTTGTCCAGTCCAATCCATAATTCGCCTGGCGTTGTACTATGTATTGAGGATATAACATCCCCGCTTAATGTGTTTTTATCCCCGGGTATAGATTTAAAGTGCTGAAATTGCTTTTTAAATAAATCGTATTTACATAGCCCCTGGCTAAAAGTGCCAATCCATAATATGCCGGAACGATCAATAAATAAAGAAAAAAGTGTATTATCGCTAATTGAATTTAAATCGTTCTTATCATTTAAAAAATTAATTAAGTGGTCTTTCTTTTCATTATATTGAAATAAACCATCTTTATTTGTAGCTATCCATATTCTGTCTTTATGATCAATTAACACATAATTTCTGTTATTGGGGGACGGATTTGCTTTTTTCAATGCTTCTTGCCGGTAGCTCTGTGTTTTTTCATCGTAGACAAGTTTTATGGTTCCGGTTTCTATTGTTCCCAGCCAAAGGTTTCCAGCTTTATCCTCAGTTATTGAGATTATTTCATAAACCGCAGTAGCAGGTTCTAAGGTTTTACTTGCTTTTTTTATAGTTTTACTTTCTCTGTCAAAATAATATACGTAATTTGCGAACAACAATAAATTTCCATTTCGGTCTTCATGGATCTTTGTGAATCGTCCTTCAATGGAAGAAATATCAAAGCGTTTGAAACTTTCGGTGGTTTTATCGCCAATTTTATTTTTGATTAATAAATTGAGGGCGTTATCCGTACAAATCCAGATATTATCCCTGCTATCTTGTATAAGATGGTAAATGGTATTACTGCTTATACTTGTTGAATCGTCCGGATTATGTTTGTACCTAATGAATTTTTCTGTTTCGGGATTGAATTTACAAAGACCTGCATCGGCATTGCTGATTACCCAGATAAAACCATCTTTATCTTCGTATAAATAAACTACTCCGTTATGACTTAAGCTGGAACTGTCATTCTCAATATGTTTGTATGTTTTGAAAGTATAACCGTCATATCTGTTAAGTCCATCAAATGTGGCAAACCACATAAAACCTTTTCTATCCTGAATCATATAATTTACGGTAGATTGTGATAACCCATCTTTCGTTGTTATTCTTTCAAAAATTTCAGAGGGTGTTTTCGAATAGATGGTTCCGCTTAAAAAATATGAAGAATAGACTGCAACAATGAAAATTATCTTAATTATATGATTAATTTGTTTGATATTATTGTTTATTCTTTTAGTTAAATAACTTGGCATTTTAAATTCTCTTTATTGTTTAGGCAGGGTAAAGTAGAACGTGGTTCCTGAACCTATTTCGGATTCAACCCAAATTTTGCCTCCCTCTGTTTCAACAATCTTCTTTGCTATTGTTAAGCCTATGCCCATGCTTTCGTAGGTTTTTTTATTGTCTAAAGTCTCGAATATCTGGAATATTTTCTCCCAGTATTTTTTTTCTATGCCGGGACCGTTGTCGGATACGCTGAATTTCCATTCGTTATCCTCTTCGACACAGTTTACTTTTATAACCGCTTCGCTTTTATCCGCGTATTTTATCGCGTTGCTTAGAAGGTTTTCAAAGAGATTAGATAAGCGAACCCTATCTGCTTTATATTTAGGAAGTCTGTTCTCTATTATAATTCTTATATTTTCAGGAGGGGAAAGAAGACCGATTACTTCTTCTAGTAACTTATTTAAATCAATAACTTCTGTTTTGCTTTTATCTCTTCCTATTTTTGAATATTCAAGTAATGCTTGAATCATTTCGTTCATAAATTTGGTTCTCTCTTTAAGTAATTCTAGATTCTTCCTACCTTTTTTATCGAGTATTTCAGAATAGTCTTCTAATGTCCATTCCGCTAATTGATTTACGCCTCGAAGTGGTACTTTTAAATCATGGGAAATTATATGTGCAAATTCTTTCAATTCTTTGTTGGAGTTCTCTAGCGCAGTGGTGAATTCTTCAAGCCGTATATTGCGTTCGGCTAATTCTTTGCCGCTTTTAACTGCTCTAATCGTTAGATGGCCGACCAGGCCCACTAAGGCGCCTATCGAAAGAAGGAACCATAGTTGCTTCCAGAAGGGAGGTGCTACCACAAAATTTAAAGTAGCAGGGGTGGGATCGATATTGAAATCTGTATCTCTGGCGCGGACCTCAAATTTGTAGTTGCCGCTTGCAAATCTTAAGAATAATTTTTCTTTATTTCGACTAAATGTTGACCATGGACCGTTATTCAAGCGGAAAGAGAACTCAAGTTCTCCCGAGGAGGTAGTATTCCAAGCATCCTTTCCATTCCATGAAATGGTGGTATTTCCTTCGGAGCTTATTTCCTTTAAGCCAAAGGTTATTTCTGTTTCTGGTGGTAGTGTATCTTTTCTGTAACGTACAGTCTTAAAATTTGTGATAGATTCCTTACTAAATTGTTTTCCGGTTAAAGATCTAAAATACCATTCTCGGGATGAAAGGTTAATCCATAAATCACCATCATAGTCTTTTTTTAGTAGTCCGGCTTCAAGCGGAATTGTGAAATGTTTTGAAAATGTATTTCTTGTCCATCCTTTACCGTCGAATGCGCTTATCCCTTCGTTGGTCGAAGCAAAAATAATGTTTTTGCCCCATTCTATGATACTGGAGATTGTATTGCTTGCCAGGTAATCTTCAACCGTGTAATTTTTCCAGTGTTTGCCGTCGAAGTGGAATAAACCGGCACCGTGTTTGGAAACCCACAGCTCGCCTTTTTGTGTAGTATATAAATAACTTATCCACGGTATTCCAAGTCTCTCTGGCTCACTAACCACTTCTGCTTTTTCCCCGTTGAATCGGGAAAGATTCATACCTCCAATCCATATTGTACTATCGGGTGTCTGTTCTATAGTGTAATTAATGGTATGAGTAAGTGCGGGCTGAGTGTAATGGGTCCATTTTTCTCCGTTTTCCGTAATTTCATATCGTATTATTCCTCCCTGGTAGGCTTGACACTCCGTGCCTGAACCGAATAGTATTGAACCATCGAGCAGTTCGCAAATGGCAAGGTGCCCCACGCCCCAGCTTAAATCGGGATGAATTTGCTTTATCCATTTATTGTTTTTAAAATATGCAGTTGCTGCTTTACCTTTGTGGCTTCCCGCTGCCCACAATCTTCCGCTTTTGGTATACTTTAGAACTACTGGAGTTGTGATTAGGCCGTCATCCGTACCATACGCAAGCCAGTTATCACCCTTCTCTGATACGGCTTTCCCTTCCGGTGTTAAAAACCATTCAACTTCGTCATCCGTTTCGCATTGGAAATTTAGACCCTCGTAAGTAAGCCAGCGTTCATCGGTATATTCTATTTTAAAGATATCCTGATTCCTTCCACCTAACCATATATCCCCGTCTCTTGTGGGATATATTATCATGTCAACTTTGGGGATTGGCAATTCTTCGGATGTGTATATTTTCCATTCGCCTTCTTTGTATCGGAGTATCTTTCCCCAATCGCCGATCCATATTGTTCCATCTTTATCCTTTGTTATCGAGTAAGTCCTGTAGTCTATCTCAAGTTTGTCCAGTTCTTTTACACGGGAAAAATTCTCCGTTTCGGGGTCATAAGTATAGATGCCTTTTTGAGTTTCAGATGATGCGAACCATATAGTCCCATCTTTTGCTTCTAATATGTTCATATTAGCGCCCATCTGCAGTCCATCTTTCTCGGTGATTAGCACCCATGATGATTTATTTTCTATTTCACGAGTAGGGCATTTAGAATGAAGTAAGCAGGTATTTCCCTCATAATCCCGAATAAAAAACCATAGTTTTTTGTTAACCTCAAAAACTCTTACATTCTCAAATGTTTCCGCATTTTGTATTTGCCTGGGTAGCGGAGGTAAGGCTTTTACCTGGAGGAAAGGAGCTTCGCCGTTAAGCCGTTTTTTAATTTCTCTTGAAGTGTAAAGAAAGTAAGTACCATTCTTAATTCGTAATACCCCGATTTCCATACCCGCCCAGAGAGCACTGTCGGAAGCTTCTATTACCCAAAAACAGGTCCACTTGAAATCACTATCCGGTGGAAATACTCTTCTCCACGTCTTTCCCACGAGCTTGCAAATTCCGAAATTATCACCGATGTAAATTTCCCCTTTTTCTGTGAAACATAGGGGTGAAGAGCTAAGTTCATCTTTAAGAGATAAAACACTGTTTTTCGGATTGTAAAAGGTCCAGTTTAACCCATCGTATCGACATAGGTTTTTCTCTCCCTTGAACCACATTACTCCTTTTCTTTCTTCTGAAATCATCCATATACTTTCATTTTTTAATTCTGGATAGGAATGCCAGCGCCAGAGTTCTGTCATCGGATCACCTAAATACGGTTTATACATTTCTTTTGCGATTACTAGTGTGGGGAAAGAAAGGACAAAGACCAGTGTTATTATAGATTGATACTTTTTATTGTTAAAAGAGCTTTTTCTTTTTTGTTTCCTCATTCCTAAAATCCTATGAGTAAGGCAATTCTGATAATGTCCAGTACTTTTTAATTGTATTAATTACTTGTACAGAGTCTTTGTAATTAGCGGTTTTCATCATATACCCGGCAGCGCCGTGCTTGAAGCTTTCTATTTTGTCTTCATATATATTCGAAGTCGTTAACACCACAACAGGAATAATTTTAAGGTTATCTTCTTTTTTTAAAATCTTTAGAAATTCTATACCGTTCATTCTAGGCATTCTTAAATCTAAGAGAATTAGACCCGGGGGGTTATTTTTATTTTCATTTAAGTACTTTAGTGCGTCTTCGCCATTGTAGACAATCTTCAGGGGATTTTTAATGCCAAGTTCACTGAAAGCTCTTTTTATACTTTGTATATCTATTTCATCGTCTTCAATCAATAGGATAGATTGTCTATTTTTCATTTTTTATTTCTTTTTATGTGTTTTTCGTTTTTTGGGCAGTATAAAATAGAATGTGGTTCCTTTGCCTAATTCACTTTCTGGCCATATTCTCCCTTCATATAAGTCTATTATTTTCTTAACTATGGTGAGGCCTATCCCTGTGCTCTTGCCCGTAGGATCCGATTTTAAAGTCTGGAATATTTTAAATATTTGATCGAAATGTTTTTCTTCTATACCGGGCCCATTATCGGATATACTAAATTCCCATTCTTTTGTTTTTTCCACGCATCCAACTTTTATGATACCATCGGGTTTATCTAAGTGCTTTATTGCGTTACTTAAAAGATTTTCAAAAAGCTGGGTTAGGCGAGTCCGGTCTGCATTATATTCAGGTAGTTTATCCTCTACTATGATTTTTATGTTATCGGGAGGTGCCAATAGGTCGATTACATTTTTCAATAGTTCGTTTAGATCTATTTTTTCTTGTTCTTCTTCGGTCCTTACTACTCTCGAGTATTCTAATATACCTTGAATCATACTATTCATCTTTTCGGTTCTTTCTCTAAGCATCGCGAGATTTTCTTTACCTTCTTTATCAAGCACTTTGGAGTAATCGTCGGATATCCAGCCTGATAATTCGTTTATACCTCGAAGTGGTGCCTTTAAATCGTGAGATACTATATATGCGAAGTCCTCTAATTCCTTGTTGGATTTATTTAATTCTTTTGCCTTTTCTGCTATTTGCTTATTTGCTTTTTCTAAATCGCGTGTCCTCTCTGCGACTTTAATTTCAAGTTCGCGTCCGTATGCTACGATATTCCTTACCCGGATCAGGTAAATCCCATAAATGGCTAAGATTATAGATATTATCATAATCAATCTGAACCATGTGGTTTTCCAGAAAGGAGGGGTGATAATCATTTTAAGTGAAGCGCCTTCTTTGTTCCATATCCCATCGTTATTAGAACCTTTTACCCTGAATATATATGTTCCCGGGTTTAAGTTTGTGTAGGTTACCTCCCTTTTGTTTCCGACATAAATCCATTCTTTATCAAATCCTTCTAACATAATAGCGTATTGGTTTTTTTCCGGAACGATAAAGTTCAGTGCTGAGTATTCAAAACTAATCGTCGTATGTTTATACGATAAAACGACTTTTTCAGCTAAGTTAATATGTCTTTTCAGCGGAGAGTCTTCTGCTCCGATTTTAACATCTTTATTGAAGAGGAGAAATTTAGTAATTTTCACTGGTGGTATGTATGAATTTTCCGTTAGACTGTCCGGATGAAAGACATTAAATCCGTTTTTGCCTCCGAAATACATTCTACCATGCTTGTCTTTACAGTAGGAACGTGGTCTAAATTCATCTCCCTGGAGCCCATCACTGACGTCGTAATTCTTAAAAATCGGATTTTTGGGACGATTTATTCCGTTTATGAATTTTGATATTCCTTTGTTGGTGCTTATCCAGAGATTTCCATGATCGTCTTCCAATATGCCGTTAATTTGATTGTTTGGTAAACCTTCTTTTTGCTGGTAGTGGCTGAAAGTACTGTCTTCCCGGTTAAATACATTGAGTCCTCCAATGGTGCCTATCCATAAATTTTTCTTACTGTCTTCGAAGAACATATTGGCGCCGTCGTAACTAATACTTTTAAGATTATCTCTATCATGCGAGAAATGTATAAATCTTTCTGACTTTTTATCAAACAACTCGACTGTCATACTTGAAGACAACCAGATTTCACCATAGCTACTTTCGAATAGCGTTCTTACCCAGTCATCTGTTATAGTATTAGTGTCGGCATCGACATTTACGTATCTTTTAAAAGTTTTATTTTTACGATCAAATAAATTCAATCCCCCACCCATGGTGCCGATCCATAAATCGCCGTCCCGGTCTTCAAGTATAGCGAACATGTTGTTGCTTGCAATGCTGGTGCTATCATTTGGATCATTCATGAAACGAGTAAATGTACTGGTTTTTCTATTGAGCAAATTTAATCCGCCGGTCCAGGTTCCGATCCAGAGGTTGCCCTTACTGTCTTTTCTAAGAGCGCATACAGAATTAGACCCTAAGCTTTTATTGTCGTTCGGATCATTGACGAAACGTTTAAATGCCTTACTCTTTTTGTCGAACACATTCAAGCCCTGGTCGGTGCCAATCCATAAGTGATCGTTTTCATCAAGGAGCGCATTAACGAAATTATTACTCAGGCTGTTGGGGTTGTTTTGTTTTCGGTTGTAATACTTGAATTTTTTTGTTAATTTATTATACATATTTACGCCGTCGCCATAAGAGCCTACCCATATACTGCCATTACGGTCTTCGTAAACAGAATAGATAGAGTTGTATGAGAGGCTGCTATTGTCATTAGGATCATTTACATAATGGTGAAAAACACAATTGTCTTCTTCGAAAGTATTTAAATCTATAATGTCCAGTCCTCCGTTTTGGATGCCGATCCATAAACGGCCTTCTTTATCCTCTATAAGACATAAAACAAAGCCGCTGCTTATACTTGCTTGGTTGTCCGGGTTGTTCGTATAATTGATGAAAGTGCTTTTTTCTGGCGCGCCTTTGTTATATTTAAGTAAACTTAATCCGGCTTGAGTTCCTATCCATAATCTATTTTTACTGTCTATACATAACGCTTGAATATTACTGTGAGCTATGCTGTTTTTGTCTTTTTCGTTATGTTTGAATTGGGTAAATTTGTAGGTCAATGTATCCAGTAAATTCAATCCATTTGCGGATCCGATCCAAATATTACCGCTGTTGTCCATTACAATACCGGTTAGTTCTTGGGCGCTTAGAGTATGTTCGTCATTTATGTCAGCTGAAAAGACAATAGCACTGTCATTTTTCGGATCGTATAAATATAGTCCAGTGTTTCGAGTTGACATGAACATCCTTCCATCCGGGAGCTCCAGAAATCCGGTAATCCTTCTTTTGGAAAGTGTATTATTATAGATAAAACGGTCATTCTCCCGGTCGTAAAGGTTTAGTCCATTTTCCGTTCCTACCCATAAATTTCCGTTTTTATCCTCATATATAGATTCTATGGCATTATTGCTAATACTATGTTCGTCTTCGGGGTTATTTTTGTACACGGTAAAGGTGTACCCGTCATATTTGTTTAATCCTTCATTTGTACCGAACCACATAAATCCGTATTGGTCCTGGCACATAGATTTGACCCAGCTTTGCGACAGCCCGTCCCTTACTTTTAAATGCCCGAATTCGATCTCCGGTCGGTGCGCGTATATAGTGATACCCTGAAATAATATAATAACAAATAACAACCTTTTAAACATAACTAAAGCCCCCTGTTAATCGCAAAAAAACTATTCTAAAATTTAAGCGCCTGATTATCAAAACCTTAATTTTTCAAAATAAGCAAATTCGAAAATGTCAGTAAAAATTATTTAACAGAGTTGTTTTTGTTGTTTTAGCAGTATAAAGGTAATTTAAAGAGACCAGTTTGTCAATGGGTATTTCTCCTAATTTGTAAGTACTTCGGGGCCGTTAATAGTGAAAAAATATAACAAAGAAGTCAGAAGCCGAGGGTAGAGAAACAAGTCAAATAGCAAAATGGTAGAATAGTTAAATCGGCATCCCTCCACCCTTACTATTTTTCAATTCGAAATTTAAAATTCAAAATTCATAATTCTAAATTTTTATCATTCAACTTGAGTTCGAAGAATCTGTATTTTACTGTTTAATTTTTAATATTTTATATATAAAAGGGGGGCTTGACAAAGGTAAACATCATAGTATATTGACAACGGGCAGTAGCTCAATTGGGAGAGCGCCTCCCTCGCACGGAGGAGGTCGGCGGTTCAAATCCGCTCTGCTCCAAAATATAAAGTTAAATAATAGCAACGATAGCTAGATTGAATAAGGAAATCCTCGGAAAGGATTGTTAATGGGGGATTTTACTTTATATTGTTTACATTTTTGCTGGTGTAACTCAGGGGTAGAGTGACTGATTTGTAATCAGTTTGTCGGGGGTTCAATTCCCTCCACCAGCTGCAGGTATTAAAAAGTGAGATTTTATGGGGAGGTTCCCGAGTGGCCAAAGGGGACGGACTGTAAATCCGTTGGCAAAGCCTTCGGTGGTTCGAATCCGCCCCTCCCCATAAGCGGGAGTAACTCAGTTGGAAGAGTAACGGCCTTCCAAGCCGTTTGTCGCGGGTTCGAATCCCGTCTCCCGCTCGTGCCCATGTAGCTCAGAGGTAGAGCACATCCTTGGTAAGGATGAGGTCACCGGTTCAAGCCCGGTCGTGGGCTAAAAATGGTAGTAAATTATTATTATTAAAGT
>Ga0315545_1000740_pt1 | contig 34093 bp, 27 predicted proteins | sample SalMarSW160210MG_FD_203096 | JGI IMG/M metagenome (GOLD analysis project Ga0315545, IMG submission 203096) | Salt marsh sediment microbial communities from the Plum Island Ecosystem LTER, Massachusetts, United States - Salt Marsh Sediment SW1602-10 ...
TTCAATTCACCAGCCGAGGAGTAAAACAAGTCAGCTTGGGAGTAACTGACTCTGACGGTTTTACCTGCCAAACGACTAAATCAGTTGGTGTTCAGATATCTTTGCCTGGCTGGCGGGAGATTTTGCCGAGATGGATCTTTTGACAATTTTTGAAAATTAATATAATCTAAAATAAGTAAGGTTATTTATGGATAACAAAACAATCTCTCCTTATTATTTAATAATTTTTATTCTGGTAATAGCAGTTATCGGCTATTTTCTTTTTTATCAAGAAGAGAAGACGACGGAAGAAACCGCTCCAGAAATTGATCAGCCGACTACCCCAGATGAAGAGTGCGGCATGTTAACAAATGTCATCGTTGACGGTGTTTTCCAAAAGATAGAGGATGGTTTTTTATATCTGCAGCCCAAAGAGAAAGAATTACCTGGCATAGTTGAATTAACCGAAGAAACGAAATTTTCGGAGATGACTCTTTCAGAGACGGAAGTTATTGGGGAAAAAAAGATTGAATCGACCGATTTGGAAGAAGGCGACCAAATTTCGGTTATTGCTTTTTACGATATAATTAAGTCAGAAAAAAAGACGGCCTTATCGGTCAGACGGATGGTTGTAAAATAATAAAAGGATTAAGTTATGAATCAAACAGAGATAAAAAACAACACTACAAAATTTTTCCTTAATCTCCAAGATTATCCCTTGGAAGCTATTTATGGGACGGCCTATGTTTTTCTTGACAAGGCCTATCTGTTTTTAGTTAGTCGACCGGCTAAAAAAATAGAGGTCTCTTTAAAGGGAAAGAAGAAATTAACTAAAAAACAGTTGGAGAATTTAAAAGGAGAGTTTTTGAATGAACTTTTAAATTATAGTTTAAGAATTAATTTGGCCAAGCATAACCGAAAGATAAGAGAATATATTGTCAGTCAGGCTCTTTTTGCCGCTCTCGGGGGAGAGGAAATAGCCGAAGAACCCGAGGAAAAATTTGAGTATGAAAAAGACCCCTTAGGCATTGCTATCCCTTGGGAAGAAAAATATGGCCAAAAGTCAAAAAAATCAACCAAAAAGAAATCAAAATCAGTCACCAAGAAGAAAAAATAATGAAAGGTAAATCAGCTAATCCGGAAAATATATTAATCAGCTTTGATAAAAAATTATACAATCTCAAGGCAATAAAATTAGCCATAAAGGAGTATCAAAATTTGGCTAATTTTAGTTTTAGACAAAAAAATAACTATATTCAAGTAGAATTAAAAAATATTGATAAAGAGGTTAGACCAATAATTAAAGATGAATTTTGTAATTACGTCCTTTCTCTAATGAGACCTTAAGCTATGTCTGTTGACTCGAAGAAAATTAAATATAACCAATTAGGATTTTTCCGTTTCAGAAGAATGAAAAACCAATATCTTCTGACTAATGATGTTGGTGATTATTTATTTTTGAAAGAGAAAGAATTCGAGGATTTTTTAACCGGTAATTTAAAAAAAGAAAAAGAGCCCTATCTTTCTTTAAAAGAGAAAAATTTTGTTAAGAATGAATTAAATCTGACCGATTTAGTAGATAAATATCGTTCCAAAAAATCATTCTTATTGAGTGGTCCCAGTTTGCATATTATCGTCGTTACCTTAAGATGCGACCACCGATGTATCTATTGTCACGCCAGCGCTCAAGATATGAGCAGAAAGGATTTGGACATGACTAAAGAAACGGCTCGTCGGGTAGTTGATAAGATTTTACAGACAACCAGTCCTTTTGTGGCTATTGAATTTCAAGGCGGCGAACCGTTAGTCAATTGGCCGGTAGTTAAATTTATTATCGAATACGCTCAAAAAAAGAATAAACAAGCCAAGAAGGATTTACTCTTTCGACTGGTTTCTAATTTTAGTTTAATGGACGAAAATAAATTTAAATATCTTTTGAGAAAAAAAGTAAGCCTGTGTACCTCTTTAGACGGCCCGGAAAAATTACATAACCGAAACAGACCAGCCATAAAAGGGAATAGTTACCAAAATACAATTAAATGGGTTAAAAAATTCTATAAAATTTATCCAGACCTAAAAAAGAAAGGTTATATTTACAAAATGGCTGGGTTATTAACTATCAGTCGTTTTTCTTTGCCTTATTGGAAGCAGATAATTGATGAATATTTAAAGTTAGGTTTTGATAATATCTCTTTACGAATTCTGGACCCCTTTGGTTTTTCTCAAAATAGTTGGCAAAGAATAGCCTATTCAGCTAATGATTTTATAAAATTCTATAAAAAAGCGCTCGACTACATTATTAAAATAAATTTAAAAGGCCGGAAATTTAGAGAGAACATAGCCACTGTTTTCCTGACCAAGATTTTAACTGATTTTGATCCCAACCACTTAGATTTCCGGTCGCCCTGCGGGGCCGGTATCGGTCAGTTGGCTTACAATTATAATGGCAATGTTTATACCTGTGACGAAGGGAGAATGTTGAGTATGATGGGCGACGAGAGTTTTCGATTAGGCCATGTGGCCGAAAATGATTATCAAGAGATAGTCGGCAGTCCAGTGACCAGGACGCTTTGCACCGCTTCCTGTTTGGAGGGTTTGGCTGGTTGTAGTGATTGTGTCTACGCGCCTTATTGCGGAACTTGTCCCATTTATAATTATTTCGAACAGGGGAATATTTTTGGTCAAATGCCGACTAACGAAAGATGCCAAATAAGCCAGGCTATTTTAGATTTTTTATTTGAAAAATTGCAGAATCCTCAAATAAAAACTGTTTTAGAAAGCTGGCCCAAAAAACAGTTTTGAGTTATCCACAATTGGATGGATTTTGGCGCTTTTCAAATTGTTGTATAATATAAGCAAAGCTTGAAATTGGTTCGCTCGGTCGAAAAAGAAAATTTATTTTTATTTTTCTTCCTCGCTGCCAATTATAAGCAAAGCTTGAAATTGGTTCGCTCGGTCGAAAAAGAAAATTTATTTTTATTTTTCTTCCTCGCTGCCAATTATAAAGAGAATTTCCCGGACTTAATCGGATAATTTGAGATAATTAGGTAATTTGAGATAATTAGGATGTGAAAATGAAACCCTCCAAACTCCCTCAAATCAAAAAGGATATCAAAGCCTTCTTAACCAGCGAAGAAGGTAAAATCAACAAGAAGAATGTAGCCAAGATTGCCATGGGCATCCTGGCCTTAGGTGTTGGCTTAGCTGGAGCAATGAAACCTGACCCGACATCAGCCGCTTGTACCCATGTTAGTCACGGTTCTCATGCTTCGCACGGCTCCCATGCTTCTCATGCCTCCCATGCTTCTCATGCCTCCCATGCTTCTCATGCCTCCCACGGCTCCCACGCCTCCCACGCCTCTCACGGCTCTCATGCCTCTCATTCTTCTTATTAATCTTTAAAACTTATATTAAAGGCGATATTCTAATTGATACTTGATTAACTATTGCTAACTTTATGTATAAGATATTCTCTAGTTGGCTATTTTACTTTATGTTAGCCCATTTTTTTTTACTGGTCTGGCTATTTGGGGCTAATCTTAAAAATTTATATCAAAAGATAAAAAAGATTGATAAAAAGATTTGGCTGCTCCTTTTATTGGTTTTTATAGCCGGTTTTTATTTAAGAAATTCTGAGTATTGGTTGGGGCCTCATAGTGACGGGTATGTCGCTCAAGAATCAGCCCATTTATGGTTGCTCCACGGGGAATTCGTTAAGGCCTGCGCCTTAGGCAATCAAATTGACTGTCAATTATTTGAACAGGTTTTAGCTCCGCCAGGTTCTCCATTTATCATTGCCTTAACCCATCTTTTTTTCGGTATCCGTAGTTTAAATGCTTCAATTGTTTCGGCTGTTTTAAGCAGTTTAACTATCTTACTTGTTTTTTTGATTAGCTATTTCATTTTTAAAAAAGAAGAAATTGGCTTATACGCCGCTTTAATTTTTTCTTTTATTCCTTTGAATATTGTCAATTCCCAAACCGGTTTGTCTCGGCCAACCGGTTTGTTTTTTATTGGCTTGACTGTTCTTTTTTATCTTTTGGCTTTGAAGAATAATAAATTTATTAGTTGGCTTTTGACTATTGTTTGCTTGTCCTACGCTATTTATGTTCGGCAGGAAAGCTATGTTCTTTTGCCGTTTTTGTTTATTTTTTTTGTTGTTTTCAAATGGTCAGCCATCAAGCGTTTCTTTAAAAATATTGTCAGGAAGGGAAGAGCAGATTTTAAGATAATTCTTCAAGCGGATATTCTTGTTTTAGTTTTTCTTATCTTGCAAATACCGGTGCTTCGCTGGTTATTAATCAATAATCCCTATAATACTTATCAAGGAGATAGTTTTTTAGGCCTGCACTACCAAGGACTTTTAATTCAGGGAAAGGCAATCTTTGAACAGTTGTTTAATCAGTCGGTTTTTGGGCCGATTTTCCATCACAATATAGTTATTTCGGTTATTTTTTTAGTGACCAGCTTATTCTTGATTATTTCCTGGAAAAAAAAATATATTTTTATACTCGGTTTGTTTTTAGCTTATTTTTTCCTTTATAGTTTAATGTCTGATAGCTATCTGCAGGGGACAGACCAGTTGACGGGCGATTATTTCCGCCGCACTCTAATGTTGCATTTGCCTTATGCTGTTGTTGCTGGTTACGGAATTTACTTGCTCAATCCTCTTAAAAAAAGGAAATTTTTACTGGTCGGTCTTTTGCCGCTGCTGATATTGATTCTTTTTGGCGATTCATTGTTTTTATCTAAATTTTCCTGGTCCTATAGGGGAGAAGATTACAATCAATCAAATTACGATTTTTACTTTCCAAAGTCGCTTTTTAAAGACGTCCGGGCCGAAAAGGGGTCCTGGACTAATGATTATTTCGCGGCTGTGGGTAAAACGCCCAATGACGCTTTGGTTATTACCGGCGTTCATATATTGGTGACTAATGATTATTTTAAAGATAGCCATCGCAAAGTAGCCAGTATAGATTTAATTAATGAATCAACCGAGGACTTATTTTTAGATGAACTCAGGAAGAGTAATTGTCTCATCTATATTGAAGATTATCGTTGTAAGCCGTCTTACCGAAGCGGCAATGATTATTCCTGTCAATTTTTGGAAAAACATCTTAAAAAGACCTTTCTTTTCAAGGAAGGCGATATTAAAGTTTATCAGGCGGAATTGGTAGACGAAAGTAAATAGAAAAATTTTAAAGATGTATCAAAATAGAAAAATATCCTTGATAATTCCTTGTTTTAATGAAGAAGAGGGGATTGAGAAAATTTTAGGGCATCGACCTTCGTTTATAGATGAGTTAATTGTTATTGATAATAATTCAACTGACCGAACTTCGGTGGTGGCTAAAAAATTAGGCGCCCGAGTGATTCCGGAAAAACAAAAGGGCTACGGTCAATGCTATTTGACCGGTTTTAAGACAGCTTCGGGAGATATTTTAGTGACCATGGATGGAGACAATTCTTATCCGGTTAAAGAAATAAGGAAGTTGATTGATGTTTTAATAAAGAAAGAACTAGATTTTGTCTCTGGTTGTCGTTTCCCCCTGAAGAATAAACAGGCCATGGCCGTTTTGAATAAATGGGGCAATTATCTGTTGACTTTGGTTTTCATCGTCCTGATTCTAAAAAAGATTAGGGACTCTCAGTCGGGTATGTGGGTTTTCAAAAGAACGATTTTAGCCAGAATGAACTTGAAAAGTAAGGGAATGCCTCTTTCCGAAGAAATAAAAATGGAAGCGGTTTTAAATAAAGGTGTTAAATTCAAAGAAGTGCCGATTAGTTACGCTGAAAGGGCCGGCCGAGTAAAGCTGAGGAAATTTAGAGACGGCTTGATTAATTTATTTTTCTTATTTAAAAAAAGAATAGAATTGATGTTCAAATGAATATAAAGAAATTCATTTATCAAAAATCAAAAATATTTAATTTAGGGCAAATCTTTGGGAGCTATGCTTGGCAGCCATTTTTTTTATTAATCCATTTAACCCTGGAGTGTAATTGTCATTGTCAATACTGTTATCAAAGAGACAACCCCTTTTATCAGAAACGAAATGGCTTTATTAAACCAGCTGATTTAGAGAAGGTTTTAGCGGAGATTAAAAGCTCTTTTTTAATTAAGCCCAAGCTTCATTTTTTTGGCGGCGAGCCCCTGGTCAATCCTTATTTTGGTCAATTGCTTGACCTGGCTGATAAATACCGAATGGAAACTTCACTGACCACTAATGGCGTCTTGCTTGACCGATATTTAGACCGGATTTTAAAGAGTAATCTTAATCAAATGAATTTTTCCATAGACGGCCTTGACTCAACTCATGACCAAATTAGAGGCATTAAGGGGTCTTTTAAAAAAGTGATGGATAATATCAGAAAGTTGAGGGGAAAGGAAGACCCGAGGAAAAAAATAATTAATGTCAATTGTTTAATTCTGCCGGATAATCATAAGCGCTTGGTTGACTTAGCCCTCTATTTTAAAGATAATGGGGTGGATATAGATGCCTTGGCCTTCCAACATATTTATTTTAACCGGGCTGAAGACAGGCCGGCCGTTGATTTGACCATCTTAAAATCACAGATAGATAAATTAAATAATTTAAGGACAAAATTCGATATTTTAATCATTCCCAAAATCAGATTCGAGGACTTGGCCAGTTATTATTTATTAGAAAAAAAGGCCAAATTTAAGAATAATTGTAACATCCCCTGGCTTGGTTTAAATATCTTGCCTGATTTAGAGGTAACTCCCGGAGGAGGCGTTTTGGGTTGTAACCGGATTGTCGGCGATTTAAGGAAACAAACCCTTAAGGAGATCTGGAACGGGCCATTAATGAGGCGATTCCGAAAAAATATCATTAAAAAGGGCTTGCCTCGGATTTGTTTTCGTTGTTGCCATCGACAATATTATTAAGTAGATAATATGGCTAAAAAAAATGCTTTTGATAAAAGTTCCCCGGCTCCTGAGAATAAGAATAAAAAGACGCTTTTAGTTCTGACTGGTTTTTCCTGTAATAATAATTGCATTGTTTGTTCAGTTAGAACTAAGGAGGCCTCCTATCCGGATAGAAGTTATCAGGAAATAGCCGCCGAAATGGAAGAAAAAAGGCAGGAGGGCTTTGAGAGTATTGAATTTACCGGTGGCGAGCCGAGTATTCGTAAGGACATTATTCAGTTGGTTTCTCGGGCTAAGGAATTAGGTTATCAGCAGATCGGCTTTAGCACTAATGGACGCCTTTTCAGTTATCCGGAATTTTGTCAAAAGATTGTTCGGGCCGGTTTAAACAGAGTTACTTTTTCTTTACTTAGCCACCAAGCGGAAATTCATAACGCCATCACCCGAACGCCGGAATCTTTCAGTGAAATTATGGCCGGCCTAAAAAATGCCCAAAAATTTCCCGATGTTCACCTTAATGTCAGCTCAGTCATTTCTCGACTCAATTTTCGTAATTTAAGGAAATTCGGTGAATTCATTTCTTCTCTGGGAATTAACCACTGGTATCTTTTAGATTTAATTCCGGACGGCAACGCCCAAATTCATTACCCGAACTTAGTGGTTGGCTTAAATGCCTTGGCCAAGGAACTAAATGGCCTTTCAGAGATAGCCGGTGATTTTGTAGAGTTCGGTTTTTTTGATTTCCCTTTCTGTCTTTTCAAGCCCGAATTAAGAAAGAAAAAAAATGTTTGTTTCGTCAATGCCAAGATGAGGATGGAGATTACCCAACAAGTCGGCTATAATCCCCAAAGAATCAGTTTGGATAACCAAGGAGTATATTCCGATGTTTATCGGGTGAATATTGATATTTGTAAAAAGTGTAAGTTTTATCGGGAGTGTGGCGGACTTTGGAAGGTCTATTTAGATTTATACGGCTCTCAAGAACTAATTAATCTGGCCCAAAAAAACAGCTGTCTATAATTTTAAGTGAAGTACAAGGTCCGACCTTTTGAAGTCGGACCTCAAAAGGTCGGACCTTGAAGGTATGACTAAAGATAAACTTGAAAAAAAAGTATCCTTTCGAGCTAAAAAGCAGACCGGCAAGATAGAAAGTTTAATAATTTTTAAATGTAATTGCCACTGTATTATGTGCTCAACCGGTTTGCAGATTGAGAGAGGTATTGATAGTACTGATTACCATACAATCAGGCCTTTTGATGAGGTCATTAAAGATATCGACAAGGCAAGACAAATGAATGCCCAGGCCTTCGCTTTTTCCGGTGGCGAGCCGACTTTACGTAAGGATTTGCCCAAGTTGGCCAGATATGCCAAATCAGTCGGCTTGCCTCATATTGAGGTCCAGTCCAACGGGCGAATGTATTTCTATAAAAAATATTGCCGGAAATTAATCAATAGCGGGGTGAATGAATTCGTTATCTCTTTTCATTCCCATATAGAAAAAGTTCACGACAAGATAATGGGCGTGCCCGGCACCTATCAGCAGGTTATCCAGGGGATAAAAAATCTTAATCAATTAGGTCAGCCGGTTAAAATTAATATTGTCCTGATTAAATTAAATTACGCTCATTTAGAAGAATTCATTAAGTTTTTATTGAACTTTGAAATTAAAGAGATTCGTTTTGATATGGCTATGATTGAGGGAAACACCCTGAAAAACCCCAAAGCAATTATTGCCAAAATGAGCTTAGTCGGTCCTCATATTTGTCGGGCGATTGATTTAGCCAAAGATAAAATGGGTTGTTATGTTTATAATATGGTTCCCTGCTTATTGCCCGGTCACGAAGAATACATTAATGATTTGGGGCAATTAGATACTATTTTAGTCGGGCCGGAATTTGAAACTTCTCTTGATACGGCCAGGAAAGGCAGAAGAGTTAAAGCCGAAGTTTGCCGGCAATGTAAATATAACAATATCTGTAACGGCATTTGGAAAAATTATGCCCAAGTTTTTGGCTTTGGCGAACTAAAGCCAGTTAAATAATATTTGTCTATATGCATCAGTCGCTTATTCTTGTTTTGCATAATGTCGGCTGTAAAAACCGCTGTGTTTTCTGTAATAAGGTCAAAAAGTATGCTCCGAAAGAAACGGCTGACCAAATTGCCGCCAAAGAGTTGAGAAAATTAGCTTACCTGAAAAGGAATAGAGGAATTAATCAAATAATAATTTCCGGCAACGACCCTATGGAATACTATAATTTTCTTGGTTTTCTGAAGAAAATCAAACGGAAGACCCAGCTCGGTATTTTTTTACAAAGTCATTGCCTTGATTTTGAGGACCTTGATTATTTAAAAACGGTTTTAGACATAGGGAACATTGAGTCAATTCAAATACCTGTTTATGGACACAAAGCGGAGATTCACGATGCTATTACTCAAAATAAAGGAAGTTTTAAATCAGTGATTAAAGCCCTTAATAACTTTAAAAAATTAAATTTTAATAATATTCAATTGCATACTCTCTTTTTGAAGCAAAACCAAAGACATTTTTTAAAATTAATTTCATTTTTATTAAGCTTTGGTTGTAAAATAGATGCTTCTTTGCCGGCTATTCCCAGCTTTAAAGGGAGATACAGAAAAAGATATTTAGACAATATTCCTGATTTAAATAAGCTGTCGGCCGGTTTTAGAAAAATTAAAGAAAAATTTAAAAACGATTTAGACAGAATTTTTCTTCACGATATCCCTTTCTGCCTGGCCCCTCTTAAGCCGACTAACCTTAATTTCAGAAGCCAATACGCTTATAAGGGATATGAGCATTTCAAGAAAAGAAAAATTGACACAGTCGTTGTTGACGGAGAGGTCATCCCCAGATATCGGCTTTTGTTTAAAGACGAAAAATGCCAAAAATGCGTTTTAGACAACATGTGTTCGGGCATCACCGAACCCTATATTGATTTAGGCCTGTTCAAAGCAAAGCCATTGGCTAATTGTCCGAAATAACTATCATGGATTTAAACGTTTGGGATAAATGTAACAATCGATGTCTGATGTGCACTAATCCCGACTGGCCTTGGCCAGCCTGGGACGGTAGTTGTGATTATAGTTATCCGGCTATTATTAAAAGATTAGAAAAGGCGAAAGAGGAAATTAAATTGGATGACTCTATTTATTTAACCGGCGGCGAACCGACTCTTCACCCTCGTTTTTTGGGTATTTTGGAATATGTCAGCCGGCATTTTCCTGAACAAAGAGTAAAATTACTGACTAACGGCCGTAAATTTTTCTATAAAGATTTTGCTCAGAAGGTTTTAGCGACTAATAACAACTTTGATATTTGCGTCTCTATTTACGGGCCCAATGTTAAGATTCATGATGCTATTACCAGGTCAGGGGGTAGTTTTGAGCAGACGACTAAAGGCCTGGAAAATTTACTGGCTTATAAAAAAGGGGGACATATTTTTGATATCAGATTTGTTATCAGTCAGCTTTCCTATAAACATATCAATCAATTTCTGAAAATGGTTAAACAGAGATTTCCTTTAATTGACAGAGTCATCCTGATTTTTTGGGAGGCAGAAGCCCAAGCGGTCAAGAATTTAGAAGCGGTTAAAGTTGACTATAGTCAAGTCAGGCCCTATCTGGAGAAAAGCTATCCTTTATTAAAAGGGATTAAAGAAATTAGATTCTATCATTTCCCTTTATGTACTTTGTCAGAAAAGTTTTGGCCCTATCTCTGGCGAACTCTACCAGACAAGGAGGTGGATTTTGTCAAAGCTTGCCAGGAATGTAATTATAAGAAGCACTGTTTGGGTATTCATAAAGGTTATCTAGAGTATATCGGGGCTAAAGAATTTACTCCCGTAAAGAAACATCTAGAGGTAGAAAAAACCGGAGATACTTATAGACCGATAGGAAGAGTTGGAAGAGTAGGTAGATAGCAATATTTAAAAATAAGTGGATAACTATATTTTGAGCTAATTTTCAAAATATGCTATTATATAAATAAGTTATAATAATAAAGGAGATAATTCTATGAGAAAGATATGTAATTTCGTTATCAAAATGACTATTTACGGTCTGGTTTTCCTGATACCTTTGTTTTGGCTGACTTGGACGGTTGAATCTTTTGAGTTTAACAAACAGTATTTACTCTTTTTCTTGGTCGGCTTGGCTCTCTTGGCTTGGTTAACCAAAATGATTGTTGTTCAGAAACGATTTACTCTTTATCGGACTCCTTTGGATTTATGGATTTTGATTTTTATGGTTATCGTCGTTCTATCCAGTTTCTTTTCGGTGGATAAAATTTCTTCCTGGCTGGGTTTCTACGGGCGCTTTACCGATTCAACGATTGGTCTATTAGCTTTAGGAGTATTATATTTCGTGGTGGTCAACAATCTGAAAACTCGGAGTGATTCAAAGACGTCCTTCTCGAATAATTATAACGATAGTCAGATAGGATTAATTCCTAAGGAAGGACAGACCGAAGTTAATCAGATAGAAAAGATTAGTCAATTTCCGATTAAAAAAGGAATTTTATCCCGGGATAAAATTTTAAGAATGTTTTTAATCTCGATTTGGTTGGTGGTCATCATTAGCTATCTTTCTATTTTCGGATTTTGGGCTAAAATTCCCGGTTTGCCCTCAGTAATGACATTTCAATCTTTCAATCCGGTCAACGGTTCTCTCCAGGGACTAAGTATTTTTTTAGTAGCCGTGATTAGCTTATTAGTCGGAATAATCTTACAACAGATAAAAAAGAAACCAGAACGAAAAATATTCCTGATTAATCGCTATCTCTTACTTGGCTTAGCCGTTCTTTTATTGGTCTGGATTAGTTTTCGGGCCGCTTGGCTGACTTTAGCAGCCGTCATGTTTATTATATTAGTTACCGCTATCTGGACGCGTTTATTCAGAAAAAGAGTTAACTTGCTCATTCTGCCGATATTCTTACTGTTGATTTCCTTAGCTGGTTTGACCGGCTTTGTAGATAAGGCCAAAAATTTCACCGGTTCCGATTTTATCAAAACGCCGTTGCCCCAGGAGGTTATTTTGGATTACCAAACAGCCGGGCAGATAAGCTGGCAAACTCTCAAAAGCTATCCGATTTTAGGTTCCGGACCGGGCACTTTTTTGACCGATTTCACTAAATTCAAGCCGGTTCAATTTAACGAGAATAGATTTTGGAACGTCCGTTTTGACAAAGCGCCAAGCTATTTAATGGAACTAGTTGGGACAATCGGTGCTTTTGGTGTATTTTCTTATTTAATCGTTGTCGGCATCTTTAGTTTAATTATCTTCATCTTTTTGAAGCGAGTTTCTAAAGAGACAATTTTGTCAGCCGATAAGGCAGTGATTATTTTATCTCTATTTTTCTTTTGGTTAACCCTATTGATCGGTCAGTTTGTTTATCTTAACAATACGGTTTTGGCTTTCTGTTTTTGGTTTTTTATGGCTTTGACTATTGCTCTTTGGCAATCAGCCCAAAGCAATTATAAGAGAATTAATTTTTCTTTTGAGAAGCTGCCTGAAGTTGGTCTAATCATGAATGTTATTTTATTGATTGTTGTTTTTGTCTTCTTCGGCTTGTTTTATTTGGGAGGTCGGCTTTATTGGGCTGATGTTAAGTTTAATCAAGGGACGGCTGACAATGAGCAATTAGTCCAAAATTCGGAGCAGGCGGTTAATCTGAATGAGTATCGCGAAAATTATCGTCGCAGCTTGTCGCAGACTTATTTAATCAGCGCTTGGGCCGAAGCCAATAAATCGGAAGAAGAACAAAATGCCCAGCTTCTCCAGGCCTATGCCACCGGAGCTATCCAGCAAGCCAGGATGGCTACCTCGCTTAGTCCTAATTCGGTAATGGCCTGGCAGAACTTAGCCGCTGTTTATCGCGATAGCCGTGGTTTGGTTGGCGGAACTTTGCCCTTTGCCATAGATACTTTTAATCAGGCCTTGGAATTAGAACCGACCAATCCGTTTTTCTATCGGGAGCTTTGTCGAATAAATTTGATTAGCGAAGAAAAAGATTGGGACAAGACGATTGATTATTGCCAGAAAGCCATTGATTTGAAATCAGATTATTTGGACGCTCATATTCAATTAGCTTTGGTTTATGAACAAAAAGGGGATTTAGAAGAAGCGCGTAATCGTTTAACCGGCGCGCTGGATAAATTAAGAGGAGTTAGTTTTCAAAGGGGTTCTGAATTAGCCGGGGCGGCCTCCGAAATATATTTCCAGCTCGGTCGAGTTTATTTCAACCTTAACCAGCTTGACCAAGCCATTAATATGTTTGAGCAATCGGTTATTGTTATGCCCGAATATGCTAATGCCCGTTATGCTTTAGCTTTATCTTATCAGACAAAAGGGCGTTTGGGCGATGCCTTGACCCAATTCCAGATTGTTGACCAGTTAGTGCCCGGTAATGAAGATGTCCGGGGGAGAATTCAGCAGTTGCGGGAACAGACCCAACCACAAACGCCAGCCGAACAAACGCCGACTGAAGGAGAATAAAATATAAAAGGCATGCCTCGGGATTCTGCTAAGGGCAACCTTTACAGCGCTCGGGGCGAAACCCGGGGCGTCCCTTTTAAACCCGGGGCGTCCCTTTTTACTACACCCTTTTAAACCCGGGGCGTCCCTTTTTACTACACCCTTTTGCAAAAGGGTGTAGTAAAAAGGGACGCCCCGCTAACGGGCGGCTCTTTAGACACTCTTGACACTTTTTAGAATTTGTTTATACTGATGAGTAACCATCAACTAATAGTTTTCTGATATCATAATTACTCATTGTTGACAAAAATTTTCTTAAATAAATAAAGACCCTTCTAAAGGAGAAAAGGGAAGGGTTTGTTTTTATGTCTCAAAAAGCCCGCTCCCGGCCCCGGAATAAATTTGAGGCTGGACAACTAAATTTCGAGTTGCCTGATTTAATTGAAATTCAAAAAAAATCCTACCAGTGGTTTTGGGAAAAAGGTTTACGAGAACTTTTTGATGAGATTTCACCGATTACTCCCTGGGGGAATAAGGACTTAGAACTTTATTTTTTAGATTATTACTTGGACGAGCCAAAGTATAGTGAGCTCGAAGCCAAAGCTCATAATGTTTCCTATGAGGCGCCTTTGCATTGTCAGGTCAAATTAGTTAATAAAAAAACCAAAGAAGAGGCGGAACAAGATATTTTCTTGGGCGATTTTCCTCTGATGACCCAACGGGGTACTTTTGTTGTTAATGCCGTTGAACGAGTAGTTATTTCTCAATTGATTAGGTCATCAGGGGTATTTTTTACGGCTCAATTTTCGAGAGGCCAACAGCTTTTTGGGGCCAAAATTATTCCTAATCGTGGCGCTTGGTTAGAATTTGAAACCGATTCTGAAAAGGTGATTGGAGTCAAAATCGACCGCAAAAGAAAAGTGCCGGTCACGGCTCTTTTACGGGCCTTGGCTGCTTTAGAAGAGCCGACTAGACCTGATTTAACTGACGAGCAAATCAAGAATTTATTTGACCAAGCCAACACGGGTCAAATTGACTATTTGGAAGCTACTTTTAAGAAAGACCCTTCTCGGACAATCGGCGAGGCCTTTGTTGAAATTTATAAACGGATTCGACCTGGTGATTTAGCTACTGAAGATAATGCCCGTTCTTTTATTGAGGCAATGCTTTCTTTTGAACGTTATGATTTAGGCGAAGTTGGCCGTTGGAAAATGGAGCAGCGTTTGGCCGAAATAAAAGGCGGAAAACCAAAGCATAAGAATTCCGCCAGAGGGGGGCCCGCTTTTGGCGAAAAATTGAAGAAGAAGCCAGAGTCAATAGTTAAAAAAGAGAGGGTATTACATTTTGAAGATTTAGTCGCTATTATCAAAGAGATTGTTCGGCTGAATAATACTCCTCTGGCCAGGCCGGATGACATTGACCATTTAGGCAATCGTCGGGTGAGAACCCTGGGCGAGTTACTCCAGAATAGATTAAGAGTTGGTTTGGCTCGGACAGAAAGAATTATTCGCGACCGGATGTCTACTTTGGAGTTAGTTGGCTTAGTGCCCGGTCAATTAATTAACGCCCGGCCTTTCATGGCCTCCATTAGAGAATTCTTCACTTCTTCCCAGCTCTCTCAATTTATGGACCAAATTAATCCCTTGGCCGAATTAGAGCACAAGCGTCGTCTGTCAGCTATGGGGCCGGGCGGCTTGACCCGGGAACGGGCCGGTTTTGAAGTACGCGATGTCCATTCCAGTCACTACGGCCGCATTTGTCCGATTGAGACGCCCGAAGGTCCTAATATTGGTTTGGTCGGCCACCTAGCCAGTTGCGCCCGATTAAATGATTATGGATTTATGGAAACGCCTTATCGCCGGGTCAAAAAGGGTCGGCTGACTAATGAAATTGTTTATCTTAATGCCTCCGAAGAAGAAAAGTACAATATTGCTCATGCCAGTGTGGCCATTGATAAAAAAGGTTATCTTTTAGACAAGGAGGTGGAAGCCAGAATTCAGAGTCAGCCCGGCTCAATCGAACGTTCCAAGGTTGATTTTATTGACGTCTTGCCTCAGCAGCCAATCAGTATCGCTACTTCTTTAATTCCTTTCTTGGAACACGATGACAGCAACCGGGCTTTGATGGGTTCAAATATGCAACGTCAGGCCGTAGCCTGCATTAAGCCGAAAGCCCCCTTGGTCGGAACCGGTATTGAAGAAAAAGCAGCCCAGGATTCAGGCCAGTTAGTTATTGCTCAGGAGGATGGTCGGGTCAAAGAGGTTGATGCTAACCATATTGTCATTCTGAGTCGAGCAAAACGAGGCGAAGAACCCCAAGCGAATATTACAGAGCTTTTTGGGCAAAGCCCCTCCTCAAGCAGGACAAACAAATCTCGGGGTGACAAGGATAGACGGAAGGTCTATCCGCTCCGTTCTTTTGTTCGGACTAATCAATATACTTGTATCTCTCAACATCCCTTAGCTAAAAAAGGTCAGTCAGTCAAAAAGGGGGATGTCTTGGCTGATGGAGCGGCTACTGAACAAGGGAAATTAGCTTTAGGCCAGAATCTCTTGGTTGCTTTTATGTCTTGGCGAGGTAATAACTTTGAAGATGCCATTATTCTTTCAGAAAGATTAGTCAAGAAGGACCTTTTTACTTCTATCCATATTGAGAGTTTTACCTGCGACGTTCGGGAGACCAAGTTGGGACCGGAAGTAACTACGCCGGATATTCCTAATGTCGGTGAAGAACGTCTTAAAGATTTAGATGAAGAGGGGATTGTTCGGATTGGCGCCGAAGTTGGTCCCAATGACATTTTAGTCGGTAAAATTTCTCCTAAGGGAGAAACAGATTTGACCTCCGAGGAAAGGTTGCTCCAGGCCATTTTTGGCGAGAAAGCCCGTGATGTTAAGGACACTTCCTTGAGAATGTCTCATGGTAAGCGCGGCCGGGTGGTCGGTATTCAAATATTTTCTCGGGACAAAGGCGATAAACTGCTCACCGGCGTAATTAAAAGCATTCAGGTGGAGGTGGCTCAATTGCGTAAAGTTTCAGTAGGTGACAAGCTGGCTGGTCGGCACGGCAATAAGGGAGTTATTTCCAGAATTCTGCCCGAAGAGGACATGCCTTATTTGGCTAACGGTCAGCCGGTTGATATTATTCTTAATCCGTTGGGAGTAGCCTCCCGAATGAACATCGGCCAGATTTTGGAAACTCATTTAGGTTGGGCCGCTCACAGCTTGGGCGAAAAAATGATTAGCCCGGCTTTGGCCGGTCTTAACGAAGAAGAAATTAAGGAGGAATTGAGGAGAGCCGGTTTGCCCGAAAATGGCCAAGTTATTTTGTATGATGGTCGCAGTGGCGAACCTTTTGAGCACCCGATTACCGTCGGCTATATTTATATGATGAAATTGCTCCACTTGGTTGAGGATAAGATTCACATGCGTTCAGTCGGGCCTTACTCGCTGATTACCCAGCAGCCTTTAGGGGGCAAAGCTCAATTTGGCGGTCAGCGTTTTGGCGAAATGGAAGTTTGGGCCTTGGAAGGATATGGAGCCGCCCATACTCTTCAGGAAATGCTGACCATTAAATCAGATGATATTACCGGCCGGGCTAATGCTTATGACGCTATTATTCGGGGCAAGCCCATTCAGGCGCCCAATGTCCCGGCCTCCTTTAATGTTTTGCTTAATGAACTCAAAGCCCTCGGCTTGAGCGTGGAATTAGTCGAAAAGTAATCTCTGAGCGATGATCCGGATGTCACTCCGGGTCACTCACTCCGGGGCGTCCCTTTTTATGACACCCTTTTTGAAAAGGGTGTCATAAAAAGGGACGCCCCGGAGTGAAGGGACGCCCCGCTAACCCGCTAACGTCCGAGATTCCGCGCTCTCTGTGTGGTCGAGGGGGCGACCCTTTAAAGAATGTAGCAAAAAGGGACGCCCGAGACTACTCTTAATTTATTTTGTCTATGTCCATTAAAGTATCAGATTTTAAATCAATTATCCTCAAGCTGGCTTCGCCGGAGGAAATTTTGAATTGGTCGCATGGCGAAGTAACCAAGCCGGAGACGATTAATTACCGAACTCAGCGGGCCGAAAAGGACGGTTTATTTTGTCAGAAGATTTTTGGTCCGGAGAAGGACTGGGAATGCGCTTGCGGCAAGTACAGGCGTATCCGCTATAAGGGCGTTGTCTGCGATAAGTGCGGTGTGGAAGTGACCCGAGCGGCCGTTCGCCGGGAAAGAATGGGTCATATTTCCTTGGCTGTTCCTGTTTCCCATATTTGGTTTCTGCGTGGCGTTCCTTCAAAAATGGGTCTGGTCTTAGACCGGTCCATTCAGGATTTGGAAAAAATTATTTACTTTGCCGGCTATATCATTACCAAAATCAACGAGGAAGAGAGAAGTAAGGTCATTGAGGCGATTAAAAAAGAGTATAAGAAAAAACTAAAAACTAAAAACGAAAAGGGGAAATCATTAACTGTCGCTGAAAAAATATCCCTAAAAGAACAGCGCGACCGAGCCATTCGAGGAGTCAGAGGATTTTACTTATACGAGATACTTTCAGAAATAGAGTATCGGGATTTGAGTTTGAAATACGGACAGGTTTTTGAAGCCGGGACCGGAGCAGAAACCTTGAGGAGGATTTTTGAGGAGGTTAATTTGGAGGCCTTAGTTAAACAACTAAGCGACCAAGCCAAAAAAGCGGGGCCAGTTTTGAAAAAGAAAATTTTTAAGCGGTTGCGTTTAATCGAGGGATTAATCAGGGCCAAAATTAGACCGGAATGGATGTTTTTGACTGCTCTGCCGGTTTTGCCGCCTGATTTGCGGCCGATGGTTCAATTGGATGGCGGTCGTTATGCCACTTCTGATGTCAATGATTTATATCGCCGAGTAATTAACCGGAATAACCGGCTTAAGCGGCTTTTGGAATTAAAAGCGCCGGAAGTTATCTGTCGTAACGAAAAAAGAATGCTTCAGGAAGCGGTTGATGCTTTGATTGACAACGGCAGTCGACGCGGCCAGGTGATGGTCGCTGCCTCAACCGGTCAGAAAAGAGTCCTCAAATCTTTGGCTGATATGCTCAAAGGGAAACAGGGCCGCTTTAGACAGAATCTTTTGGGTAAGCGGGTGGATTATTCCGGCCGTTCGGTTATTGTCGTTGGTCCGGAATTAAAACTTCATCAGTGCGGCTTGCCCAAGCATATGGCCTTGGAACTTTTTAAACCCTTCGTTATTAACAAATTGGTGGAGATTGGTTTAGCTCACAATGTCCGGGGGGCCGGTCGTTTGATTGAAGAGGAGACCGATGAGGTTTGGAGCATTTTGGAGGAAGTTATTCAAAAGCGTTATGTTCTGTTAAACCGGGCGCCGACCCTGCACCGTTTGGGCATTCAGGCCTTTCAGCCGGTTTTAATTGAAGGAAACGCTATTCAAATCCATCCAATTGTCTGTCGGGCTTTTAATGCCGATTTCGACGGCGACCAGATGGCTGTCCATTTGCCTTTGAGTAAAAACGCCCAAGTCGAAGCCAAAAAGATAATGCTTTCGGCGGACAATCTGCTTAAGCCGGCTACCGGCGAGCCGGTGGCCATTCCCACTCAAGATATGGTCCTCGGATGTTATTGGATGACCAAAATTGAAGAAGGGCTTAGAGGCGAAGGAAAGATATTCGCCAATTCCGAAGAAGCTCTTTTAGCTAAACATTTTAATCAGGTACATCTGAAGGCTAAAGTAAAAATAAGATTAGCTGATAGTAATGAATTGGTTGAAACTTCGGTCGGCCGGATTATCTTTAACGAACCCTTGCCTCCGGAAACGGGCTTTATCAATAAGACAATGAACTCTCGGGAATTGCGCAAATTGGTTTCTCAATTAATTGACCAGTGTGGCATTAAAAAAACAGCTTTAGTTTTAGACAGGATTAAGAGAATGGGATTTAAATATGCTTCCGATTCAGGCATCAGTTGGGGGATGAACGATTTACAGATTCCGGCCGAGAAAAAAAACTGGCTTAAGAAAGCCATCAATCAGGTGGACTTAATCAGGAAGCAATACGAGGAAGGTTTGCTGACTGATTTGGAAAGAAAATCGCGGATTATTGAAACTTGGCTTAATCTGACCGAGAAAATAGCTCAGCGGAGCAGAGAAGTCTTGGATAAAAAAGGTTCTATTTTTAATATTTTTGATTCCGGTTCACGAGGTTCTTGGGGTGCCCTGACTCAGATGACCGGTATGAAGGGATTGGTCGTTAATCCGGCCGGCGAGACCATTGAACTGCCGATTAAAAATTCCTACAAGGAGGGTTTTAACGTTCTGGAATATTTTATTTCTACTCACGGCGGCCGGAAAGGAATGGCCGATACCGCTCTCAAAACGGCCACGGCTGGCTATTTGACCCGACGCTTGATTGACGTTTGTCAGGAGATAGTTGTCCGTCACGATGATTGCGGCGATAACAAAGGAATTTATATTTATCGAGCAGACGAAAAGGATATGGGTAATTCTCTGGCTTCTCGAATTGTCGGCCGAGTGTCTTTAGAGACTATTAAATCTTCCCCGAGCGAAGCGAAGCGAGTCGAGGGGGCTAAAAGGAACAAACCTTCGACTCGCTCCGCTCGCTCAGGCAGTAAAAAAGAAGAAATCCTGGTTAGAAAAGGACAATTAATTGATAAGGAAACCGCTCAAAGAATAGACGAGGCCGGCCTTGATAAGATTAGAGTCAGGTCGGTCATCTCTTGTCAGGCAACTGACGGTATTTGCCAAAAATGTTACGGCTATGATTTAGGCAGAAATGAGTTGGTCAAGTTAGGCGAGGCGGTTGGTATTGTTACCGCTCAGGCCATTGGCGAGCCGGGCACCCAATTGACCTTGCGCACCTTCCATACTGGCGGCGTGGCTGGCGGTCAGGATATTACCCAGGGATTACCCAGGGTAGAGGAAATTTTTGAAGTTAGACCGCCTAAAGGAAGGGCCGTTATTTCAGAAGTTGATGGTCGGGTTAAAAAAGTAGTCAAAAAAGGCAGACAGACTACTGTTCAGATAGAGCCCTCAGAAGATAAGAAAAAGCCTGCCAAGGACAGGTCTTCACTAAAGGGCGGACAGGCTGCCTCTGGCGGAAAATTATTGGAATATAGTGTGCCGGCCGGTCTGGCTCTTTGGGTTGGCCAAGGTGAATTAGTCGCCACCGGTCAGCAGCTAACCGAAGGACATGTTGATTTAAGGGAATTATACAAAGTAGCTGACCAGGAAGCTGTCCAACGTTATATCGTCAAAGAGGTCCAACAGATTTATACTTTTGCCGGCGAAAATATTGATGACAAGCATATCGAGATGATTGTTCGTCAAATGTTTTCCAGAATCAGGGTAAAAGACCCCGGCTCAACTAATTTTTTGTCTGACCAGGTAGTCGAGAAAGGGCAATTCCAGCTAGCCAATGCTAATTTGACTAAGAAGGGTAAGCCGGCTACCGGTCAATCTTTACTTTTAGGAATTACTAAAGTTTCTTTAACTACCGATAGTTTCCTTTCAGCGGCTTCTTTCCAAGAGACGGCCCGCGTTCTGATTGACGCCAGTATTCAAGGCAAAGAGGATAAGCTGCGGGGATTGAAAGAAAATGTAATTATTGGTAAACTAATACCAGCTGGCACCGGTTTCCAGAAGTAGCTTTTGCCGGCATCATTCTGTATCTTAGTATTCGAGGGTATTCTTTTTCGCTAGAAGAGTTGCCATTGAGGGTTACGCTTTTTGTCTAAGGGCGTACACCTCTAATAAGACATTCTTTAAAGGGTCGTCTTTTTGGACACATCCTCGCTTCGCGAGGGCGTGATCCAAAAGGGCAACCCTTAATAGACATAGAGGGTTGGTCCTCTCGACCGTGTCCTTTGCTTCGCAGAGGGCGTGGAATCTCGAGGGCAACCCTCTAGATCTGTGGCTAAAAAGCGTCTCAAAAAGTCAGCCAGAGGTAGATCTGCCTTTGGCGGAAAAGCCAAGAGAATTAAAGCCAAACCATCTCTTCATTCTGAAACTAAGAAGAGTATCTTGGCGATAATTTGTTTTGCCTTAGCTCTGCTTAGCCTACTAAGTTTTCTTAATCTGGCCGGGCAATTTGGAGGTTATTTTTCTCAAATCAGTCAGTTGCTTTTTGGTCGGGGTTTTTTCTTGGTCTCTGTTGTTTTTGTCTTAGTCGGTTTGGCTATTTTAATTCCTCAGTTAAACACGGCCAGTAAACAAAAGCCTGTTTATCGGGCGGTTTTTGTAGGGGCCTTTCTCTTTCTTTTGAGTGTTTTAGGCATTTTCCATATTTTGCTTAATCAGGCAGCGCCGCTTAAGGCCGGCGGTTACCTTGGTCTGGTTTTCGGTTATCCTTTGTTTAAATTTTTAGGCTTTTGGGCCGCTTTGGTCGTCCTTTTGGCCCTTTTGGCTATTTCTGTTTTAATCACTTTTAATTTACCTTTAAAAATTCCTTTCAGCCGGCCAATTGAAGAAGGAAAGGGTAAAGCCGATTTTACCAAAGATAAAGAACTTTTTCCGTTAGTCGCTGAAAAAACAGCCAAAGGTGGACTTTGGCGCAGATTGAGAGAAAAAGTCAGGGAGGGCAAAGGAATGAAGGAAGAAAAATTGACCAGGCTAGAGCAGGTGAGTGACCAACTGGCCAAGGAAACTCTGCCGGTCGCTGCTTCGACTGGTTCAAGATTGACTAAAAGGGGCGTTAGTCAACCAACGGCTGATGGATTCGACAAACTCACCACAGGTTTTAAATTGCCCTCGCTTGAATTTTTAGAAAAAGATAAAGGTCAGCCGACCAGCGGCGATATTAAGGCTAATATTAACATTATTAAGCGAACTTTGGAGAATTTTGGCATTGAAGTAGAAATGGCTGAAGTTAATGTTGGCCCGACCGTTACCCAATACACCTTAAGACCGGCTCAAGGGGTCAAACTTTCCCGGATTACCGCTCTGCAAAATGATTTAGCTTTAGCTTTAGCCGCTCATCCTTTGCGGATAGAAGCGCCTATCCCCGGTCGTTCTTTAATCGGTATTGAGATTCCCAATCGTTCAGTTGTTTTAGTCCGCCTGCGTTCTCTTTTAGAAAGACCCGCTTTTGAAGAAGCACCCTCTTTTTTGACTTTTAGTTTAGGTCGCGATGTGGCCGGTAATCCGATGTTCGCCGATTTAGCCCAAATGCCCCATTTATTGGTCGCCGGGGCGACCGGGACCGGCAAAACAATTGCCTTGAATAATTTAATTGTCAGTCTGCTTTATCGTAATTTTCCTCAGACTCTTAAATTTATTATGATTGACCCCAAGAGGGTAGAATTGGTTGCTTACGACGGCATTCCTCATTTACTCACTCCGGTCATTACTCAAGCCGATAAAGCGATTAATGCTATTCGTTGGGCGGTCGGCGAGATGGAACGACGTTTTGAAACACTTCAGGAAGCAGCCCAGCGAGATATTGATGCTTATAACAAGAGTTTGACGGCTGAACAAAAGAGCCAAAAATTACCTTATCTGGCCATTATTATTGATGAATTAGCTGATTTAATGGCCTCTCATGGTCGAGAAGTAGAAGCGGGCATTGTTCGATTAGCTCAGATGGCCCGAGCCGTCGGGATTCATTTAGTTGTTTCCACCCAGCGGCCTTCAGTTGAAGTGATTACCGGTCTGATTAAGGCCAACATTACCTCAAGGATGGCTTTCCAGGTAGCTTCTCAAGTTGATTCGCGAACAGTTTTAGATATGGCCGGAGCAGAAAAATTATTGGGCAATGGCGATATGCTTTTCTTGGCCGGTAATTCAGCTAAGCCGCGCCGTCTTCAGGGAGCTTATTTAAGCGATAAAGAAGTTAAGAAGGTGGCTGATTATTTAAGGAAGGTTAGTTCACCGGAATATAATGAGGAATTGGCCGTTAGTCGAGGAAGTTCAACTGAAAAAGGATTGGGCTTAGGATTAACCGGTTCAGAAACCGATGACGAACTATATGAAGAAGCCAGAAAAGTAATTATTCAGGCTAATAAGGCCTCGGCTTCTTTATTACAGCGGCGATTGCGGATTGGTTATGCCCGAGCTGCTCGTTTGTTAGACCTTTTGGAGGAAGAGGGAGTGGTTGGTCCGGCTGACGGGGCCAAGCCCAGAGAGGTCTTTATTGACGAGGGAGAACAGAGAGAAATATAAGTTAAAAGTTTATGGCTAAACAAAAATCATCCAAAATTACTTCGACGATGTCTGACGAAAAGCATAGAATTCTTGAAGCGACAGTTGATGAAATTAAGGGACGCTTTGGTGAGGGTTCCATTATGAAATTGGGCGAAGTCAAGCAGGTTGATGTTGATGCTATTTCGACCGGTTCTATCTCTTTGGACCTGGCTTTGGGGGTCGGTGGTTTTCCCAAAGGCCGGATTATTGAGGTTTTCGGTTTGGAATCAAGCGGCAAAAGTACTTTGGCTTTGCACGCTATTGCCGAAGTTCAGAAAAGAGGCGGTTTAGCTGCTTTTATTGACGCCGAGCACGCTTTAGACCCGGAATACGCTAAGAAGTTGGGGGTTAAAGTTAATGATTTATTGATTTCCCAGCCCGATACCGGAGAGCAGGCCTTGGAAATTTTGGAGAGCTTAGTCAAGTCCGGGGCGGTTGATTTAGCGGTCGTTGATTCAGTGGCCGCCTTGACGCCGCGGGTGGAAATTGAAGGAGAGATGGGTCAGCAGCATATCGGTTTGCAGGCGCGACTGATGAGCCAAGCGCTTCGTAAATTGACGGCTATTACGGCCAAGAGCGGCACAGCCATTTTATTTATTAATCAAATCAGGATGAAGATAGGGGTGATGTTTGGCAATCCCGAGGATACGCCTGGCGGCAAGGCCTTGAAATTTTATTCTTCAGTCCGGTTGGAATTGCGGCGGTCGGCCCAAATCAAGCAAGGAGACCAGATTATTGGTAATCGGATTAAAGCCAAGGTGGTTAAAAACAAAGTGGCTGCTCCTTTTCGCCAAGCCGAGTTTGATATTTTTTATAACGAGGGTATCTCTCGCTTGGCTGACATTTTGAATACCGGTTTAAAATTTGGGGTAGTTAACCGAGGCGGCGCTTGGTTCAATTATGGTTCTGAAAAACTCGGTCAAGGATTAGAAGCAGCCAAATCTTATCTAAAAGAAAACCCCCGTTTAGTTACGGAGATTATTAAAGGGATAAAAAAGGCGGTTAGAGAACAGAGCTAAATTTGAACTGCGGACTGCGAAACGGTCAACGGGGCGAAACGGTCAACGGGGCGTCCCGCATAACTTTATTTGTTAGTGAAAGACAAGAGGCCCAGCAGACGGGCTTTTTTTATTGCTTTAGCCAACTTCCTTTGGTGTTTAGCGCAGACGCCGGTTCGTTTAAGCGGCAGAATCTTGGCCTGGCCGGAAATAAACCGACGAAGCAAGTCGATATTTTGATAATCAATTTCTTTGATTTTTTGCTGGCAAAAAAAACAGTTCTTGGTCATAAAAGTTCTAGAAAGGGATATCTTTGAGGTCTACTTCTTCTTTCTCATTGGAAGCAGTTTCCTTGGAAGCTGTTTCTTCTTTAATTGATTCCGGAGATTCTTCTCCAATTGGTTCTTCAGCTTCAATAACAGGTATTTCTTCCTGAGAGACGACTGGTTCTTCTTTGGATTCTTTCGGGGTTCTTGCTTGGCCGGCGCCGATGTCTGTTCTCGGCCCCATTTGCATGTTATCAGCCACAATTTCAGTGCGATATCTTTTATTGCCATCTTGGCCTTGCCAGGAACGGGTTTGGATACGTCCCTCAATTAAAACCAATCGGCCCCTGCTTAGATAACGGGAACAAATGTCAGCTAATTTACCAAAGGCGACTACATTATGGAATTCAGTTGCTTCTTGGCGGTTGCCATTTTGGTCAGTCCAGACGCGATTGGTAGCTACGCCAAAGGAAGCGACTGATTGACCCGAAGGCAGGTTTCTTACTTCCGGGTCGCGGGTTAAATTACCAACGACAACTGCTTTATTAAAATTCATAAGTTCAGTGAACAAGGAACAGCGAACAACGAACAATAATTTTGTTCATCATTCATTGTTTTTTATTCATTGATTTAATATTTCATCCAATTTTTTGTCTAATTCTTCTATTTTGACTTTTTCTTGATTGGGAGCAGCCCGCTTTTCATTGGCTTGCTTCGGTCCTTCTCGGCTGGCTAAAGGAATTTCTTTGGCTACCAAAGGCCCTATTTTATCGGCTATTTTTTGGTCAATAACTTCTTCCGCTTTGGTTTTCGGTTGAGGATTAGTGGTGACAAAATGACGGAGAACATCTTTTTCCAGATTTAGTTTTTGGCTAAGTTGATTAATATCCTGACCGGCTAAGAGGAAACTAAAATTAAGATAAAAGGCCTCTCGGTATTTTTTAAGAGGATAGGCTAAATTCTTTTTAAAGATAGAATGATTTTCCCTTTCTGAGAGAGAGCCGCCTTTTTCATTAATCCATTTTTTAATCTTTTGGCTGATTTCTTCTATCCTCGACTGTTCCAAGACAGGAGAAAGCAAGCAAGTTAATTGATATGGTTTGGTTTCTTCAGTCATAATGGTAGCTTAACAAAGAGAGGAAGAATGGTCAAGTAGTCAAGGGACGCCCTTTTAAGGGACGCCCTTAAAAGGGCGTCCCTTAAAACCTTAGATTTTGAACTCAATAACGTCGCCGTCTTGGACAATATATTCTTTGCCTTCGGTGCGCACCAGGCCTCTTTCGCGGGCGCTTGCCCAGCTATCAGCTTCAACTAATTTTTGCCAGTTAATCACTTCGGCCCGGATAAATTTTTCCTCAAAGTCGCTGTGGACAACGCCGCCGGCCTGGGGCACGGACAATCCTTTTCTTAGAGTCCAAGCTCTGGTTTCCTGGCCGCCGGTGATAGTATAGAAAGTAATTAAATCCAAGGCCTGATAACAGGTTTTAATTAACTTGTCTAATTGGGAAGAAGGCAGTTCTAGCTCTTGGATTTCCTCGGAGGTTAGCTCTGAAAGCTCGGCTTCTGTTTTGAGGTCAAAGACGGTGGCCTTCGACTCGCTTTGCTCGCTCAGGCCATAATCCTTTTGTTCGTTCAAACCGTAGTCTCTGAGCGAGGCCGTAGGCCGAGTCGAAGGGTCTTGACTGACATTAAAAACATAAATAACTGGTTTAGCGGTTAGCAGCCCTAATTCTTTTATTAAAGATTGATTGACCATTATTTCTGGTTGTCTGATGAGCGTTTTTTCTTGGCTCAGCGCTTCTTTTATTTTGTTCAGTATCGCCAATTCCTCAACTGACTTTTTGTCATCGGACTTGGCTTGTTTTCTGACTTTTTCTAAGTGTTTATCAACCGTTTCCAAATCTTTCATGAGCAGTTCGGTGTTAATTATTTCTATATCGCGTTGAGGGTCGGGCCGTCCTTCAACGTGAGTAATTTTTTCGTTTTTAAAAACTCTGACTACTTGACAAATAGCGTCAACTTCCCGAATCCGGGCTAAAAATTGGTTGCCCAGACCCTCGCCTTGATGAGCTTTTCTGACCAAACCGGCAATATCAACAAATTCAATTACCGTTGGCGTAACTTTCTTTGGTTTGACCACGGCAGCAATTTTTTCTAATCGCTGGTCAGGCACGGCGACCACCCCGATATTAGGGTCAATAGTACAGAAAGGATAATTAGAAATATCCACCGATTGTTTGGTCAGCGCCTTAAAAAGAGTGGATTTGCCGACATTGGGCAAACCGATGATACCAATTGAAAAACTCATACGGCTTTAATTATATCAAAAACAAGGAAAATTAAAAGGACAGGCCTTTCGGCCTATCCCTTTCATTGATTATCCTTCTTTTTGGCCTTTCCCTTTTTTTTATTGCCTCGGTTGTTAAATTCATCCTCAACCTCTGCTACCCGTCCAGCTATTATCTCAGCAGGCCCAAGTATATTAAGCAGAACTTCTTTCATTTCCTCTTTAGAAAGAGTTTCGATATCTTTTAGTTTTTCTTTGCATAATTCACGAATTCGTCTGGCGAATCCGCCCAGAATCGTAGAGTTATTTCTGATAGGGTCAGAGAGAATGCGAGAAATTTGTTCGTCTCTTCTGGCCAATAAGATTACTTCCCTTAGAAAAGCGATTTCTTTCGAGGTGAAATCAACCAACTTTAGTCGTCTTCTCCTATCTTCTATCTTTTTCTTAAGGATTTTTTCCAGCTCTGCTTCCGGCCTAAAAAGCGTTCCCTGAGAAGTCAGAATTTCACCGATTATCCCGCCAAATGCTTTTAGCTTTTGCTCCGCTTTTACTCTTTCTTCTGCTTTTGCTCTGGCTATTGCTCTGGCTATTGCTTGTTCCATCTCCTCTTGAGAGACCATTGTTTGCCTCCTTTCTAAAAATTGTTTAAGAACTATTTTACCGGGAATTATCCTTGGAAACCTCTTTCTACATTCGGATGGCCTCTGAAAAAGTCCTGACCGGTCATTGGTTTTTTGCCGGCTGGTTGGACCATCTCCAAAAACAAAAAACCCTGACCAGTTGGTAGGGTCGCTGCCTGTTCTTGTTTAACCGCCTTGGCTTTTAAAATTTTGACTCTTAATCCATTAAATTCAGTCCAGGCGCCCGGCCAGAGATAGAAAGCTCTTACTTGACGAGCAATTTGCTTGGCGCTTTGTTGCCAGTTAATCTGGCCGTCTCGCTTGGTCAATATTTTGGTATAACTGGCTTGGGACTCATCCTGCGGCCTCGGCTCAATCTCTCCTTGTAAATAATCAGGTAAAATCTCAATTAAAAAAGACGCGGCTAATTGAGCTAATTTTTTTTCTAAAATTTGAGAATCGTCATCAGTCATTATTTCCAACTCTTTTTGGGCGATAATCGGACCGTGGTCTATTTTTTCATCCATCAACATAATAGTCAGACCGGTTTTTTTATCGCCGTTAAGGATAGCTGTTTGGATAGGCGAGGGACCGCGATATCTAGGCAGGAGAGAAGGATGGAGATTAAGGCAGCCAAAGCGGGGAATATCTAGGATGTCTTGAGGAATAATTTTACCATAGGCGGCCAAAACAATCAAATCCGGTTTGGCCATAGATGTCTCTGATTCGGCCTCGATTATTTTTTCCGGCTGACTAAGCGGCAGTTTATATCTAAGGGCAGTTTCTTTTACCGGCGAGGCGGTCAATTCCTGTTTCCGCCCGGCCGGTTTATCCGGAGCGGTAATCACCTTAATAATATTATATTTGTTCTTGATTAAATTTTCCAGAGTAGGCACGGCAAATTGACCAGTGCCAATGAAAATGATTTTGGTCATAGAATTCCAAGGGACGCCCTTTTAAGGACGTCCCTTAAAAGGGCGTCCCTGAAAAGGGCGTCCCTTAAGCTCTTTTGTCAACAATCAAAATACCTTCCAAATGGTCAACTTCGTGTTGAATAACTCGGGCCAATAATCCTTTGGCTTTTATTTTAATTTTTTGACCATTGAAATCAAGGGCCTGGACGGTAATCTTGACGGCTCTCTCAACCGGCACTTCTACGTTAGGCAAACTTAAACATCCTTCAACCATAACATCTTTTTTCCGGGAGATTTTTTTTATCTCCGGATTAATTAAAATTAAGCTCTTTTGCTCCGGCTCCGGCTTGACAACGATTATTCTTAATAATTGGCTGACCTGGGGAGCAGCCAAACCAAGACCGTCTTTAACCTCCATGGTCTCGGTCATATCCAAAGCCAGCCGCTTAATCTCAGCCGTTATTTCCTTGACCTCTTTGGATTTTTGTCTTAGAATCGGATTGTCTTGGCCTGTTTGAATAGGTAAAAGCATATTAGTCCTTTGAAAATAAGTGAGGTGAAGAGATGACTTGGTATTGGTGGATAGCTATCGTTTATGTGATTTTTGCTTTGTTAATTATTATTCTGACAATGATAATAGCTGTCAAGAGTGAACGACAGGACCGCTGGCGGAGAAAACCCGATTATTGGCGCCTCAGCCAGGGAGCTGTCATCTTTGGCCTGACTTGGCTTTATTATCTGGTCATTAAACCATTAATTCAAAGAGTAAAGGAGGGAAAAGGGATGAGAAGACAATTAACGATGCCGCTATATCTCGCTTGGGCGTTTTGCTTCTTTATTAGCGTTCTGTTAGTAATATGGATATGTTATTCGGCGTCTTTGGCGACCGAAGACCTGCGGATCGCTTGGTTAATTTCTTATCTTGCTCTTGGATTCTTTGTAGAGCTTACTCGGTACTGGGATATAAACAGGTTGGTGGAATCCCAAGGGGGTGGCGCGGGACCGCTTGTCGATCTCGCCCAAATGTTTTTATCAGCTATTTGTTGGCCGTTCCTACCGATATTCAGAAGCAGGCGGATACGAAGACATAGTGCCGGAAACGATGTTCATCATCGGCTTGTTATTTTGGGAGGAATCGTTTTGGTCTTTTTATTCGTTGTCTCACTGTTCTGGTTGAAAGGAGAAATGGTTTGGTCCTGGAGAGAATTTTACATTTATCTGTTTGTTGTTTGTGTTCCGGGATTGTATCTGTTGCTGGGACTAGAGTTGGCTATCGACCAATGGCGTCTTAGGCTGAAAGACTGGAACGGAGGAGTGTCATTTTGGGTCAACGTTTTCGAAATCTTCTTGCTAATCATTGTTGGGCCGATTGTAACGCTTTTTGTCCTCATTGCTGAGAGGGCCCTATTTGAATGATTCGGTTAGTTAATTTATTAACCAATAACCAGCCCGCAGAACATTTTTTCTGCGGGTTTTTTATTTAGTTATTCGCCATTCAATATCTGATTCTTGACCGGCAAATTCTTTCCAGTCGCCGTCCGGAATAATAACATACCACCTTCTTCTGGTTTCTGACCAGACCATCGGGTCATCGTGGTAAAAAGGCTTCTTGACTATTTCCTTTGGTTTAAGCCGGTCTAATTCCAGCCATTTTTTAAAGACCGTTTCAATAGCATAATCAAGGTTACGGGATTTAGCCCATTTGGCCACTTTGGTAATAGCTGCTTTAGCCGCTCGGACCGAACCAGCTAGTTCCAAAAGCTGTTTAGCTGGCCGGGTATAGCGGGAATAAATTATTTTTCTTTTTTTGGCATCTTCTTTGATTTCTTCCAAACTTAGGCCCTTACTCTTGAAATAGTGATTGACAATTTTTTGAATAGCTGTTTCATCTTGTTTTCTTTGGGCCGAGCTTCTCCTAGGACGGCCCGGCCGGGAGGCGAGGCGACCTCGTTTTTTGGCTGGTTGTTTTGCTGTTTTCTTTTTGGAAGACATGCCCTCAAATAGTCGCCCTTTCGGACACATCCTCGCCAGAGGCGAGGGCGTGATCCTCAATGGCAACCCTTTATATATCGTCAGCGGGGCGTCCCTTTTTTACACGCCCTTTTACAAAAGGGCGTGTAAAAAAGGGACGCCCCGGGAACACCCAGGAACAATGTAGGAACAAAGGCGACCATTTTAGCAAGGAAAGATGCCCGGGAACTGATTAAATATTTCCCTTATAAACATATTTCAGTCCGCTGGCCAAACCAATCTGATAAGCTTTTTCCAGAATTTCTAAAGAGGTAGCCGGTAAATCTCTCATCTGCCAGGAGATTTCCGGGAAGAATCGGGAAATATGCCAAGGCGTTTCCGGACCCAATTTTTCTTTAATAAATCGGGCAATTTTCTTGAGCATGGCCGGCTGGTCAGACAAACCGGGAATAATCAGAGTAGTTATTTCCAGCCAAATCCCTTTTCTTTTCATCTCTTTAAGATTTTCTAAAATCGGTTTCAGTCGGCCGCCGCAATATTTTTGATAAAAACTGTCCTCAAACGATTTCAAATCAACATTAGCCGCGTCAAGATAGGGGATAATTAACTTTAAAGTTTGAGGACTCATAAAGCCGTTGGTTACCCAGATGTTTTTCAGTCCTTTTTTCCGAGCTAATTTCATTGTTTCTAAAGCGTATTCTAAAAAAATGGTTGGTTCTGTATAGGTGTATGAGATACTTAGAGAGCGCTTGGAGATAGCTTCTTGGACAATTTTCTCTGGCGACATTTCCTGACCTAAAATTGGTTTATTAGGTTTTGGCCCTTGGGAAATATCCCAATTTTGACAATTTCGGCAGGTCAGATTACAGCCGACCGTGGCTATTGATAGAGAATAACTGCCTGGCAAAAAATGATAAAGCGGTTTTTTCTCAATCGGGTCTAAGTGAAGCGCTATAATCTTTCCATAATTCAAGGCATAGAGCTGACCATCTCTGTTTTCTTTTACCCCGCAAAGACCTCTTTGTCCAGGGAAAATAAGACAATAATGATTACAAGCTTGGCATTTGACTTTTTTATCTTTGATTTTTTGATAAAGAAGGGCTTCTTTCATCGCTTTTCATTATACTCTCTTCTTGCTATACTGTTAAGCAAGCAAGGAAAAGGGTTGCCCTTTTGGATCACGCCCTCGCGAAGCGAAGACATGTCCAAAAAGGCGACCCTTTGAGTAATGAAAAAACACCGAATTTTTGTCGCCATTAATTTGCCAGACCGAATTAAGAAAAAATTATTAAACTTCCAAAGAGAATGGGCTCATTTACCAGTCCGTTGGACCAGGGAAGCAAATTTACATATTACCTTGGTCTTTATTGGCTATGTTGATAACCAAGAATTATTAGAAATTTGCCAATTAGCTCGTCAAGTCGTCCAAAAACATCAGGTCTTTGAGATTAAATTGAAAAGAATTCTTTTGGGTCCGCCCAATAGGCCGCCCCGGATGATTTGGCTGGAAGGAGAAGAGAATTTATTTTTAGCTCGATTAAAAAATGATTTAGAAAAAGTTCTGTTTAAATCGCCCAATATCAGTTTTAATTGCCTGGAAAATCGTCCCTTTCGCGTTCATATCACTTTAGCTAGAATCAGGCAAGGGGAGTGGCGAGAATTGTCCCCTAGTCCACGAATTGAAAAGGAAATATCTTTGGTCTTTCCAGTTGATTCTGTAGAAATAATGGAGAGTTATTTATCCAGAAGAGGGCCTGATTACGTTGTTTTAGAGTCAATTCCGTTAAAATAATATTAATCTTTTATAATGTTATATATTAATATTATTAATCTTTTGTAATCTCATAAAAAAAAGGAGAATTTAGCCAATTTTTAGCTCATTATATCCTTCGACAAGCTCAGGATATAACCTAATTATATAATGCCTGAGCGACTCGCCTTAGGCGAGGAGTCGAAGGCTGTCCTTCGCTTCGCTCGCAATGACATTACCTCATACCGGTTATTATCAGAAACGAAGCGAAGCAATCCCGAGCGAATGCGGCGAGATTGCTTCGTCGCTCCGCAATATTGCGGAACTCCTCGCAATGACCAGTATGGTTTAATTATCACTGCTAGCGAAGAGAAGTAATCCCAAATGGAAGAGCCAACAGCCAACAATTAGTCATCCTAATACCCTAATATCTTATCCACAAATTTAGCTTAATTGGCTAATTTTTAAATAAAAATCCAGTTTTCTAAAAAAGTTATCCACAATTAATTAAAAATATTGATTTATTGGCTTAAATAAGCCATAAATTTATTCTAAAATGTCCTTGACGGGCATTTTTTATTACCTTTAATTTTTGCTATAATTAATATAAATAGCGAATATCGTTTTTATATCGCTTTAATATCGTTTTTTTATCCAGAAAATTTGAATAAAAATGAAGTCAGAAACAACTAAAAAATCTTTTCAAACTGAAAATAGGGATGAATATATTTCTTTAGCTAAAGCCGCTCAGTTATCTAAATACTCGCGGGAATATTTAGGCTTACGAGCTCGTCAGGGCAAACTGAAAGCGGTTAAAATCGGTCACCGCTGGGCAACGACTCGAGGCTGGCTCGAAGAATACAATCAACAGATTGAATCATTTGGGGTAATTACTTCCCCAGCTAAAGCCTTACCGGCTAGGGCCTTGGTCAAGGAGGCCAAGAAACCTAAAGGGAAAATTAGAGAATGGCCTCAAATAATTACCAGAATCAGACAGGCCGTTTCCAAATTGCCCCTTGACTATTCTCATCTCTTGCATCTTCTTTTGATTGCTTTTTTAATCCTCAGTTCGGTCTTTATTTTCCATCCGCAGGCTCGTCATTCTTTAATTAGCTGGGCTGACCATTTTTTTCAAGAGCTGCCCCGAACCGGAGAAAAAATAGCCGATTTTGTTTTTCAACAGAGTCAGCAATTAACTGACCCGGAAAAACTATCGGCTAATCTATTTGACTTTATTGACTTTCTTAAAGAAGGATCAGTCAGGATTCCCCAACAGATAAGCGAGGCCAATCAAACTCTCAAATCAAAACTTGGCCAGGCCTATATTAAATTGGCCGAGTTTTTAATTCCCGGCTATTCCCTGGAACAAATGACCACTCAACCACAGCCGCTGGCTCGAGAAAGAGAAGTAATCGAGATGACAGAACCGCTTATCCAAAAAATAGCCAAACAAGTCCAGCAAGCTATCCCGGAAATCGTCACCAAAGAAATCACCCAAATCAAAGAAACAGTCAAAGAAACCGCAAAAGTGACTGAAATCACCCGGCTGACCGAGACCATCCAGTCAGCCGACTTAGCTCTTCTCAACCAAGAGATGGAGGCCCTTGACCAAAGAATCACCACCTTAGGCAGCCAAATCAGCAGTAAGATAGATTATACCGTTCCCAGTTACGCCCCGACCTATGTTCCCTCAACCGGTCTCCAGGTCAGCGGCCACGCCCTCCTCTCCACCTTAAATGTTAGTGGTTCAGCC
>Ga0315545_1000744_pt1 | contig 33974 bp, 29 predicted proteins | sample SalMarSW160210MG_FD_203096 | JGI IMG/M metagenome (GOLD analysis project Ga0315545, IMG submission 203096) | Salt marsh sediment microbial communities from the Plum Island Ecosystem LTER, Massachusetts, United States - Salt Marsh Sediment SW1602-10 ...
TATCTCTCAGACTATATTGATGGGTTGATGAAAGGCGAGTTGAAGAAGCGGCTGAAGGAGCACCTTGACATGTGCGTAGGGTGCACGGAGGAACTCGAGTCCTTGCGTTCGCTAAAATCGACGATCGGAGAGCTGCAAGAAATAGAGGCTTCGGCGGATCCTCCCGGAAAAGTCTATAAACGGATCGATCAGATGAGAACGGCCGGGCGTATCGTTCGCACACTCTTTTCGAGAGGCAGGCTCAGGCTTCCGTTTGAACTTGCTGCTGGACTCGCGGCAGCGCTCATGGTTGTTCTTGTTCTGGCCCAGCCGGCAATCAGGTGGCAGAAGAACGAGAGCGGTTCTGTTGCAGATGAGCGCGTGAATGTTTCCGTAGACAGGGATGATTCCATCAGAAAAACGGAAATTACCGGTGAAGAATTCAAAAAAATATCACCCCTCTATGATGAGGCGGTGCAGATCCCGGAAAGCGCACATGTGGAGTATTCGAAACATAAACCTTACCGAAAGAAGGTAGAAAAGCAGATAGTCGAGAATGAGCTTCACAAACCGTCGGACTCCGCCGCACGGGAGGCACAATCCTTGGCAAGGCTTTCACGGCCTGAAGAAGACAAAAAAGTAATCGAGCTTGTGCTTTTGATACGTCCAGAAACGGTAAACCTTTTTGAGATTCACCGGAGGGAAAACGCTTTTCCCGCCGATGAGGAATCGGTGGAGAAAGAAGTGCAAGCCGCGCCATCCGTGAAAACGGATGAATATATGGAAAAAGAAAAGGCATTCATGCTTTTTAATACATATGAAAAAATACGGGAGCTCGTGGTTAAATCGGAAGGAAAAGTCGTGTCATCCTCCAAAAGCATAGGTGGGCTCCCTCAGTCCATCACCGCCGCAATACCTCCATATTCATACGATGAATTTCTCGATGATCTGCGCACGGTCGGTATATTCGAACGGTCAGATCTCACTGGCACGCAACGCGGTGCGGAAATGATCGAGCTCGCCATTCAGTTCGTTTCCACCTTTTGAACGCGCGTTCTTGATATGAAACAGGACAGTTTATGGATGTTTCAGGCGGCTGACAATCGAGGATATACGGAAAAAATCTTTTGAGGAGACGTTGAGAAGGTTTTCAGCATCCTCAATGAGGTAGTCGACATTCTTGTTCTTCTTCAGCTTCTGCACCCTCTGGATCTCATTCACAAGAAAGATCGTCTCATCATAGTCCTCAATATGGTTGACCAGCCACTCGAGTGACCGTACATACTCGTGGATTTCCTGGAAGTAGTTTTTCAGGATATTGAAGTTATTTGTTACCTCACCGACGGGATGCGAGAGTTCATTTCCGAGCCCCTGTGTGTCTGTAGCAGATTTGCTTCTCATATGGACGCCGACTGCACTCTTTAATAGTTCCACTTCCTGGTGTGCGACCATCAGCTCCACTTCCATCTGCTTGATCTTCATCTCGCTTTTCACCCTTTCTGTGTCGTCGCTGATAATTCCCCGATATTCGACGGTGTTCCCGTATTTGTCCTTGACTCCGATCGCGGTCACAAAGGCAAGGATGATATTACCGTCTTTTTTTTTCAATATGAGCTCGAAGTCTTTCACATATCCCTGGGTAACCATCAATTGATGGTATTGTTTGAGATTTGTCGGGTTCTGGTAGAGATCGTGCATGTTGTTCGTGGAGAGGAACTCTTCTTTCGAAATATAGCCGAGAAGCTTCATCCCTGCAGGGTTGATATCGAGGATCCTGCCGTCTGGGTTGCACACAAAGTATCCGTCACTCATTTTCTCCAGGAGCCGGCGAAACCGCAGCTCCGAATCTCTGAGGAACTGTGCAACACGGGTGAGTTTTTTTTCCTTCTCTCTAGACTCTTCGAGTATCTCTCGGAGATGAGCCAGTTCCTGATTTCCGTCTGTGTTCTCCATTCATCGCTCACTTGTTTTCAGCAGTCGTCCCTATCCTTAAATTATCGAACGAAATTTTTTCATTTTCAACGTTGTTTCATATACCGGCTGCCTTGATTGTGCTCTCCCGGGCCACAATATATTGAAATCATTGGAGAACGTGGTATTTTTCAGTTATAATTAATGAATACAAGAAATGAAAAGGAGTAATGCAATGGGAGAATTTCTGGATCAAATTCCTCAGGAACTGCACGGTCATATCAGAGAAATTACAAGGCAGTCAGGCCTCCCTGAGGGTGAGGATTCTGTAGAAAAAGTGGCTGCAGGCTGGCTGGAAAAGAAGAAGGTATTCGAGGATCAGATAGAGAAGATGAATATGGAAGAAGTTGACCTTCTCGGCAAAGATGATGAAAGAGGGGCGCTCGCGCTCACGTATTCCGGTTCCCTCGTAAACATTGGTCCACTCGTGGACAATTCCAGAAAGGTTCAGTACGCGAGCATCGGCATTCGCGGGGACGTTCCAGACATGGCTGAAAGGGAAGGTTCTGCTCTTGCCCGGGACGTGAGTGTGGATGAACCGATAGAATTCGAAAACGGACCGGTAAAGAGTACGTCACAGATTTTTAAAATTGCTGTTCTCACAGGAAATCCCTCCCCCGAGGAACAGGAAGAAAAAATTACAGAGGTAACGCAGATTATCCAGGAAGAATTCGTTGAAGTGAATAAAACGATTATTGCCGAATAGCACTGTCGTTTTTCACAATTGACTGCATGATCTGCTCCCCTCTCGTGTATAATACACGCCGAATGCGTTCACAGCCTGGAGAGGAAGAAATCATTGGAAAAAGAAATGAGCGGTGAAAGCGTAAACGAACAGGTCAGAACCGGATGGCTCGAAGAACGCCTGATCGATATTTACAAAAGAAAGCGTCTTCCTGAACCGCACGAATATGCAAAACTCATTGAAAAGGTGAACACCGTACTGATCTATGAAGATGCCGGAATACGGCCGTACGGTACGGACGGTCTTCCCGGAGGAATCGTCTTTCTCAGGCAGGACATTCCAACAATCCTCGTCCCTGACCTGCATGCACGCGTCGATTTCTTCCTGGAGATCCTTCTCTGCAGGGATGAGCACGGTGTGTCCAATCTTCAGAAGCTTGCATCGGAATCCATTCAGATCGTGTGCGTCGGAGACGGCTTTCACGCCGAGGGACGAGCTGCCCGCAGGTGGTCCCTGGCATTCGAGGAGTATTCGAACAAGTTCAGGAAGCACGAATGCATGGACGAGGAGATACGCGAGAGCCTTGGGGTAATGGAGATGGTAAAGGAGGTGAAAACAGCCTTTCCTTCGACCTTTCACTTCCTCAAGGGAAACCATGAAAACATTACCAATGAGTATGGCAACGGGAACTACTCCTTCCGAAAATATTCCCATGAGGGTGCGATGGTGGGTGCCTTCATGGAAAAGTTCTACGGAGAGGATTTTATCCGGTCCTATTCTCAATTCGAAAAGAATCTTCCCCTCCTGGCCATCGGGAAGAACTTTCTGGTCTCTCATGCCGAACCCGCGACCTTTTTCGATTTTGAGGACCTCATCGAGTACAGGGACCGGCCGGAAGTCGTATACGGGCTTACATGGACGGCGAACGATGAGGCGGAGGAAGAGAGTGTTCAAAGGATGCTCGAGTATTATCTAAAGATCGAAAACCTTGAGGAATGTTACTATTTCGGAGGGCACAGACCTGTTGCAGGTATGTATAATCTGCGGGCCGAAGGACGGTATGTACAGTTTCACAACCCGAACCGGTTTCTCATCGCCGTGATCAGAAACGACAGTCCCATTCATCTTGACGAAGATATCTTTGAAATTGAGAAAAAAGTAAGTACACTATTTGAGGAGAAAGGGAGAGAAGGAAGAGGATGTCGAGACCTTTGAAACAGGTTGGCAAATACGAAGTCATCGAACTGATTGCGAAGGGTGGAATGGGGGCGGTGTACAAGGCGAAGCACCCCACTCTCAAGCGTTTCGTCATACTGAAACAGCTGATGCTGCGAGGCGGCTCCGGATTTGTCAGGCGGTTTAAGAGAGAAGCCTCTCTCATGATAGATTTTAGAAATGAGCACATCGTACAGGTGTATGACCATTTCAAAGAGGGCTCTTCCTACTTCATTGCCATGGAGTACGTTGATGGCACGAGCCTCGACAAACTCATAGAGGAGAGAGGGGTCCTCTCGAATGAGGCGGCTGTACTGATATTTATGCAAATGTGCAGCGGACTCAAATATGCCCACGATCTTGGGGTCATACACAGAGACATAAAGCCCGCGAATATACTCATCTCCCGGGAGGGTGAGGTCAAGCTTGCCGATTTCGGTATCGCGACCTCCAAGGAAATGGACGAGGACGGCCTCACAAAGGCGGGGATGACGCTGGGAACTCCGGCATATATGTCTCCTGAACAGATCGCCGACACGAAGAACGTTGACAAACGGGCAGATATCTATTCCATGGGTGTCGTGCTCTACGAGATGGTAGCGGGTGAAAAACCGTTCCCAAGCAGTTTTACCCCTGAAGCGATCAGCAAGATCAACAAGGGCTCTTACACAAGGCCGCGTGTGTTGAATCCTTCCGTTCCGAAAACTGTTCACAGGGTCATCAAAAAGTCGATGCAGCACAAAGTATCGAAACGTTATAAAGACCTTCAGAACGTGATCAACGTACTCTACCGGTACACCCGAAAGTACGGAAATCAGAAAGCAATCAATAGAAACATAAAAAATTATCTCGCGGGTGAAGAGATCGCCTTTCCCTCTGCGTTTCGTATCAGGAGAAAAAAAAGAGGATTTGCTCTCGGCTTTATGACAGCAGGGATCTGCCTCGTGTTTCTGGCGCTCGCAGGCGGCTACCTCTATTCCAAGGGATATTATCATGAGTATTTCAAGAAAAAAGAATACGGGAGCATCGAAATACAGGCTGTGGTGCCGGAAGGGTATTACAAGGATGCTGAGATGATCTACGCGTTCAGCAGGCTTACTCCTGCGTATTCTTTCGAGGAAAAGCAGAAGGTTCAGCACGACATCCGGCTCATTCCCGCGGGAACCAGACTCGAGGACAAGATTGTGGGCGCGTTCAAACATGAGGATGAATCGAACAGTGAGAAACAGACCGTTCTCACGACTTATCCGCTTTATCTCCCAGCAGGAATGTATAATCTCGAACTCTACCTGGAAAATTTGAAATACTACAAGACATTCTATCTTAATCCACGTGTCATTCAGCAGCAGAACGTGCTCACATATGAGGGGAAGGTGCTGCAGTTTGATCTGCGGAATACTGCACCGAAGCCTGTCGCAATCGTGCCCAGAGTGTACGACAGCGCAACAGGGAAATCACTGTACCGGATTACAGATATTTCATTTTACCTCGAGGACGAAAACCGGTGGATAGACTGGAAGACGTATATCCGCAGCAAGCGACTGCAGTCATATCTTCTCAGTAAACTGACTTCCGGGAAGCTCTACGCATTCAAATTCGAAGCCCCATCATATTATCCTGAAACCGTGAATTTTTTCGTTGAAAGCGATCTTGATTTTGCACGGATCGAAGCGGGGCTCACGAAAATTCCAGGAGAGCTTGTGGTTGAGAGCGATTATGCGGGGCTCGACGTGCTCATAGACAGCAGGGAGGAGCATTATCTTGGTGACAGAGAAAAGCAATTTGTGGAGCTCGGAAAGACGGTAGCAGGAAAAAAACGATTCTCACTGCCAGAGGGAAACTACCTTCTCACTGTCATGAAGGATAGGAAACACTCGGAAAACTATCAGTTTCACATAGATTCGGGAAGCGCCACAGAGATCAAGGTGGTGTACGAATCCGACGAAAAAAGAATAATACTTGTACAGCTCAACAAGTAGCGAGAGGAAGAATCATGTCGTTGATAACACGAATACTGTTTTTCGGACTCGTAGGAATTTTCTCAGGTCTCGCTGCGTGGCCCTGTGCTGAGCTCGTTCTTTTCTATCAGGCATGGTTTCCATCCCTGCTCGTTTTCAACATCGTTCTCGGCGTAACGGTGGGGCTTTTCATGGGTGGCTGCTTCGGAACAAGCGAGGGTATACTCGCCATCTCGAAACTCAAGGTACAGGCTGGACTGGTGAGTGGAGTGATTACGGGAGTCGTGGGCGGGGTTGTCGGCTTTGTTGCAGGGCAGGCGGCACTGCTCAGTCTCGGGACGACATTGTTCCATTCGTCGTACGCATTTCAAAGGATCGGGTTCCCGGTTTCGAAAGCGATCGGCTGGGCAACCTTTGGAATGTGCATCGGAATGGCCCATGGAGTTCGAAGCCGGTCGGGAAATAAAATACGAAACGGCGTCCTCGGAGGGTTTATCGGGGGCTTGCTCGGAGGGCTTGCAGTCGAGTATCTGAAGATCATTGAACCGGAAAACGAATATGTGCGGCTGGTGGGGTTTGTTCTTTTGGGTCTTCTCATTGGAATTTTTTACGGATTCATCGAAAACAAACTCGCCCGGGCGTCGCTCATGCTGCTGAACGGGAAGTACAAAGAGAAGGAGTTTCTCCTCACACAGAAAATGACGAACATCGGAAAATCTCCGAAAACGGAAATCGGGCTGGAAGGATATACGAAAGTATCCGATGTGCACACGATGATTAAAAAGGAGAAAAAAGGATTTGTTCTGACCGATGCAGGAGCAAAAATCGGGACGTATGTGAACGACGAAAGGATTGGAAAAAAGGTTTTAAAAGACGGGGATGTCATTCGGGTCGGTGACGCGCAGTTTTTGTTCAGTAAGAAATAGCCAGAATATTTTATACGGGGGTGCCGAAGGTGAGAAATACCGCGGTTTTTTCTTTTCTTTTTTTTATCACAGTCATCTTTCTCTGTGTCCCCCGAGCACAGTGTGACGCGCTCCGCATATCACAGATCGACAATTCTTCTCTGTTGATAAACCAGCAGGTGCATCTCTATCTCAGCGTGACCGATGAAAATGGAAAGCCGGTTAAAAACCTCACGGAAGATCAATTTTCCGTCTATGAGATGGGAAAAGAGCGTGAAATCGACATGTTCAGGCGAGGTGTTAACATAAATCAGGGAATTAACTTGCTTCTCGTTCTCGATAATTCGGGAAGCATGTACTGGGACGGAACCGGGGAAAAAAAGAATTCTTCCGACAGCAGCATATGGAGGATCACCTACGCAAAAGATGCAGTTGTCTCACTGATGAATCAGATGAAGAACCCCATGGACAAGGTGGGGCTGATCTCGTTCAATGTCAAGCCAGATATTCAGACAAAACTAACGGACGAGAAGGTGGAAGTAGTCTGGGGACTCGATTCGATCGGCAAACCTTCCGAGGAGGAGGCGTACACGGAACTCTATGAGACTCTCCATGAGTCCGTAGACTATCTTCGCACAGCAGGAGGAAGAAAAATCATCGTGCTCCTTTCCGACGGGCAGGACTTTCCTCTTGACGATAACCCCAATTTTCCCGAACGCCATGGGATGGAGGGTGCGATTGAGTTTGCACAGGCGGAAGGTGTTTCCATATTTACCATAGGGCTGAGCGCAAAGGCTGATAGAAAAAACCTTCGCAGGATCGCAGAGGAAACCGGGGGAGCTTCCTTTTCCGTATACGATCCGAAAAAATTAAAAACTCTCTACGAACTCATACGGGAACAGGTTCTCAATGAATACCTCGTCTCGTTCAGGGCGGGGATGGAACCGGTTGAAAAGAAGGCTGTGGAAGTCGTGTACAGGGAGGGAGACAACGCACTGAGTGCGGAACGGTACTACTTTTCGGGAACCATATTCGGATTCGGACACGAGAGAATCAATTTTTGGCCATTTATTTTCATCCCTCTGTCAGTCGGGCTCGTGTGGGTTCTCTCGCTCATAAGGTTCGAAAGGAAAAAGATGGATCCGAGTCTCACGGTATTCGGACATTCAGGGAAAAAGACAATCGTGCACTCACTTCCGGTCACCAGAGGGAGATCCGAGCTCACCATCGGAGGAACTGAATCCTCTGATATCACGATTTCCGGGGACTCGAAACTCACGGTTTCAGATGCAAAGATCGCCGAAAAAGACGGTGTCTATACGATTTCTGGCGCGAAAACCCCCATTCTGGTCAACAACAAACCAGTGAAGACCAAGGTGCTCCGTCCGGGTGACCTGATAAAGATCGGCGATTCCACAGTGGTATTCGATGAAGGTGTGAAAAAGGAAGAAAAAAAGAGGGAAGAGAGAAAAAAGAAACCACCGCGCCGTAACTCACGTGCACGGTCCTCGCGGTGACCGAAAATACAAAATCCGTCAGACCCTGAGGCCTGACGCTCTTTCTTTCAGGTGTTTGCTGAAAGAGATACGTGGTATATAGGTTTCGGGTTTCGCCTTGATGGTGATCTCCTCGCCGGTAGAAGGGTTTCTTCCGACGCGGGCTTTCTGCGCAGGACGTTTTTTCAAATAGAGCTTTCCGATTCTCCCGAAAGGTACGCTCGCTCCGAGCAAAACGCCCGTTTCCATCACATTTATGTAATCCTCAAGGACCTGCCGTGTGAATTTCTGGGACAATCCATTCTTTGACGCGATGTAGGCGGTCATGGTTTTCATTGTGAACTGGTCCGGTCCAGACTCAGCCGGACTGATAATCGTCCTGTTTATTTTCACGAATCCGTTGGTGAGAAATATCGTTGCCTCGCGGATCCTCTTGTTCTGCTCATCTTCGCCCACATTTTTCCCGCACACCGCGATCTTCAGGGCGGGAGAACTTTTCTTTATCGGTCCGTCCTGAAACTCTACGACGGTGTCAACGCGAACGTCTCCTGACAGGACCGCATTTTCCTTTTGTGCGATTTCAGGAACGTCCTTTCTGAGGCCGATGCTCGCATATTCCACCATGCGCACGTTTCCTGAAGAGGTCGTGAGGCTGAGGAGTGAACCTGAATAGGTGAGTACGAGCGCGCCCCTTGGATCGTCGGAAGCAAGAATGTCCGTTTCTTCCATCCTGAGATTTTTCGTCTGCTCTTCGAACATCCTGCGTTTTTCGAGCCAGACCCTGGAAACAAGCTCAATTGGGTCCTCATCACCGTGTATTTTTACCGATTTGGCAACCTCCTTTACGTGGTTTTGTATGGTCTCCGGAAGCTGTTTGAAATACGGTTCCATAGTCGTCCTCTCACTGCGTATTTTCTCCTTATAGTATAGAACATGGGAAAAGATTTTTCATGCTTTCTGTTTCCCCGTTGCATGTCCGATGCCCTTTGTTGCGCCTGTCAGGTATATAATCTTTCCTTTGAGACTTTTCATGAATTGCTTCTCTTCTCTAGACTCATCATAAAAATAATGCGCAGTGCATAACAGAGCAACTCAAGGAAGTTCGAATTTGCCATTGACTTTGACAACAACATGATTAAATTAATAATCATTCTTAGTTTTATCAGACATAGTGCATTGAAGAAAGAAGCCAGAGAAAAAAAATACAAACGAAGCAGGCAGCGGGAAAAAATCCTCGACATATTACATACCTCGAGTATCCACCCCACAGCCGCGTGGATCTATGAGAGGTTGAAAGAGGAAATCCCCGACCTGAGCATGGGAACGATATACAGAAACCTGAACATCCTCATCGAACAACGGCTTGTGCGGAAAATTGATTTCGGGAGCACCTTTGACAGATTCGACGCGAATGTGGACCCGCACTATCATTTTATCTGCGAAAAGTGCGGGGCGATCATCGATCTCGATCTTCCGATCGATGCTTCTTTGAACGAAATGGTGAACAAAAAAACGCAGTTCAGGGCGAAACGGCACAGAATAGAGTTCTACGGGTTGTGTAACAAATGCGCCCAGAAACAGTACGAAGGGAAATAAAAGTCCCTTTATTAAATAATACGAGTTGTGCAGACTATTATTTAATATTGTAGGAAATAAATTTCAAACACAGGAGGCAAGAAATGGAACAGGTGGAAGAAGTACAGCAGAATCAAACGGTACGGTTGCCCAGGCTTGGAGAGCCCGCCCCTCAGTTCGAGGCAGTGACTACCTTCGGAAAGATCAAGCTCGAGGATTTCAAAGGATCGTGGCTCATCCTCTTTTCTCACCCTGCCGATTTTACCCCGGTATGCACCACGGAGTTTATCGGCTTTGCGCAGATTCACTCCAAGCTGAAGGAGATGAACTGCGAGCTCATGGGTCTGAGCATCGACAGCGTGTACTCACACATTGCATGGGCGAGGAACGTGGAAGAAAAGCTCGGACAGAAACTCACCTTTCCTATCATTGCGGACCTGAACAAGGAGGTCGCCTCTCTGTACGGCATGGTCATGCCGGGAGAGAGCAAGACGGAAACGTCCCGGTGCGTGTTCGTGATCGATGACAAGCAGATTATCAGGGCAATGATCTACTATCCACTCTCCACTGGGAGAAACATGGACGAGATGCTCCGACTCATTCAGGCCCTTCAGACAACGGACAAGCATGGAGTTGCCACTCCAGCGAACTGGCGCCCAGGCGACAAGGTGATCGTACCGCCGCCCAACACGCAGGAAATGGCTGAAGAGCGGGTCAAGGAAAAGGCTTTTGAATGCAAGGACTGGTATTTTTGCAAGAAAACGCTGTAAAAGGAGGGTCAAATGGCCTGTGTAAATCCTGACGGAAGCATTTCGGAATCGGGGCGCGCGTTGATCAAAGCGGCGGAGTCCCATGTTACTCCTGAAGAAATCGGAAAGAAGATCGGGCAGCCTCTATTTAAAATACGATCAAGCCTCCGTGAACTGCACGATGCAGGGCTGATCGCGGAAAAGGACGGGAAATACTCCGCCACAGACGCGGGGAAAAAAATGCTCTAGCCAAAGTCCCATCTGTATGTGCGAGCTTTCAATGATCCTGTGAAACGGTTTTCGGATAGGGGCCTCACTACACAGACTCTTTCCGAAGATCGTGAATGAGGTGTGTGTCCGTGAACGGCACGTTTTTATTTACCACGCGCTACACTGTGAGGGTTGGGGATCTGAACTACGGGGGACACATGGGTTTTGACGGCATGCTTCTTGTGTTTCACGACGTGCGTGTCAGATATTTGAAGTCCCTGGGATACACCGAATTCGATGTCGGAGGGGGAAAAGGACTCATCATGACAGAGGCGCGTGTCAGAATGAAAGACGAAATATTCCCCGGCGATGAGCTGGTGGTGGGACTGAGGGTCTCTGATATGGGGAAGGTCCGTTTCACCGTTTCGTTTCGTGTGAGCCGCTCATCAGACGAAAAACATGTTGCGGAAGGGGAAACCTTCATGGCTGGATACGATTATCTTCGGCATGCAGCAGCGAAGCTTCCTCCGGATTTCATAAGAAAAATTTCCCCACCGGGAACACATGCGTCTGATGATAGCTTGGGGGACTGATCATGAAAATGTTTGGCAAAAGAGGGATATTCTTTATAATCCCTTTCTGGAGATAGTGAGAGGAGAGGACTATGGACGATGCGAGAATTCGGAAAATTGTGGAAAACGCTGTCGAGAAACACAACGGCGTACTCTATCTGAGGCCATGCTGGGTGGCCCGGGACTTTCTTCCGCCAGGGTACCGTCTGGGTCTGAAGGAGGAGGAGTATGATGTCGGAGAACGGGGATTCATTACCGAGCGATGGCTGGCCTCGGTCACCAAGGCTGACAACGCAATCGGACCAGACGATGAAGGGCTCTCATACCTCGACATAGAGGGGGATGACATCCTGCTCATTGATGCGGTGAGAGTGTGCCCAGATACCTTCATGGGAGAAGAGTACGCACAGGCCCACGCGGGACTCGGAAGACTTGTGAAGATTTACGATTTCGGCTCGAGGATCCACTATCACCTGCATCAGATGCAGCACGATGCGGAAAAAGTGGGAAAGAACGCGAAGGAGGAAGCGTACTACTTTCTCGAGGACGTTGAGCTCGGCCCCCACCCCGAGACCTTCTTCGGTGTACACCCCTTCCTCGTTGACCAGGGGAAGCAGATCGAAACACTTCTCCCCTATCTTGTGGACTGGAACAGTGATCTCATCCTCAAACATGCACGTGCCTATCTCAACGTGCCCGGAGAGGGATTTCACCTGCCTTCAGGCGTGCTGCATGCTCCCGGTACTGCGCTCACCCTTGAGCTCCAGGAAGATTCAGATGTTTTCGCCATGCTTCAGGCCAAGCTGAACGGCAGAACCACCCCGAAAAGCCTTCTCTTCAAGGATGTGAGCGAGGAGGATAAAAAACGTCTTGGTGAGAGAGCCGTGCTCGAGCAGTGTGACTGGGAGATCAACGGAGACCCCTACTTTTATGAGAATCGCCACCTCGAGCCGATACCCGTTGAAAACACACGACAGGAAGGCGGGCACGAGGAGTGGATCTACTACAACACAAAGAAGTTCAGTGGGAAAAAACTCACCGTGTTTCCCGGACAGAGCTTTCAAAGCCGGGACAATGGCGTGTACAATGTGCTCGTGTGGAAGGGGAGCGGTACGATCGACGGACATCAGGTCGAATCTAAGACCTTCGGTGTTGACGAGATGCTCGTTACCCATAAAAAGGCCACAGAAGGATTTCCCATTGAAAATACGGGAAGCGGGGACCTCATTGTGTTTAAATTTTTCGGCCCGGAAATAAACACCGATATTCCGTTTATAAAGAAGTACTCCGGCTGATCATGTGAAATGCTGTACTCACAGATGGAGGAAACCGAAGATACGCACGAGCGATGGGCCACCCATATGAATTTGCGCGAGCCGTGTCTGAACAATACCCCTGATATGAGATTATTTGATTATTAAACCCTCTTCATAATGCATCAAAAGCCGTGATACAAATACTTTTTCTTTCGCCAGTTTAATCCATTTAGTAAACCGTGTTCCCCAGCCCCTCAGTATGGCCACGTGCGCGATCTGACTCACTGCCGCCAATATCGATATATGTGTTGAAAAAATGAAAAAAACATGATATGTAGGGGAAATATTTTATACCGTGAAGGGGGGAACGGCCATGAGAGGGGTGTTTGATTTTTTTTCACGCAGGCACATACTCGCGACGCTCTTCACCATAGGGGTTGTCATGCTCGGGCTGAACTCTTTGAGAACGCTGAAGAGAGATCAGTTTCCGGAGGTGGATATCGGTGAGGTGGTGATCACCACGACGTACCCTGGTGCATCGCCAGAGGACGTGGAGCTGAACGTAACGAATAGGCTCGAGGACGAACTGAAAAACGTGACCGGAATCGAGCAGATCACATCCACCTCAATGGAGAATCTTTCGATCGTCGATGTGATGATAGATCCGGACGTGAAGGACATGGACGGTGTGAAAACCGACTTACGGGAGGCGGTGGGGAGGGTTACCGATTTTCCGGATGAGGTGACCGAATCCCCACTCATCACGGAGATCACCACTGCGATTTTTCCCATCATCGAGGTGGGTATTACCGGCAGTGTTTCCTACAGCGAGCTGAGAGAGATTGCAAAGAACTTCGAGAAAAAGCTCAAGGATGTGCCGGGTGTCTCAAGCCTTGAAAAATACGGCTACCGCGCGCGTGAAGTGAAGGTCGAAGTCGATCCCCGCGCACTCGACCGTTACCAGCTTCCACTCAGAGAGATCATACAGGCGATCAAGGCGCGAAACATAAGGATGACAGGGGGGACCTTCGAGTCTTTCACTAGCGAAAAGAATGTGGTCACACTCGCGCAGTTTAGAGAGCCGGAGGAGGTCGGTGACGTCATTGTGCGCACCACCTTTGAGGGTCCGTCCATAAAGGTCAAAGACCTTGCCGTAGTGAGAGACGAGTTCAAGGAGGAAGACATCATTTCGAGGATGGAGGGAAGGTACGCCATCTCGTTTGTGATCAACAAGAGTGAAAATGCAGACATTATTCGAACAGCGAAAGCGATAAAAAACCTCATCAGGGAAGAGACGGGGCGCGGTAAGTATGCGGGATACATACAGCTCGACGATGAGAGGGAGAAAAAGGCGGGAGTGTTTTCCGCGATCGTGCGGTATTTCAGTCATTACACACGGGAGAAGAACATCTACAGGTACGGTCCCGTGCAGATCATCTATGCGAACGATATGTCCAAATACGTGAGAAGTGGGTTCGGGATTGTTTTGAATAACGGCGCGATCGGCCTTGTGCTCGTTGTGATTATGCTCACGATCTTTCTCAACATCCGGACTGCTTTCTGGGTGGCCGTGGGGATTCCGGTCTCCATGCTGGGTGTGTTTTTCCTCATGCCCTTCTTCGGGACTTTTTTGGACACGATCTCTCTCGCATCCCTGATCCTGGTAATCGGAATCATCGTTGACGACGGGATCATCATCTCCGAGAATATCGCATTCAGGCGATACCTCGGTGACACGCCTCTCGATGCGGCGGTAAACGGCGTGAACGAGGTGTTCTTCCCGGTACTCACCACGGTACTGACCACCTTTCTCGCATTCGCTCCCATGTTTTTCATGAAGGGGATGCTCGGGAAGTTCATTTACGTGATACCCCTCACAGTGAGCCTCGCACTCTTCATTTCGCTTTTCGAGGCTGTGTTCGCGCTTCCCGCACATCTGAAACGGGGACTCGAGAAAGCGGAAAGAAAGGCGCTGCACAGGATCGTGCCCAAGTGGTTTGAGCGGCTGAAGGGCATCTACAGCAAATTTGCAAAAGGGTTTCTAAAGGGAAGATATCCGATATTCGTGGTGTTTATCGGGATTTTTTTTCTCGCACTGTGGTACATGCGGACCAATATGGATTTCATTCTCTTTCCGGCGAAAGGTGCGGAGAGATTTGCAATTTACATCGAGTGTCCGCGGGGAACCTCGCTTCAATCGACGTCGGAAAAGGTAAAGGAGGTCGAAGAGATCGTTTCCGCCATGCCGTTTGACGAACTCGACACCTATATCACACGCATCGGCGTAATCGGCTGGGTCGGAAGAGCAGAGAATTACGCTTATATACTCGTCGGCCTTACCCCTTTTTCGGAGAGAACCAGAACCGCAGATCAGATCATCGAGGATATTAGAGGCAGGACAGAACAACTGGAGGGATTCGAAAAAATCACATACGAGATCGATGCGGGTGGACCTCCGGTGGGAAAGGCCATCAGTCTAAAAATAATCGGGCATGACGATGAGGTAAGGCGCGGGCTGACGGATGAAGTTGTCACAATTCTCTCTGAGATTGAAGGAGTAAAGGATATAGACAGAAACGACAAATTTGGAAAAGACCAGATAGAGATCAAGTTGAATTACGACCGGCTCGCGCGGCTCGGGCTCAGTGTGGCGGATGTGGCCCAAAACGTGCGCATCGCATACGACGGTGAAGTGGTAACCTCTTTTCGCGACGGCGATGAAGACGTAGATTTCAGGGTCCGGCTCGCCCAGCAGGCCAGAAAGAATACCCGGTATCTTCAGAACCTCGTGGTGCCCAATGTACAGGGACGTTTGATAAAGCTTCACGAGGTTGCGCGTCTCGAGACGGGCCCGGGTCCCAGCGCGTATCGCCACTTCGAAGGTGAAAGGGCCACCACTGTGGAGGCGGATGTGGACACAGATGCAACGACCTCCCTCGCGGTGAATGAAGCGGTGACGGCGCATCTCAGGGATCTGGAAAACAGATTCCCCGGCATGCGGATCAGTGTCGGCGGTGAAGCCAAGGAGAGTAGGGAATCGATTACAAACATCCTCACAACCTTTGTGATTGCCTTCATAGGCATTTACTTCCTTCTCATTCTGCTGTTCAATTCATTCACCCAGCCTTTTTTGGTGCTGATAGCCGTGCCCTTCGGGTTTGTGGGAGTGATCGTGGCGCTCGCGCTCCACGGAGAGCCGTTGGGGTTTCTTGCGCTCATCGGCGCGGTGGGTCTCGGAGGCGTCGTGGTGAACGACTCGCTTGTTCTTGTAAACCATCTTAACGATCTGAGAAAACAGTTTCCCGACATGCCGATGCGGGAGCTCGTTGCCACTGGAACAACAAACAGGCTGCGGGCGATCCTGCTCACAACACTCACGACCGTTGTCGGGCTCCTTCCTCTCGCCTACGGGATAGGAGGAAGCGATCTTTATATGTCTCCGATGGCGCTCGCTCTCGGGTACGGGCTTCTTTTTGCCACACCCACGACTCTGATACTCGTTCCCTGTCTGTATATGATCTTTTACGATCTTGGCAGGGCCTTCGGAAGGGAAAAAACATGAGAGAACGCTGACCGGGATATGGGGAAAACGTTTGAACAAGCGCTGTGCGGAAGGTATACTACATTGAAGGTGTGAGAACGGGCGTTTCTGTCCGGCAGCATGTGGGTGAATATCACAAAGGGGACCGAACAGCAGTGCGAATTCCCTTGCGGGCGGGTGCACAGCTCTCCTATGCTCTGATACAGAGAGGGTTCGAGTGCGGAATCGTGTATTCTGATGAGCACTACAACGGTGATGTCCCCTACCTGGGAGGAAATACCAATATTTCCATCGAACCGGTTGCGGGAGTGATCGGCAGGAGTGGGTTTCATATACTCGCAGGCCTGGAGGGAGGATATGTTGCGGAACAGCTCGCCCCGCGGTCAGGAGCGAAGGTGCACAAGGTTGAAATGCTCAAGCTTGCAGATGAGGATTATCCGATAGATGCAGAGCAGGTTCAGGACGTCATCGAAGAGGCGGCGGGGTGTACGCCCGGTAGAATCGCGCTTCTGACTCCCAGAGCCGTGTTTCCAGTGGGACGATGTGAAGATCCCTGGTCTCGATTTCGTGCTTTGTGAAAAAATGCTCGGAAAGTTTGGAACAGAGGTGAGGGTGTTGAACAGGCTTCCGATCAATGTACAGCACCTGGTTGCACAGGAGTAGCGTTGTATCGTGTATTGACACTGTCGATTCGTGCACTACGGTTGTGTGCGGTTCAGGAGGTATGACATGCAGATAGTAATCGGTTCGGATCATGCAGGATTTTTTTTGAAGAACCAGTTGATCTCATTTATTGAACAGCTGGGACACAGTGTGCTCGACGTGGGCACCGATTCCACAGACCCAGTTGATTATCCCGATTATGCTCAGAAGGTGGGACACACGCTCCTCGAGCAGGGGTACACCCGCGGTATTCTCATTTGTGGGAGCGGGGTGGGTGCTTCGATTGCGGTGAACAAGATTCCCGGCATCAGAGCAGGAATATGCCACGATACGTATTCCGCGCATCAGGGAGTCGAGCACGACGACGTCAACGTTCTCGTGGTTGGGTCGCGTGTGATCGGTATTGAGCTTGCACGTGAAATCGTCAAAACCTATCTCTCAGCCACGTTCAGCGGAGAAGAACGTCATGTTCGCCGACTGGGAAAGCTCAAGGCAATGGAAGCGCGATACATCAACAAGAGTACCTGATGAGCAGACATAAGGCTGTTTCGGTGAATGCACCATGCATACATCTGTGGTGCAGGCCCTGAAAAAATCAGCGGCGTTGAATGGTGGCAAGCCAGGCCCAGTTCCATCCCCTCCCGTAGTTCACTTCGAATCGGGCGCCTCTGATCGCTTTGACCTCCCATCCTTCAATGAAATAGAATCGGAGGTCTCCTTTGGTTACCCGCTTCGGACCGAAGGAGCCGAAATTTCCTTCACTGATGCACAGCATGTGAAGATATCCTTCCGGTTTGAGGACCCGCCCCAGGCTTTTAACATAAAGAGGCCGTGTACTGTCGTCATAGAGGTGAAAGAGTCCGGAATCTATAATGGTATCGAATATCATTCCAAGGTGCTCGAGCTGAAGTGGTTCGAATATGATAAATTTCACTGGCAGATTCCTCTGTGTGGTTTTCAGCATGGCTTTTGTAATGGAGGTCGGCGAGGAGTCTACACCGACCGTTCTGTATCCCTTTCTGGCCATGTGCATTGCATTTTCACCTGTACCGCATCCGATGTCCAGTACAGAGCCCTGTATTTCCCCTGCTTCTTCGAGATCGACGAAAGCCTTTTGCGGCCTTCCGATATCCCATGGAGTTGTTCCTCCATTCAACCCAAGCAACTCACTCATGTAAGATCCTTTACCCTTTCACATAGTATCTATGCTTCTCCCGGTATGACACGAGTGTTCACGAGCTCGTTTTTTCGAAATATTGTGAGTGTCAATGGCTTCCCGGGAGGGTGTTTCGCGAGATATCTGTGCAGATCGTCAATCGTTTCTATATTATGATCCTCGATAGCAAGAATGAGATCTCCAACCCTTACTCCTGCATCAGCGGCAGGTCCGCCCGCCTCTATGGAAACAACTTCCGCTGCGATGTTTGTATCCTTTTTCATGAATCGCTGAAAACGTCAGGTGCAATGATAATTCCTGACCCGGCGCCTTCACTTTTGAGATCATCGCTTCTTTTCCCATTGAAGATTCTGATTGCAGCGACTGCAGGGCCCACCTTTTCCACTACGTTCGTCACTGCCCTGGAATATGCGTCGAGGAGCTCTTCGTCGCTTCTGCTCCAGGGTGAAGGAGTCGCCCTTTTTTCGCTGTTGTCCAGGTATTCACCTAAGAGGCGACGAAGCAGGGTTTCACTCTTTTCGGAGGTTTTGTGGTTAATGTTCATTATCTTTTTTAGTCCGCTCCGAAAGCTGATGTACGTAAAAACATTAATTACTCTTTTCGTGAAAAACAATAGAAAAGAAACCCCCACAGCTTTTTCGAGGATAACATTCCCAATGTGCTTTTCTTTATACCGATTTCCGATTACAATAATCAACAGGTATATATCCTCTTGAGGGAACCGCGATGAGCCAAAAGGAACACACAAAGTATTTTGTTCTCGACACGAATGTTATTCTCTACGACTATCGGTGCATCTATTCCTTTGAGGAGCATTACGTCGTCATACCGATTACGGTTCTTGAGGAGATAGATAAGTTCAAGAGGGGAAAGGAAATAATCAATTACAATGCGCGGGAATTCTCGCGTGAGCTGGATGCACTCCTCGGCGACAGTCTTCTCAGTGACGGAATAGTGCTCGAGTCCGGGGGGCGTATATACGTGAACACGGATATAAAAAAGGATGACTACCTCAAGGAAGTTTTCTGGGAGGATAAACCGGATCACAGGATCCTTTCGGTTGCATACAATCTCGTAAAGGTGTATGGAAAAGAACGCGTTATTTTTGTTTCAAAAGACATCAACCTGAGGATGAAGGCGAAGGGGATCGGGATTCGTGCTGAAGATTACGAGACAGGAAAAATCAAGAATATAGACGACCTATATAAGGGGAAAAATATCCTCGAAGTGATACACAGTGATGTTATAGACCGATTGTACAGAGAAGGAGCTGTTCCACTCGAACAGATTGAACTTGTGCAGGAACCATACCCCAATGAATATTTCATTATGAGAAATACGACGAAGAGCGGACTCGCGGTGTACAACAAAGAGGCACGGGTGTTCAGGCATGTGCAGAAAAAACGGGGATACGGGATTACACCGAGAAATGCTGAACAGACCTTTGCCCTCGATGCACTGATGAATGATGATATCCTTCTGGTGACGCTTTTAGGAAAGGCCGGGACTGGAAAGACACTCATGGCTCTTGCCGCAGCGCTCGAGATACGCAAGAGCTACAAGCAGATATATCTCGCCCGGCCGGTGGTTCCTCTTTCCAATCGGGATATCGGTTTTCTCCCGGGCGATATCAAGAGCAAACTCGAGCCATACATGCAGCCCCTGCATGACAACATTTCGGTTATCCAGCATCAGTTCAGCGAAGGTTCGCAGGAGCACAGGAGAATTTACGAGATGCTTGATACGGAAAAGCTCGTTATTACCCCTTTGTCCTATATTCGTGGGCGAAATCTTTCGAGAATTTTCTTTATTATCGATGAAGCGCAGAACCTCACCCCTCACGAGGTAAAAACCATCATCACCCGAGCAGGGGAGGGTACCAAAGTCATACTCACAGGTGACCCCTATCAGATAGATACACCCTACCTCGATTCGAGAAGTAACGGGCTTACCTATCTGATCGACAAAATGAAGGGAAAATCTCTGTACGCGCATATCACTCTTGAAAAAGGAGAGCGTTCACAACTCGCGGAACTTGCCTCAGACCTCCTCTGATTATAATGCCGCAAGACCCCCCGGACATACCCAATTTATACATGCAGATTTTCTTGAATGTCGGGCTCCTATACACATAATTAAGTATAAGAGGTGTTCTTGAAAATGCCTGTGAATAATGCGGAACATGTAAAAGTTGAAGAGCTTAAGAGGCGAATCGCGCTGCTTGAAGAACGGAACAGAAGACTGGAAGAGTCTATCGAAAGCACAAACCAGAGATATCGTGAACTCTATGAAGGGAGCAGAGACGGGTATGCGCTCGTGACCATGCAGGGAAATATCGTCGAATCGAATTCCGCTTTCAAAGAAATGCTTGGCTATACGGATGCGGAGTTCTGCCGGAAGACCTATACGGAGATAACCCCTGTCAAATGGCATGCTTTTGAAAAGCGTTTCATCGACGAACAAGTGCTCACGAGAGGGTACTCCGACATCTATGAAAAAGAATACATTCGAAAAGACGGGACTGTATTTCCCGTGGAGATGCGAACCTACCTCAGAAAGGAGAACGGGCACCCGGCAGGGATGTGGGCGTTTGTGAGGGACATATCTGCGCGAAAAGAGACAGAACTCAGTCTCACGAGGTCCGAAGAGAAATATCGGCTCCTTATCGAACACTCAAATGATGGAATACTTGTCGTACAGGACGGGTATCTGAAATACTTCAATAGGAGAGTGATGGAGGTGGCAGGGTTCAGCGGTACGGAATTGAGAGCTAAACCGTTTATCGAATTCATTCACCCTGAGGACAGGCAGAATGTGTTCGAGCGGTACCAGCAGAGGGTAAGGGGAGAGTCGGTCCCGAGTGTGTACTCTTTTCGGATCATGACGAAGGGCGGAGAACCGAAGTGGATACAGATCAGTGCGGTGCGGGTCGTCTGGGAGGAGAATCCCGCCACGCTGAGTTTCCTCACTGATATCACAGAAATGAAGAAGGCAGAGGCCGAGCTCAGGGAGAAGGAGGAGCAGGTCCTTCAGCTGCAGAGAATCGAAGCGGTGGGAAGGCTTGCCGGCGGAGTCGCCCACGACTTCAACAATATTCTTACCGCAATCATGGGATACACAGACATACTACTGATGAAACACTGGCCTGATGAAAAGATCCGGTCTTACATCGAGCGCATCAAGAGTTCATCCCAGCGTGCTTCACAGCTCACGCAGCAGCTTCTCGCGTTCAGCCGCAAGCAGATTCTCAGAGAAAAGATCATCAGGCTCGATACACTCATTGGCGATACGGAGAAAATGCTGAGAAGACTGATCGGAGAAGACATCGAGCTTTTTACCTGCTTTGAAGAAAACATCGGTATGATAAGGGCTGACCCGGCTCAGATCGAGCAGATCATCATCAACTGCGTGATAAACGCCTGTGACGCGATGCCTGATGGGGGAACCATTACTATACGCACGGAGAACGTGTGGCTCGATGATGAATTTTTCCGGCAACGGTTTCACGGGGCGCCGGGGATGTATGTGATGATTGAGATCAGCGATACCGGTCACGGCATGAGCGATGAAGTGCGTGATCACATATTCGAGCCTTTTTTCACCACAAAAGAGAAGGGCAGGGGAACGGGGCTCGGTCTTTCCACGGTGTACGGAATCGTGAAGCAGAGCAGAGGATATATTTTGGTCCAAAGCACACTGGAAAGTGGGACGGCATTCAGGATATACTTTCCGGTCGTGCCCGAGGATCCTGAAGAACTGGAAAAAAAGGAGAAGGTTCTCAAGTTCAAGCGGGGAAACGAGACGATCCTTTTGGTAGAGGACGAACATGTTGTGAGATCGATGCTCTCAGCAAGCTTGCGGACCTATGGATATCACGTGCTCGAATCTGAAAACGGAGGAGAGGCAATCAGGGTTCGTGCTCAGTACGGGGAAAACGACATCCACCTCCTCGTCACGGATGTGATCATGCCGGGAATGAGCGGAAAAACACTCGCAGACATTCTTCTCAAAACCAGCCCGAATATGAAGGTCCTGTATATTTCCGGGTATACCGATGATGCAATCGTCCGTCACGGGGTGATCGAAAAAGGTATTTCCTTCTTACAGAAGCCTTTTGCTCCTGATGAGCTCGCACGGAAGGTGAGGGAAATCCTGGATAACGCGGAACAGTAATGATGGATAAAGACTCCATAAAGAAACGCGTGGAAGAGATTCCAACTGCGGGGCAGAAGATAACTTACCTCGAGCAGTTGTACAAAACGCACAGGGATCATTGCATTCTATTCTATCTCGCACGTCTTTACTTCGACAGCGGCGAACCGGAGAAATCAGAAGCTCTATTAAAGGAGGATCTTAGAAACACTTCCTGCCTTGAGCATGCATACGAGAGTTATTCTCTCCTGATCGGTTTGTACATCGATCAAGGGCGCCGTATTCCGGAAAAGGAAATCGAACGCTACTCTCGGCATTTTCTCAAGCTCAAGAGAAACTCTGTACAGGATCGAAATGCACCGAACGGAGCGGTTCGTGTGCCCTATGGAAAGGACCCGTTTCAGTTCGAGCGCATGCTCGGGGATTATTATTACGAGCAAAAAAACTATGAGAAGGCGTTCGAGCGCTACGAGAGTTTTTACAGTGACATGGGCAAACCCTCTGAAATATTTTCCCCCGCTTCGATGAGAAACTACATCGATGTTCTTCTGAGAATGAAAAAAAGTGATGAGGCGCTCTATTTACTCGGCTACGTGGTAAATCTCAAACCCTACATGCTCGATGATATACATTTTATGGCTGACCTGTACAAGAAAAATGGGAACCTCGTCAATGCCGTGCTCATGCTGCTTTTTGCGTATACCCTTTCCGACGGATATGGAGTCGCAGAGCGCCGAAGGTGCAGAAACAGAATCGAGAGAATTATCGATCATATCAAAGAGCTGCAGAATCCGGGGCCCGTCGAAAAACTCATCGTACTTTTCTTGGCCGGCGGACCATTGCAGAAGGTCCGTCACTTTGTTGAGGAGCTCAAAGAACAGGGGGTGCAGCACTTTTTCTTCTCATATCTCGAAGGAATCTCATTTTTTGAAGAGGGGGATTATCCCGCCGCACTGGGCAGATTACTCGATCTTTGCGGCGTATATCCCTATCTGGCGGATGCATATTACTACGCGCTCGTCAGCATGCACAATCTCGATGCAGCAGAGTATCACGATCAGATAGTCGCATTTTCTGAAAAGACGATTGAGCTGAAACCCGGGTCTCCGGTTGCAAAAGACACAAAGCGCTACCTGGGAAGGGAGATCGGCCTCGAAGAGGATGAATGCGAAAAGCTGCTTATTCCTTCGGAGATCGGGATCATTCTTAACGCCTTCCTTTTCAATGGAGCAAAGGTGAGTACGCTCGATCCACTGATCGCCTCCCTGACGATCTCGAAAAACCCCTACCAGGATGCGCTCATGAGCCTGCTTTTCAAGATGAAGAGGAGAAAAGAGGAGTTTTTTTCCTATTTAGAACACGTCTACGACCTTATGAACGAGAAGGGAAAGGAAAATATCGGCCGGCTCCTCGATACCTGCTGTGAGTCCTATGAACAGTGCTGACATGGTGCACAGATCACCGGCAGGTGAGCAAATCTTTTCCTCCAGTGACTGGAAGTCACCCTCTGGAGATAAAACCTCTAAAAGTTTGTGAATCCTTTGAATCCTGTTCTATACTATAAAAGTGCGAGGGAAAGAAAATGGACTGTGATTTTTTTAAAAACATGCTCGATGCGCTCGATGATCTTTTATTCGTCAAGGACAGAAAACACCGATGGGTCTTTCTCAATCGATCGTGCTGTAATTTCTGGGGGCTTCCGTGTGAGGAGCTTTTAGGGAAAACGGATTTCGATCTCTTTCCACAAGAGCAGTCTGCAGTTTACTGGGAAAAAGATGAGGAGGTGTTTGAAAAGAGGCTGCCTGTGTTGAACATCGAACCTCAGACTATAGACGGATGTGTATACACCATATCCACGAAGAAGTCTTTGTACACCGATCCTCATACCGGCGACGATTACATTGTCGGAACAATAAGGGACATCACGGATGTGGAAAAGGCGAGAGAAGCACTGGCCGAGTCGGAACAGAAGTTCAGAAACCTCGCCGAATCTTCCCCGAATATGATATTCATAAACAAAAACGGCAGAGTCGTGTACGTGAACAAAAAATGCGAGGATGTTATGGGGTACACGAAGGAGAGTTTTCTTTCTAGGGATTTTCGTTTCATGGACATCATTCACCCTGAATACCGCGAGTGTATACGGGAGGCGTTTCAAAAGCACCTCAAAGGTGAGGAAATCCCCCCGTACGATTATGCATTACTCACCTGCGATGGCGAGAAAATCGAAGCTCTCATTACGACCAAGATCATCGATTATGAGGGTGAAAGAGCAATACTGGGAATCGTCACGGATATTTCTGCGCACAAAATGATTGAGAACGCGCTGAGAGCATCGGAAGAACGATACAGGAACCTTGTGGAGATCGCACCGGACGGAATCGTCACACTCGACAGAAAGGGGCATGTTCTGACGGTGAACAGTGCCATGCTGGAAATAGGCGGGTATTCGCAGCAGGACTATGTGGGAAAGCACTTCAGTGAGATCCCCTCTTTCTTTCCGGTCAATATTCCCGAGTACGCAAGACTCTTTACATCTCTGCTTTCAGGGAAAAAGATAAGGAATATACAGTACCCTATTTGCCACAAGGACAACACTGAAGGATGGGCGGAGGCGTGCATGGGGCCGCTCGAACAGAACGGGGAAATAACCGGAGTACTGGCGATCGTGCGCGACGTGTCGGAACGAAAAGAAATCGAGGAAGAAATAAAACGCTCGGAGCTCCGCTATCGCGCAACGATCAATTCACTTGACGATTTCGTGCATATGGTGGACGAATCGCTGAACTTTGTTCTTATAAACGACAAAGTTCGGCGAATCAACAAAGAGCAGGGCATCGTAAAAGATGTGGAGGGGAAAAATCTCCGTGATGTGTATCCCTTTCTTCCGGAGGAGGTTTTCAGGCAGTATGCGCGTGTTTTCCGAACAGGAGAGCTCATCAGCACCGAGGAAACGATGGAGATAGGAAATAGGAGATTCATCACGCAGACCAAGAAGATTCCTGTGGTCGTGGGAACGGAAGTGGCGAATGTAGTAACCGTAATACACGATGTAACCGAGCAAAAAAATGCTGAAAAAAAGATCAGGGAATCAGAGCGTCAGTACAGGGCTCTTTTCGACAATTCAAGTGATGCGATTTTCATCCGGAATCCCGAGGGGAGGTTTTTGGAAGTAAACACACCTGCCCTCCAGAGGCTCGGGTACAGCAGGGAGGAACTGCTGAAAATGACACCACAGGACCTTGTTGATCCCGCGTCTTTCGACCTGTCCGCCGACCACTGGACAGGAGTGGGGATGGAGAAGGGAAGAATATTTGAGACGGTGCATGTGTGTAAGGACGGAGCAAAAATTCCTGTGGAAATAAATACCAAACCCATTGAATACAAGGGAGAGAAGGCGGTTCTTTGGGTTTCCAGGGACATATCAGAGCGGATAAAAACCCAGCGCGCGCTCAAGGAGAGCGAGGAGCTTCTGCTTCACTCGCAGAAGATGGAGGCAATCGGCAGGCTCGCCGGTGGAATTGCACACGATTTCAACAATTTGCTTACCGCCATACTGGGGTACTCCGACATCCTTGCGCTCAGCTCTACACTCGGAGAGGAGGAAGCGGAGTGTGTTGAGGAAATAAAAAAATCCGCTGAGAGGGCGGCACTTCTTACCAAAAGACTTCTCGCATTCAGCAGAAAACAAATGCTTCAGCCGAAAAGAGTTGATCTCAACACGCTTATAAAAAATCTGGAAAGCTTGCTGAAAAGAGTAATCGGAGAAGACATCGATTTCCGAACCAAACTGAGTAAAGCTGAGGAATTCGTCAAAGCCGACCCCGGTCAGCTCGAGCAGGTGCTGATAAACCTGATTGTCAACTCACGGGACGCTATGCCGAATGGAGGGACGATCACCGTCGAAACAGGGCACGTATGCATGAAACAGCATCGCTGCCATCTCGGGCACACTGTTCCTTCCGGGGAATACGTCTACTTCATCGTTCAAGATACCGGCACCGGTATTGATGAAAAAATTTCACGAATGATATTCGAACCATTCTTCACTACCAAGGAGAAGGGAAAAGGCACGGGACTTGGGCTCGCAACGGCTTACGGGATCATCCATCAGAGCAGCGGATTCATTTTCCTGGACAGCGAACCCGGGAAAGGCACGACTTTTAAGATCGTGTTTCCGAAGTTGCAACGGGAAGATCTGCAGCCTGAGTTTCATGAGAAGTTCGACGAGACTCGGGGTGGCTCTGAATCGATCCTCGTTGTCGAGGATGAGGCCGTGGTGAGAAAGATGATCGTTTCCTCACTCGGGAAGCTCGGGTACACAGTGCATGAAGCGCAGAGCGGAGAGGACGCAGTCAAAAAAAACACAAATGGAAATCCAGGTCCCATTGACATGCTCATTACCGACATCATCATGCCCGGAATAAGCGGGAGAGAGCTTGCGCTGAAACTGAAGAAAATATACGATGATCTGAAAGTACTCTACATATCGGGATATGCAGGCGATGCAATCGGGCAGCATGGGTTTGTTGATGAGGATATGCTCTTTTTACAAAAGCCCTTCACACCGAACGAGCTTGCGAGGAAAGTGCGTGAAATATTCGATTCCAACTGACGGTGCCCTGCCCGGGGAACATGAAGAATGAAGCGCTGGGCAGAGGCTGGATGCTTTTCGAATTCGTTTTTTCAGATCTCGAAAAATATCTGCTTTTTCATCTTTTTCTTAATGGATGTAAATGTTTCATCAATGACGGGACGGGACAAACCCTCATGAGGAAAGGGAGGGGCTTCAAGCGAATCGATGTCCTCTGCCTTCCACAGCAGATCGATTGAGCCGTCTATGTATGCGGCAAGTTCAACGATTTCCCGGTACTGAATGGAGGATTTTTCCGGGGTGTGATGATACATCGCGGTCTCGACGAATATTTCCGGAAGGTTCCAGTGATCAAGAAAAAATGCCCCGATTTCCTGGTGCGTGATTTCGTGATATCCGCACATGAGCTCGCTCTGATAGAAATCTTTGTCCGGATGGCAGCTCATATAGTGCATTACTTTTTTAAACCGTTCGGGGTAATACTGGAGGAGAATGATTTTTCCTACATCGTAGGTGAGCCCGACGGAAGGGAATATTTTGTAATATCGAGACTCCGGAAGGTAGCTGTACACCTGGGGAAGGTGGGTATTCATGATAAATGATTGAAGAAATATATCGTGCAGGCACCTGGTGTGCTCATTTTTCCACTTCATTGTGTTGAGAATTGATATTGTGAGAAGGATATCCTGAAGCGTGTCCAGACCGAGCGTCACAGATGCCTGCGTAATTGAAGTGCAGTTCTTCAACCCGTAGAATGCGGAGTTTGCCACCTGCAGTACCTTGGTCGCAATCGAAGGGTCCTTTTGAATGATCTTCGATATTGCGCTCATCGGTTTTTCTTCATTTACCGCTTCCATGAACTCCTGGTAGATATTGGACAGGAAGGGAAGATTCTCTATCTGATTGATTACACTGAGCAGTTTCTTCGATTTCAGAATCTTTCGCATGCTGAGGATATGCGTGATTCTCTGCTCGACGTCCTCGTTCATCCACGGTTTCAGAATATAGGTCGAGGCAAGTCCCCGTGTCAAAGATTCGACTGCGATCGATTTCTCGATGAAGCCGCTGAGTATGACTCGGTTGACCTCAGGGTATCTATTCTTTACGATCTTGAGGAACTGCAGGCCGTCTATTTCCGGCATGCGGTAATCGGTCACGAGAACATCGATTTCTCCTTCTTCGAGAATTTCCAGGCCGTCTTTCGCACATTCCGCGGTCACAACCTCGAAGGAAGAGTGAAGGAATCCCCTCTGAATGCTCTTGAGTATGTTGATCTCGTCGTCGACAAAGAGTACTTTCCCCGTCGTTTGCGCCATTTAGGAGTATTCCTTCTGAATACGGGATTTCAAAGGGAGCTTGATGGTAAATGTCGTTCCCTTCCCTTCAGTGCTTTCCACAAAGAGATCTCCCCTGTGCTTGTGCACAACGATATCGTAGGATATGTTCAGCCCGAGGCCTGTGCCTTTTCCCGTTTCTTTTGTCGTGAAAAACGGATCGAATATCTTCCCGATGATATTTTTAGGGATGCCGGGACCATTGTCGGAAATCTCGCAGAAAGCGTATTCGTCCTTCCTGTAGGTTCTGATCGTGATAAGCCCCTTTTCTTTCCGATTTTGCGATTTAATTGCCTGGGCGGAGTTTACGATGATATTCAGGAGGACCTGGTTGATCTCGCCTCCAATACATTCGACGAGCGGGATTTCTGAGAGCTCCTTTTTCACATCCGCAACGTACTTTATCTCGTTTTTCGCGACAGTAAGCGTGCTCTCGAGCGCATCGTTAAGATCGTACTGCTCGATTCCGCTTTCGTTGTCGATCCGTGAGAAATTTCTCAGGCTTCGCACGATCTCCGTAATTCTCTGTATCCCCTCCATTGACTCGTTTGCGAGGTCTTCGATATCCTTGAAGATGTAGTCGAGCTTTTTTTCTTCCCTGAAGGCGTTGAGCTCTTGTACGAATTCAGATGTCTTTCCGCCGCGGCTGTTGTTCATTCCGGAAATGGAGCCCTCAAAGAGTCGTATATAGTTTTTTATGATCCCGATATACGCTCTCAGGCTGGTAAAATTGCTGGATATAAACCCTATCGGATTGTTCAGTTCATGAGCGATTCCTGCAGCCAGCTGACCGATTGAGGCAAGTTTTTCCTGCTGGACGAGTTTCGGTTGTGCTTTTCGTAGGTTGTACAGAGAATCGATGAGTTCGACATTCATCTTGTGCACCTGCATCTTGTTTCTCATGCTTTCCGTCACATCTCGTACCAGTGTGGCATATACCGGGTTGTCCTGCGTGGGGGCCTTTATCGTACACGAGGTGAGAAGCGCCGCAATCAAATCTCCGTTTTTTTTCACCAGAGTGGCTTCAAACTCCTTTACAAACCCCTGGGCGCTGATCAGGTCCTTCCATTTCTGCAGGTTTTTTTCGGTATGAAAGAGGGAATTGAGTTTGAGGTTGTCCGTTATCTGTTGTTTTGAGTTGTATCCCAAAAGCGCCACTCCGGCACAATTGACATCGAGCAGCCTGTCATCGTGTGCGGTCATACAGATCATGTCCATGGATTCCTCGAAGAAAGTTCTATAGACGGCATCTGTCATGACAATGCCGGGTCCTTTTTCTGTGTGAGGTTCAAAGACATTCTGTTTACGCGCATGTGGCATGGTTCTTTCCCTCGGAGGTCTATAAAAAAGTATAATTCACAACCTCCACCCATATCAATTGTATTTCCACTTCAGTTAGGCCCTATATTTTTTTGAAAATGGCTGAACATTTGTTTACAATTTAGAAGAGGGGTTCTGCGCGCGCGCTTGCATAGGTGCGAAGAAGAGACAGAACCGGAGGGAATGAGGATGAAACAGCATAAAATTCTGTTCGTTGATGACGAAGTGAATACCCTGTCTGCCTTCAAGCGGCTCTTCTTCAATAACAACGCTATCGAGATCTTCACCGCTAAAAATGGTTTGGAGGGGCTGAAAATTCTCGGACTGAATGACGTCGACCTGGTCCTTTCGGACATGCGGATGCCTCAGCTCAACGGGACGGATTTTCTCAAATACGTAAAGGACAAGTATCCCAATGTGCTGCGAATTATGATCACTGGGTATTCGGACATACGGGCGACGATTGAGGCGATAAACAGCGGCGAGGTGTACAGGTTCCTGACGAAGCCGTGGAACGACGAGGACCTGAAGATTACCATTCTGAAAGCGCTCGAATACTCGGACCTGAAAAAGAGAAACGAGGAAATGAGCAAGATCATATGGAGAAAAAACAGAGAGCTGAAACTGTTGAACGATAGTCTTGAGGATAAAGTTGAAAAAAGGACGGCCCAGCTCGAAAAAGCGATAGACAAATTGAGAAAGATCACGGATGTGCTGAAGGAGAACTTTCAGGAGATCATTGTCCTCCTCACTGGGATAATCTCTTTGTTTCACAAGGACCTGGCCGCGCATTCGAAGCGTGTGGCTGGGCTCTCTGAAGCACTCTGCAACAAACTGGCGATAGAGAGCGAAGAAAAGGAAACGATCATACAGGCGGCGTTTCTCCACGACATCGGACTTGTGGGAACAACTGAGGATGTTTTCTTCGGTGATCTCAAGAAGATGGATGAGAAGAGCAGAAATTTCTATATGTACCACCCCGTGATCGGACAAAAGATCGTGGGTGCAGTAAAAACCCTTCACACTATTGCGAAGATAATCCGGTCGCACCATGAGGAGTACAACGGATCGGGATTTCCCGACAAGCTGAGAAACGGACACATTCCTTTGGGATCTCAGATTATAAAAATTGCGAGTGATTACGACGATTATCAATTTAAAAAGGCTCTGACTTTTGAAGAGGCGATAAAGAGGATAAAAGACGGTTCGTACAAATCCTATGATCCCAATATCGTCAACAGTTTCGTGAAAATCATCACCGATTCAGGCTCGCAGCAGCACAAACCGGTTACAAGGGTCGCGGTTAAAAACCTCAAGCCCGGAATGTACCTTCTAGACGAGATCATTCTTGAAAACGGTGTGCTGCTCGTGCCCAGGGGTATTCTCATCGACGAGCCGATACTGAAAAAAATAAAAACATTCGCTTCACTGCTGCGGATGGAGAGGGAAGTTGAAATAAAAAACATCAAGGAGAAAGTCGTATAGGTTGAAGCGGGCTGGCGGCGGCATGCAAACCGGTCACTGATTGAGGGTTTTTTCAATGTCAGCGGCAAAAGGCAGCCTGGCGAGGATCATATTGTCCTCACCGTTGGCTTTCTGATCAATCTTTTTCAAATTGAGATAGAGTTCAATGATAATGTCGTAGAAAATCTTCAGGTTCCCGGGTGTGTTGTCAATGGTCATCTTGTACAGAACCCTGTTGTCTGAAGAGAGCTGTGCCATTCTTCTTTTAGAGTCCTGGGTAATCTTTGAAAGAACCTCCTCTTTGATTTTCGTCAAGAAAAGGGAGAAGGTGCGAATCTGTTCGTAGAGCTTTTCCAGATCGTAGCCTTCCGCCTCGAAGTAACGGTTGGAGTTTATAAGGTCTTCGATGTCCATCCAGTCATTTTTCGGTATGTTCGACTCATTCAGGTAATAGTTGATGAACTGATTGCCGGTAAAGAGCTGATACTGGCTTTTCAATCTTTCAATGATGTCATGGATTGTTTTGTCCTTGAAATTCATGGTGTATTTCTCCACAGAGGGTATGCGCACGCACCCTGCCGCGTTTTGAGCCTTGTGAAATTTGTCGCTGCAATAATAGCAGTTTTCAGATTCAAAGTAAATACCCAAACTCTTTTTTTCGTCTCATTTGATTACGAGTCATTTATTAGAAAAGTGGAAAAAGTTGTTCTATGCTTTAGGGAAAGATCAGTTTCAGATACTGTGAGGAAAGAAGGTGCGGAGCAGGAGGACACGCTGGGGATCGGTCATCTTTTTATTATCTCCGCTGTACATCACCGGCGTGTACGTGCTCGTAAATCGCTCGCAGCCTGCGCACTCGATATACGGATTGATTTTTCCCATCCTGTGCGGCTTTTTCTCTCTCATTGCGTTTTTCACGGGGCATTTTTCCTATCCGCGCGTGCACAATCTGAAGGTTTACGTCATCGGATATCTGACCGGTCTCTCTGGGGTTGCTTACCTTGTGTGCTCCTTGTTTTGCGAAAAAAGTTCGCACCGGCTCGCATGGCTCCACTTCTGTATATTTTTCAATTTCCTGCTCGTTTTCATGATGCCATCCTACGTGAAGTACCGCACCACCCGCCGAATAACGCTCGGTATTCTGCTCATCGAAGGCAGTCTCCTCATCGCTGTGAATATCTTCCCTGTATTCGGAAAGTGGGGAGAGATCTTTACATTCAATGATTTCTATCATTACGCTGCATGGGGGACAATACTCTGGATGCTGGTCATCTTTCTTTTGAGCGTGTCGTTTTTAAAAAATGAATTTTATCTCGGAGGCCTTCTGTGCGGATGCGCTCTTTTTTATCTCGTTTCCTGGTTGAGTCCGCTTATAGTGGTCAGATTCGAAGATCTGCGGCATGCTCTCTTTGCAGGTGCACCTGCATACCTCGTGGGAGGGATAATCGTTCACTGGATCTCACGCATGGAGCACAGGGTTTCCTACGATCCGCTCCTTCAGATCTACAACCGGAGTTTCTGTGGCAGGATCCTTGAAGAACAGTCGAACCTAAACACTTCACCTCCATTCGGTGTCGCAATGATCGATATAGACCATTTCAAACGAATAAATGATTCTTACGGGCATCAGGCGGGTGACCGGGTGCTCTTTGCCATTGCACAGGTCGTTCAGAGGGAAGCAGTTCCTGAAGGGGTTGTGTGCAGATACGGCGGAGAGGAGATTGCGGTTTTTTTCCCAGGAAAACAGACGAAACAGATACTCCCGATTATGGAGAGGGTGCGGTCCGAGGTCGCACGCATGAAGCTCAAACACAGGGGAAAAACCCTTTCTGTGACCGTTTCATGCGGTGTGGCGCACAGAAGAAACACATCACAGCGGCTTTCAGAAGTTGTGGAAGCTGCAGATAAAGCACTCTACGCAGCAAAGAACAACGGTCGCAATCAGGTGCACGCCCGGTACACGGGGTCCAGGAAAGAAACGAGGCGTCAGCAGGGCAGCCCGATTTTCAGGCACTGAGGTGAAAAACGGTGTTCACCTGATGCTCAGAAAGTGTCCTCATAAGCGGTATGGATGATGCCGTTTATCGTCGACCTTGTAAGCACCAGCGTACCGGTGAACTTCAGAACAAAAGGATCGTGAACCTGACCGACGTACAATGAATTTCTGTACCGCACTCCAACGGTTGCAGCAGAGATACGGCTTCCGTCGTCGAAGAAGACAGGTTTCAGCTTCCTGTCTGCAAGCTGCGCGCTGTAGATATAGGTCGGTGTCCTCCTGTTCTGGCATGTCAGTATGGGGAAGAACGCAAAAGGTTTCGGGTTGCTTGCAACGATAAGACGGTTTTCCGAAAGGGTCAGATTTTCAGGGTTCCGGATCTGCACGAAAAGGGTTTTTTCGCTGAGAGTACCGTTTGTCTGTCTCGTAAAACGGTACACCGCGTTCTTTTTCGTATCCGCGACGAACACGTGTTTTTTTCTGAGAGCGAGCCCATTTGCGGTTTTGAATCCTTCTGCTGCAATGGACCATTCGCCCTCTCCGTCGCAGAAAACAACATTCGAAGTGCTCGGAGTGAACATCCTCTTTAAAAGCCCGGCGTGGGTATTTACCCCGTTGCTTACATAGAAACCCCTGTCTGGATCTGCGGTGAGGTCATTTGGTGAGACGAGCAAAGGGTCTTCAAAAGATTGGACGAATACGAGCCTGTTGAAAATCACATTGTAGGAAAAAACCGCATAAGAAGGGTTCTTTGTATCGGATTTTCTTGTGACAACATAGAGGAGGGTGGTTCCCTCTTTGTTCTGCACGATATCGATCCCAAGAGGATGAAAGTCCAGGCTCTCGGGCTCAGCCTCCCTGATCATTTCTGTTGACACATTCGTGTCAATGTCCACCACATAGATTGCACCCTTTGATGTTCCTGAAGTATTCCCTTCCGAAGAGACGAGTACCCGCGGGGGCGTGTGCCACTTGTCGAGCACCATGTCCTCGGGTGTGGGAATCCCCTCTATGTTTATGTAGGAATGCTCCTCCTGAAAATATCCTCTGCCGGACGGAGTGCTCCTGCAGGAGAACGTAATAAAAGGGATGAGAAGAAACAATAACCCAACGATTAACTTACTCTTGTTTCGCACGATCAAATACCCCTAAAAAACATAGT
>Ga0315545_1000747_pt1 | contig 33938 bp, 32 predicted proteins | sample SalMarSW160210MG_FD_203096 | JGI IMG/M metagenome (GOLD analysis project Ga0315545, IMG submission 203096) | Salt marsh sediment microbial communities from the Plum Island Ecosystem LTER, Massachusetts, United States - Salt Marsh Sediment SW1602-10 ...
GCCAGCATATCAACTTGCATTACCTTTCTCCCGAGCTGCTTGGCGCGAGATGACGCTGTGCAACAGCCTGACTGATACGACTTTATGAGACTTTGCCCGGTATGAGTTTATGAGACTCGACACTTCTATGAAGACTATCGGTAGCGGTGAGTTGGAAGAGATCGCCCGCCGACTGCGACGTCGCCATCCACCTGCGGCCGCACGGCTACTCTTACCACAACCGTGGGCAAGCCCGTGGCGCGAAGGGCGACTATGCCGGCGCCGTCGCTGACCTCCAAGAAGCGCTCCGGCTTACCCCCGACCATCCTGAAGTGGAGGACATTCGGGCCAGGATCGCCGAATGGAGTGGAAAGATCAAATGAGCCAGGATCAAATTCGCCAATACATCAGCCAAGATCCCTTCGCCCGCTTCCTGGGCATTGAGCTACTGGAGTTGCGTGAGGGATACAGCAAGATGGCGCTCACTGTTGGGGAGCACATGCTGAACTTTCACGGCCTCCCCCACGGCGGCGTCATCTTTTCCCTGGCCGACGCAGCCTTCGCCGCCGCCTGCAACTCTTACGGCCAGGCCACCGTCGCCCTCAACGTGAACATCAGCTTCCTGGCCGCCGTCGAGGTCGGCGCGCGCCTCATCGCCGAGGGGACAGAAGAGCACGTGGGAGGCCGCACCGGCCTCTACCGGCTGGCCGTCACGACCGAGGACGGCACTCTCGTCGCCCTATGTCACGGGACGGCCTATCGCAAGAAACAGCCGCTGATACCAGACGTAGATTAGGAACCTCACGCGTCATCCCCAGATTCGCCTGCTCATTGGCTTACATCTTCGTAGCCACCGGTAGCATAGAGCGTGGCTCCTCGCAAGTCAACCGCCTCGTTCCAAGTCCACACCCCACTCAAACCCCTGCCAGTCCCCATCCGCCCACAACAACCGCTCTGCGCATATCGAAGCCAGAAAGTGTCAGAATGACGATAAACGAACCATAATTGTTGATTGGCGTCGAAAAGTGTGCTATAATTTTGTCAGAGGGCCGAAATTCAAATCAGGAAAACACTCAGGTTTGTTGTTGACAGGGAGGTGACTGTGGACGAGTTGGATAGACTGATCCTTCAGACCCTGCAGGAAGATGGGCGGACGCCTTTCACCACGATCGCCAAGCAGGCAGGCGTTTCCGAGACGACCATCCGTGGCCGCTACCGCACCCTCGTCGAGCAGGGCGTCATCCGCACGGTGGGCGTCGTAGACCCCTACGCCCTGGACTTTCATGCCCCGGCCATCATCGGCCTGTCCACCGATCCGGGCACCATCGACCAGGTCGCCGAGGCGCTCACCGAGATGCCGGAGGTGAGCTACCTGGTCATGACTCTGGGGACGTTCGATCTGATCGCCGAGGTCTTTGGCCGCGACATGCCCCACCTCACCGACCTGGTCATCAAGATCCGCTCCATCCCCGGCGTCCGCTCCACAGAGACGCTGGTCATCGCCCACAGCTACAAGCTGAGCTACCGCTGGGCCCCTGCGCTGGACGTTGAATGAGAGGTGGCATATGCAAGAGACGGCACCGTTGAATCTGGGGAAATCTTTCGAGGCCTTCGAGCAGGCCCAAGAGCTGACCCCCGGCGGCGTGCTGGGCATCCGCCGGCCCTACAACTTTGTCGAGGGGGAGTACCCCATCTTTTTCGAGCGCGGCAAAGGCGCGCGCGTCGTGGACGTGGACGGCAACGAGTACATCGATTACCTCTGCGCCTACGGCCCCATCATCCTGGGGTACCGGGAGGAAGAGGTCGATAACGCCGTCATCGAGCAGATTCGGGAAAAGGGGTTCTGCTTCTCGCTGGCCCAGGTCCACCAGAACCCGCTGGCACAGAAGCTGCGGGAGCTGATCCCCTGTGCGGAGATGTCGTTATTTGTCAAGACCGGCTCCGACGCCACGACCTGCGCCGTGCGACTCGCCCGCGCCCACACCGACCGCGTCAAGGTGATGCGCTGCGGGTACCACGGCTGGCACGACTGGTGCGTGGAGGTCAAGGGCGGCATCCCGCAAAAGCTTTACGAGGACGTGTTCGAGTTCGAGTACAACGACCTGAACGGGCTGCAATCACTGCTGGAACAGCACGGGCCGGAGACGGCTGCCATCATCATCACCCCCTTCGGCCATCCCCTGGCGCACGAGATGCAGTCACCCCAGGTGGGCTTCCTGGAGGGCGTGCGGGCGCTGGCCGACCGATACGGCGCTGTCCTGATTTTCGACGAGGTCCGCACCGGCTTTCGCTTGGCGATGGGCGGCGCGCAGAGCTATTACGGTGTGACGCCCGACCTGGCAGCGTTCGGCAAGGCGATGGCCAACGGGTACGCCATCAGCGCCGTGTGTGGGAAGAGGGACATTATGAAGCAGGGGGAGAAGCAGGTATTCATCTCCTCGACCTTTTTCCCCAACAGCCTGGGCTACGTCGCGGCCCTCAAGACCATCGAAATCCTGGAGCGGGACAACGTGCTGGACGCCGTGTGGGAGAAAGGGCGTTTCCTGATGGACGGCATCCAGAGAGCCTTGGACAGACACCCCGTCGGCGCAGTGCTTTCCGGCATCCCGCCGATGTTTTTCATCACCTTTCGACAGGACCCGCACAAGGCATACCGGGACAAGAGAAAGGATTTCTACACCCAGCTCATCCGGCAGGGCGTGTTCCTGCAGCCCTACCACCACGGCTACGTCTGCTACCGCCACACGCAGGAGGACCTGGCATACACGATAGGGGCCGTGGAAAAGGCCCTGGCGTACGTCGCCGTAAAGTATGGAAAGTGAGAGGGCACTATGGAAAAACAAGTCTTGAAACAGGGCAAAGGGGAACTCTTTACCCTCATAGATCCGGACCAGATGCGCGCTTTTTTCAGGCAGAAGAGCAAGCGGTTCGAGAACAAGGTCACGACGGTCAAAGAAGCGATCTCCCAGCACGTACACGATGGGGACTATATCGCCGTCGGCGGCTTTGGCGGAGTACGCATTCCCGCCGCACTGCTGCACGAGATCATCCGGCAACGGAAGAGGAATCTGGGCTTTTCCGGGCACGTCGCCACTCACGATTGCCAGCTCCTGGCGGCAGGTAACTGCTTCGACCGGTGCGACGCCGCCTACGTGGTCGGGCTGGAGGCGCGAGGGCTGAGCAAGAACGCGCGGCGCATTTTTGAATCCGGCAACCTCAAGGTCGCCGAGTGGTCCAACGCCGCGCTGGCTTGGCGCTTGAAGGCCGCAGCGATGGGGCTGCCGTTCCTGCCTACCCGTGTGATGCTGGGGACGGACACCTTCGAGTACTCGGCGGCCAAGGAGATCACGTGCCCGTTCACGGGCAAAAAGCTCCTGGCTCTGCCGGCTCTGTATCCCGACGTGGCGCTGCTCCACGTGCACCGGGCCGACGTCTACGGCAACTGCCAGATCGACGGCATCATCATCGCCGACGACGACATCGCCAAGGCATCCCGCAGGGTTATCGTCACCACCGAGCGGCTGATCTCCACCGAGGAGATCCGCCGCGACCCCAACAGGACCGTCATCCCCTATTGGCTCGTTGACGCAGTGATCGAGGTGCCCTACGGCTCCTATCCGGGCAACATGCCCGGCGAGTACTTTTCTGACGAAGAGCACCTGCGGGAGTGGCTTGAGGTGGAAAAGGATCCCCAGGCATTTGCAGCGTTTCTGGAGCGCAACATTTACTCGTGCCAAAGCTTTTTCGAGTATATCGAAAAGAACGGCGGCCTGGCCAAGCTGCAGGCCCTGCGGGAACAGGAAAGGGCCGAGGAGTGAGGAGGCGGATATGGCCAAATACAATCCAGCGGAATTGATGATCACCATCGCGGCCCGTAACCTGGAGGACGGCGCGACGGTCGTGGTGGGGACGGGCGGGCCGTGCGCGGCGGCAATGCTGGCCCAAAAGACCCACGCGCCCAACCTGATCGTCATGTTCGAGGCGGGCGGGGTCGCCCCCATCCTGCCCTCGATGCCCATCTCCGTCGGCGACTCCCGCACCGTCCATAAGGCGCTGAAGGCCACCACGATGGATGAGATCATGGGATACTGCCAAGCCGGGATGGTGGACTATTGTTTCCTGGGCGGCGCGCAGATCGACAAGTACGGCAACCTGAACTCGACCGTTATCGGCGATTACCACAAGCCCAAGGTCCGGTTCCCCGGCAGCGGGGGCGCCAACGACCTGGCCTCCCTGTGCTGGCGCACCATCGTGATGACGCCTCAGGACCCGCGTCGCTTCACGGAAAAGCTCGACTTTTGCACCACGCCGGGCTACCTGAGCGGCGGCGACTCCCGCTACGAGGCAGGGCTGCCCCTGGATACAGGCCCCTATCGGGTCATCACTGACCTGGGGGTCTACGGCTATCACCCGGAGAGCAAGGAGATGATGCTGCTGTCCATTCATCCGGACGTCACGGTAGAGGATGTCAAGACCAACACGGGGTTCGAGATGTTGATCCCGGAGCAGTACGATGTGACCGAGCCGCCAGCGGAAGAGGAGCTGCAAATCCTGCGGGAAGAGGTGGATCCCTTCCGCTACATCATCGGCAGGAGTTGAGGATCGATATGGTCAAGATGGTCATCACGTGCGCGGTCTGTGGAGCTGAGACAACGCACGAGCAAAACCCCAACCTCCCCCTGACGCCGGAAGAGATCGCGGACGCCTCATACGAGGCCTATCTGGCTGGCGTGTCCATCATCCACCTCCACGTCCGCGACGAGCGGGGGCAGCCCACCCAGGACGTCGAGGTCTTTAAGACGACCATGGACCTGATCCGGCGCAAGTGCGACGCGGTGATCGAGGTCACCACGGGCGGCGCAGTGGGCATGACGCCGGAGGAGCGGCTGCAACCCATCGCGCTGGAGCCGGAGATGGCTTCCCTTGACTGCGGCACGGTCAACTTTGGCGACGACTACATCGTGAACACGCTGCCCATGATGCGGGAGTTCGCGCGGGAGATGTTGGTGCGTGGGATTCGCCCCACCCTGGAGTGCTTCGATCTCTCCCACATCTACGCCTCCCACGTGCTGATCGAGGAAGGGCTGGTCAAGCCCCCCTTCCACTACGGCTTGGTGATGAACGCCCCCGCCGGGGTCAAGTATGACGTGGAGACGCTCGACTTCCTCGTCCGCCGATTGCCGCCGGACAGCTACTGGACGGTGATGGGCATCGGCGGGAGGGCATCGTTCCAGTCCCATTTTGGCGCGCTGGCACTGGGCGGGTTCATCCGGGTGGGGCTGGAAGACAACGTGTACTACAGCAAAGATATCCTGGCCGAGAGTAATGCGCAATTGGTGGAACGGGCCGCGCGGCTGGCCGGGGAGGCCGGACGCGAGATCGCCACGCCTGCAGACGTGCGCGAGATGTTCAGGCTGAGGGAATAGAGACGTATGGCAAGGACCGGAAATCCCTTCGGAGCACACAGGGTCATCGAACCCCAAGGCGTCTTGCCGCAACCTGCGTACAGGATCGATAACACCATGGACGTGCTCTACGACAACGAGATCAGGGTCAAAGTCGATACCCTGAACATCGACTCGGCCAGCTTTACCCAGATCAAGGAACAGGCCGGCGGCGATGTGGAACAGATCAAAGCGATCATCCTGAACACTGTGCGCGAGCGGGGCAAGCAACACAACCCGGTCACCGGCTCCGGCGGGATGTTCATCGGCGCGGTGGATGCCATCGGCGAGGCGCTCCGGGACAAGCGAGATCTGAAAGAAGGCGACAGGATCGCCAGTCTGGTCTCCCTCTCGCTGACCCCGCTGTGCATCGACGAGATCCTGGAGGTGCGCCAGGAGATCGACCAGGTGCGGATCAGGGGCCAGGCGATTCTGTTCGAGAGCGGCATCTACGCCAAGCTGCCGGATGACATGCCGGCCGGCCTGGCGCTGGCCGTCCTGGACGTGTGCGGCGCGCCAGCTCAGACCGCGCGCCTGGTCAAGCCGGGAGATACCGTCGCCATCCTCGGCGGCAGCGGGAAGTCGGGCATCCTGTGCGCGCACGTGGCCAAGGAGAGAGCGGGAGCTACAGGCCGCGTCATTGGCATCGCCAGCTCAGAGCGTGGCCTGGCGCGGCTCGAAACCGTGGGCATCTGCGACGACGCCATCATCCTGGATGGTACCGACGCGCTGGCCTGCTACGAAGCGATCCACGCCATGACCGACGGCCGTCTGGCCGACGTGGTCATCAACTGCGTCAACGTCCCCAACACAGAGATGAGCTCCATCCTGATGACGCGCGAGGGCGGCATTCTCTACTTTTTCAGTATGGCGACCTCCTTCACCAAGGCCGCCCTGGGAGCCGAGGGAGTGGGCAAGGACATCACAATGATCATCGGCAACGGCTATGCCAAAAACCACGCCGAGATCACCCTCGACATCCTGCGGCAATCGCTCAGGATACGGTCGCTCTACGAGGAGTTGTACGGATGAGCAAGGTGTATCGAAGAGTCGAATACAAATCCATCCCTCTATTCAAGGACGTGACGGAGGCGCAGTGGAACGACTGGCATTGGCAGATCCGCAACGCCATCCGCGACGTTGAAACGCTGGAGCAGGTGATCGAGCTGACCGACGAGGACCGGGAGAACCTGCCCAAGACCCTGCGCAAGTTCCGCATGGCCATCACACCGTACTATGCCGCACTGATGGACCGCTCCTATCCCCGCTGCCCGGTGAGGCTCCAGGCGGTGCCCAGGATCGAGGAGCTTGACGTCTCCGAATTCGACCTGGCGGACCCGCTCCACGAGGACGTGGACTCCCCCACCCCCGGCCTGACCCATCGCTACCCGGACCGGGTGCTCTTCCTGGTCACCAACGCGTGCTCGATGTACTGCCGTCACTGCACCCGCCGCCGGTTGGTGGGCGTCGAGGACGTGACATTCTCCAAGGAGAACGTGGACGCCGCCATCGCCTACATCCGGGGAAATCGGAGCGTGCGAGACGTGCTCGTCTCCGGCGGCGATCCCCTCGTGCTGGGCGAGCAAAAGCTGGAATACGTCCTCAAGGCGCTGCGGAAGATCGACCACGTCGAGATCATCCGCATCGGCACCCGCGCGCCCGTTGTCCTGCCCCAGCGCATCACCGACGAGTTGGTGGAGATGCTGCGCAATTACCACCCCCTGTACGTCAACACCCACTTCAACACGCCGAAGGAGGTCACGTGGGAGGCCAAAGTCGCGTTGGAAAAACTGGCAGACGCAGGCATCCCCCTGGGCAACCAGTCGGTGCTGTTGAGGGACGTGAACGACTGTCCCAATATCATGAAGAAGCTGGTGCACGAGTTACTGATGGTGCGGGTCAAGCCCTATTACATCTACCAGTGCGACATGTCGATGGGCATCTCTCACTTCCGCACCTCGGTGGCTAAGGGGATAGAGATTATCGAGAATCTGCGCGGCCACACCACCGGAATGGGCGTCCCCACCTTCGTCGTGGACGCGCCGGGCGGCGGCGGCAAGATCCCGCTCATGCCAAACTATCTGCTGGCCCAATCGGATCGGCGCTTCATCCTGCGCAACTATGAGGGAGTCATCACCACGTACACCCAGCCCGACGACGTGTTCTCCGACTGCGGGCAGTGCAAGATCTGTGAAGATCCGCGCTACAAGCCGCTGGACGGCGTCGCCAAGCTTCTGAACGGCGAAAGGCTGGTCCTGGAACCCATCGGGTTGAAGCGTGTGGAGAGGCACCATGATTGATATTTCGGCAGCCCTAAAACACCGCGTGACGTTCATCGCCGGCAACCGCAAGAACGCCGGGAAGACGACGTTCCTGAACTGCGTGCTTGGGCCACTGCGGGCAAAAGACCCCGTGGCCTACCTGACCGTCGGGATAGATGGGGAAAAACAGGACCTGGTCTCTGGACAGGTTAAACCCCAAGTCATGGCCCGGCCCGGCGACACACTGCTGACCGCTCAGGCAGCGCTGGCCAGGACCGACGGGCTGTACGAGATCCGCCAAGTCTTTCCCTACAGGACTGTGCTGGGACGGCTGGTGCTGGCCGTGATGCGCCGTGACGGGTTCGTCGAGCTGGTGGGGCCTGAGACCAATCGCCAGGTGACGACTGTCCTCCAGTACATCCAGAAACAAGAGGGCATCCACACCATCCTGATCGATGGGGCCGTCAATCGGCTCACCCAGATCGCCACCATCCCCAACGCAGGCTACGTCTACGTGGTGCGGGCGGGACGGCGCAATCTGGAGCAAACGATCTCGGAGATGAAACGGCTCTTTGCCCTGGATGCCCTCCTGCAGCGAGAGGGGCCTTGCCCGGAGAACTGCTTCCAGGTACACGGCGCACTGACAGAGCGCAAGCTGAGAGACCTCCCTGAAACGTGCGACGAGATCCTGGTCCAAGACTTCACCAAGGTGTTTCTCTCCCACCGGCAGATCGCCCACCTTCAGGAAAGATGCAGGCTCTTCTTCCGAGACAGACTGCCTCTGCGTTTCTTTGTGGTGAACCTGTTCGACCTGGATCGGGAGACCGTCCTGGATCAGATCAAGGATAAGCAGCTCAGAGAAAGAATCGTGTTCAATCCCTATGAGAACTGAACGGCTCTTCGAGTTCGCAGAGATCGACGGGTTCTTGCAGCGCTATGAACCTCTTACCCCTTACGGCCGGCACAGGAAGCAGCACCTGGCTCTCTCGGCCTCGCGAGAGGAATTGGAGCAGGACTACAAGCGCGTCGATCTGGCGATCCGCTTCATCGAGCGCCACCCCGAGGCAGCAGATAGGGTAGCGTACCACCTGGGGCGTCTCCCCCTCCTTGATTGCCTGGACCAGCTCGAATGGGACGGGCCAGAGGCATTCTTGATCAAGAGGTTCCTGGTCAACTACCAGGCGATCCGCGCAGTCCTGTCGGACGATTTGAGACAGGAGATGGGGTTTCGCTTCTCGTCGTCGGCCCTCCTGGACCTGCTGAACGCAGGCAATCAGGACGGTGAGAGTTTTTTCCTGAGCGACGCCTATGCCGATGGTTTGAAGCAAGTGCGTGAACGCATCCGGGCGCTGGAGACCCAGGTCGATGACGCAAGACGAGGCAGGCTCGATGAGATACGCGCCTGCTGCGGCCTCGATTTCCAGCACCAGGATTTTGCCCTGATCCCCAACCTTGAAGCGGAGAGCGTGGATCGACACTTGGTCTTTCTCGAGACCTACGACGCCTGCCGCTTGATGGCTAAACCCGTTTTCCCCGGCTCCTACCTCGATCTGATACAGGAGAAGGCATCGCTGATCGCGGCGGAAAAGACCTTGGAGCGCGATGTGCTGCGAAACATCTCGCGCGAGATCGTCCGGGAGCAGGATGCGCTGGCGGGTTACATCCAAGCCGCGACCCGGTTGGACGACTATATGGCCCGCGCCCGCCTGAGCCTGGCCTTCGAGATGACGCGCCCTCACCTCCAAGACTGGGGCGCACCTATCACCGTTCAGGACGGGCGGTTCATCCCCCAGGTCGAGCAATGCCGTGCGCTCGATCTGCCCTACACACCGGTGGACGCCTGTTTCGACCGGCGCATCACCGTGATCCACGGCGCCAATATGGGCGGCAAGACCGTGTTGCTCAAGTCACTGGCCTTTTTCCAGGCGCTGGCCCAAATGGGTTTCTTCGTCCCCTGCCGGGCGTTCCACACGGTCGTGTTCGAGGGAATTCACTGCCTGGGGAGCACGACCCCCGAACCGGTCGGCGGCCTGAGCAGCTTTGGCCTGGAGATCTATGCCTTCTCCCAGGCGCAGCAAGATCGGAACTTGCTCTATCTCATCGACGAGTTTGCCCGTACCACCAACTCCCGCGAGGCGCAGGCGTTGATCTCCGCCGTGCTGCACCATCTGGACGGGCGCGACGACCGCTACGCCCTTCTGGCGACCCACTACACGGCGCTGCCCACCCTGCCCCACGTGGCGACCATGCGGATGAAGGGGCTGGACGAGGAGAAATATAAAGCGTACCACGCGTCTCACGAGGAATTGGACATCTCGGAGCGCATCAAGCTCATCAGCCAGTTCATGGCCTACAGCGTGGAAGAGGACCCGAACCAGACGACAACCTACGACGCGCTCAAGATCGCGGCGATCCTGGGATTGGACAAGGGAATCATCGAAAGTGCCCTAGAGTCCCTGGGGGAAGTGAATGGGGAGTAAACTCGGCATCGACCTGCGGCCCGCAGAGCGGGCCAGGGAGCTGGCGCAGACCATCGTCGCCCCGGTGCAGGCCCACATCGAGGCCCACACGACGGTCTCGGTGGAGCGGGCTACGCTCAGGTTGATGGGGGCCGACGGTGTGAACGGTGACGATGTGCCCGTCCCCAACCTCGCCGTCCATAGCTTGGGGCAGCACCTGGATTATGGCGCCGCACGCTACTACATCAATGCGCTCCTGGCCAAGGGGTTTGGCGTGGACGAGCTGAACCGGGCCATTGCCGACGGGTTTGACATAGGCGCGCTCCCGCTAGTCGATTTCGCCCATATCGAGGAGAAGGGGCGAGATCTGGTCGGTCAGTTCGAGGCCAGGATACAAAGTCACGTGACCCACCGCCGAGAAGCCGTCGCCCGATACAAAGCCCACGAGAATAGCCCTCTGCTCTACGTGATCGTCGCCACGGGCAACATCTACGAGGACGTAAAGCAGGCCCAGGCCGCCGCGATGCAGGGGGCCGATGCCATCGCCGTTATCCGCTCCACGGCGCAGAGCCTGCTGGACTATGTGCCCTACGGGGCCACCACCGAGGGGTTCGGCGGCACCTACGCCACTCGGGAGAATTTCCGCATCATGCGCGCGGCCCTGGACGAGACCGGGGAACAGATCGAAAAGTACGTCCGGCTGGTCAACTATGCCTCCGGCCTGTGCATGCCCGAGATCGCGGCCATGGGCGCGCTGGAGCGACTGGACATGATGTTGAACGACTCGATGTACGGCATCCTGTTCCGAAACATCAACATGGCCCGCACCTTCGTGGACCAGAGCTTTTCCCGGATGCTCCACGCCTACGCCGACATCGTCATCAACACAGGGGAGGACAACTATCTCACCACCGCCGACGCCTACGAAAAGGGCTATACCGTGCTGGCATCCCAGTTCATCAACGAGCGCTTTGCCCTGAACGCCGGGCTACCCCACCGGCTGATGGGGCTGGGCCACGCCTTCGAGATGGACCCTGGCATGGAAAACGGCTTCCTCTACGAACTGGCTCAAGCCCAACTCATCCGCGAGATTTTCCCAGACTGCCCCCTCAAATACATGCCTCCCACCAAATACATGACCGGGGACATCTTTAAGGGATACGCGATGAACACGCTGTTCAATCTCGTCGGACGGGTCACGGGCCAGTCCATCCTGCTGCTGGGGATGCTGACCGAGGCCATCCACACCCCCTTCTTGCAGGATCGCTACCTGGCGCTGGCCAATGCCCGGTACGTGCTCAACAACGTCAGGGACCTGGGCGCAGAGATCGCTTTCAAGCCCGGAGGCAAGATCGCGCGGAGGGCCGAGGAGGTGCTGAGCCAGGCGGTGATGTTCCTGGAGCAGGTCGCCGAGATGGGGCTGTTCGACGCCATCGAGCAGGGGCTCTTTGCGGACGTCAGGCGGCCCAAAGGCGGCGGGAGAGGAATGGAGGGGGTGCATCCCAAATCCCCGGAATACTGGAACCCTTTTGAGGGTTTTTTGCGGAAGGAACTAAACGTCGGCTAACGAGGTGCAACAGTGCACGTGAGAGCTTATGGCGACACGATGGATGACGGCGCGGTGCAGCTTTCGTTTACGCTGCCTATGGCCCACTCGCCCAAGGCGCGGAAGGCAGCCCGGCTGCTGGCACAAAAGATGGGCCTGGGGGCATGCGAGGTCGTGCACGCAGCCAGCCTGGCGGACGACTTTACCTTCTTCATCGTTTATGGCAAGACTACCGCTGCCGTGGACGTGGACCAGATCCAGGTTCACGTCCAGGAAGAGGGCATGGACTATCATGCGGTGAACGAGTTCATCCGGGACCGAATCAGGCGCCGGATCGTCGTCGTCGGGGCTTGCACGGGCTTTGATGCCCACACCGTGGGGATCGACGCGATCATGAATATGAAGGGCTATGACCATCACTATGGCCTGGAGCGATATCCAATGATCGATGCCCACAACCTGGGCGCGCAGGTGTCCAACGAGCTTTTGATCCAGAAGGCCGTGGATTTGAACGCCGACGCAGTGCTGCTCTCCCAGGTCGTGACGCAGAAGGACACACACATCTACAACCTCACCCACTTCGTCGAACTGGTGGAGGCCGAGGGGCTGCGCAGCCGATTCGTCCTGTGCGTCGGCGGCCCCAGGATCACACACGAGCTGGCGCTGGAGTTGGGATTCGACGCCGGGTTCGGGCGGGGCACGTATCCAGAGCACGTCGCCTCTTTCATCGTCAAAAAGATGGTAGAGCGAGAAAGGGTTTTAAGCTCATAGTCACCGAAAAAGCGCGCTCAAGCGCGCACCACGAACCTGAAAGGACTTGTGATGCAGACAAGAAAGCTGGGCCGAGGCGTCGCCATCGTCGGGGCAGGGATGAGCAAGTTCGGCGCGTTCCCGGAGAAATCGTCGCGGGACCTGTTTGTCGAGGCGTTCAGCGCGATGCGCAACTCGGTGGACAAGAGCCTCGACCCCGACGGGATCGAGGCGCTCTACGTCGGCAATTTCAGCAGCGAGCTGTTCGAAGGGCAGGGACATATCGCCCCCATCATAGCCGACTGGGCAGGGCTCACGCCGTGCCCCGCCACCCGCGTAGAGGGCGCTTGCGCCAGCGGCGGCGTCGCGCTGCGCCAGGGGATCATCGCCATCGCCTCCGGCCTGTACGACGTCGTCCTGGTGGGCGGGGTCGAGAAGATGACCGATCTGCCCATCGAGTGCGTCACCGACACGCTGGCCGCTGCCGGCGACGTGCTCTACGAGATCCCCGCCGGTTTTACCTTCCCCGGCTTTTACGCGGCGATGGCCACCGCGTACATGGCGCGCTACGGCGCGGCGCCGGAGGCCTTGATGCACGTGGGCATCAAGAACCACGAGAACGGCGCGCTCAACGACAAAGCGCATTTTAACGCACGCATCGCCGACATTATGGCGCGCAAGAAAGCCCGCGCGGAGGAAAAAGGCCAGCCCATCCCCGACTGGGCCGACGAGATGGCGTTCCTCCACGACGACCAGGCCAATCCCGTCATCGCCTGGCCGCTGCGCCTCTTCGACTGCTCCCCGGTCTCCGACGGCGCGGCGGCGGTCTTGCTCGTGGCCGAGGAGCACGCCCGCTCCTTCACCGACGACCCCATCTACGTCATCGGCTCCGGCCAGGCCAGCGATAGAGCGCTGCACGACCGGGCCGACCTGACGACCATCGGCGCGGCCCGGCTGGCGAGCCGTCAGGCGTATGACATGGCGGGCATCGCGCCAGCCGACGTCAGGCTGGCCGAGGTGCACGATTGCTTCACCATCGCCGAGATCATCGCCTCGGAGGACCTGGGTTTTTTCCCGTCGGGCCAGGGGTACAAGGCGGCGGAGGAAGGCGCGACGGCCCGCGATGGCCCGCGCCCCATCAACACGTCCGGCGGGCTAAAGGCCAAGGGCCACCCCGTCGGCGCTTCGGGGGTCGCACAGGTCGTCGAGATCTGGAAGCAAATGCGTGGCAGCGCTGGCGCGCGCCAGGTGGCCGGCGACGTGAATCTAGCCCTGACCCACAACGTCGGCGCGACAGGCCAGACGTGCGTCGTCCACATCTACGAGAGGAGATAGGGCTCGATGAGCGAGGAGACTTTCACGAGCGCAGCGTTCTACCGATTCCTGGAGGAGCACAAGCTGATGGCCTGCCGCTGCCGGGCGTGTGGGACGCTTCACCTGCCGCCGCGTCCCATTTGCACCAATTGTCACGGCGAGGAGATCGAATGGATCGAAACATCCGGCCAGGGCACGCTGCGAGCCTTTACCACTATCCACGTCGCGCCCACGGCGATGATGGAAGCCGGCCACGGGCGAGACAACCCCTACTGCGTGGGCATCGTGCAACTGACGGAAGGGCCATCCATCAGCGCCCAGATCGTGGGCGTGGACGCCACGCGGCCGGAGGACATCGCGATCGGCCAGCCGGTGCAGGTGGTCTTTATCGAGCGCGGCGAAGGAGAGGAGCAGCACACCTACCTGGCCTTCCGGTATGGGGGGGCATCGCAGGCTGAGGGCTAAACGGTTCGCAGCCGACGATTCATCGCCGGGGCAGCACACCAAAGGCACGCTGCATTCTTTCTCCGGCAGCCTGCAGCGTTTCGATCTTCTTGGGGAAGGCAAAGCGCACGCTGCGGTCGCCGTAGCCTTCCTGCGAGTAAAACACGATGCCCGGCACCACGGCGACGCCGACCTCCTCCACCATCCACACGGCGAACTGCATCGAGCCCAACTCCGCCTGGGGGATCGGCACCGCGCTGTAGTCGGCCAGGACGTAGTAGGCCCCCTCTGGCACCGGCGCGGCGAAGCCGATCTCGTCCAGGATGGACATCATCACCTCGCGCCGTCGATGGTAGTCGGCCGTCATCCGATCGTAGTAACTCTGCGAAAGATCGAGCGCAGCGACCGCCGCGTGCTGAAGCGGCGTGGGCGCGCACACGGTGAGAAAGTCGTGCACGGGCCGCACCGCCGCCGAGAGCTGTGTCGGCGCGACCACGTAGCCCAAGCGCCAGCCGGTGACGGCAAAGGTCTTGCCCAAGCCGCCGACAGTGATGGTGCGTTCCTTCAGTTCCTCCAGACTGCCGGGAAAGAGGTGCTGTCGCCCGTCGTAGAGGATGCGGTCGTAAATCTCGTCGGTGATCAGCACCAGGTCGTGCTTCACCACCAGTTCGATCACACCGGCGATCTCTCCATCATCAAAGACCCGCCCCGTGGGGTTGTGGGGCGTGTTCAGTAGCAGCGCCCTGGTGTGGGGGGTGATCGCTTCGGCCAGCCGCTCCTTGCTCAAGCGATAGCCGGGTTCCTCCAGCGACACGGCCACCGGCGTCGCTCCGGCAAAGATGGCGGAGGGGACGTAGTTCTCGTGGGCCGGCTCGACGATGACGATCTCGTCGCCGGGGTTCAGCATCGCCAGCATCGCCGCGTTGATCGCCTCCGTCACGCCACAGGTGACGGTGACGTGCTCGGCTGCGTTCACCTCCCAACCCAGCCACCCCGTGTACAGCTCGGCCAGCTTCTGGCGCAGCGGCGCGATGCCCCACGTGGGTGAGTACTGGTTGTTGCCGTCCCTGATGGCCCGGGCTGCCGCCTCTTTCACAGGCTCTGGCGTGTCGAAATCGGGGAACCCCTGGCTCAGGTTGATGGCTTCGTGCTCCATGGCCAGCCGGGTCATCATGCGGATGATGGACTCCTGGAACTGCGAGATGCGTTGGGCGATTTGCATGGCTCCTCCTGCGTTCTGAAAGTTGCGGTATTATGGCGTAGATTCGGGGGGCTGTCAACTCGCATGGCGGACGCGCTCCACGATGCATCGCATTTGGCGCTTTTCGGGCATCCGGTATAAAATGGAAAGCAAGGGGTAGGTGAACGTGAGCAACGAGACAATCCGAGTTCTGATGATCGACGACAATCCAGCCGCCATCAACCTGATGCAATACCTGCTAGAAGAGGAAAAAGACATCTCAATTGAGCTGGAGGGCGCCAACACCCTCGCTTCAGGAATAGAGCGTTTGGCGAGCGGCGGCATCGACGTCATCCTGCTGGACATCCTCCTGCCGGACAGCAGGGGGTTTGACGCATTCGCCGATCTGCGGGTAGAGGTGCCGGATATACCGGTCGTCATCCTGAGTGGCATCTCTGACGAGATATTGGCGCTAAAGCTGGTGCGCGACGGCGCGCAGGACTACCTGGTCAAGGGGGAGGTGACCACCAGCCTGCTGGTGCGCACCATCCGCTGCGCCATCGAGCGGACGCAGGGAGAGGCTGCCAGAGAAGACCGCGCAGTTTGACAGACGCCGCATCCTGCGTATAATACTCAGCGCAAACCCACACGGCGACGTAGCTCAATGGCAGAGCAGGGGACTCATAAGCCCTTGGTTCCCAGTTCAAATCTGGGCGTCGCCACAGAAGAACGGCCCGGCTCAATTCCGGGCTGCTTGCGCTCTTACGTCCGGCCTACGAACTGTGTCACCGCTCCCTGTGCAGCGGGAAGCCTTCTGAATGGTTTGACAATTTCCCGCGACCAATATAAACTTACGAGCGTTCCAGACAATCTCCCCAAGGGAAAGAAAAAACGACCTCGCAGGCCCATGATCGATCCTGACACTGCACTCAGAGTCGATAGACTGGCAGGCGCACCATGGTGTTGGCCAGCCCAGCACTCCCATCATCCCGGATCGGGCGGACTTTGTTTTGTGGCTGGGTCTCGTCGTGGCGGCTGCTTGGCCCAATGACATTGGACCGGAAGTCCACCTGTGAAACCAACTGCTAAACCCGTCGCCGACCCCCAGGTCGTCCTCCGCGAAGAGTTCGACGACTGGGCCGTGCTGTTCCATCCCCTCACCGCCGAGGCGGTCGGTACCGGCCCGGTGGGCGTGGCCATCTGGAAGGCGCTGGACGGCCAGCGCACCCTGACCGAGATCGCCGCCGAGATCGAGGCCCAGTGCGAGGACGCGCCCGACACCGTCCTGGAGGACACGGTCGCCTTCGCCGAGGACCTGGAGCGGCGCTTGTTCGTCCTCGTCGAGGAAAAGGATGAGGGATGACATGCACGTGATGCGCACCCCGCGCACGGTCGATATCGACCTCACCGCGCGCTGCAACCTGCGCTGCCGCTACTGCTACTTTTTCGATAACCCCGCCGTGCCGTACGAGGACCTGCCCACCGAAGAGTGGCTTCGCTTCTTCGACGAGCTGGGACGCTGCGCGGTGATGGACGTCTGTCTGGCGGGCGGCGAGCCTTTCATCCGCGAAGACCTGCCCCAACTGCTGGAGGGAATCGCGCACAACCGCATGCGGTTTGCGCTGCTCTCCAACGGCGTGCTCATCGACGACGAAATCGCTGCCTTCATCGCCGCCACCGGGCGCTGCAATTACGTGCAGGTATCGGTGGATGGCTCCGGCCCGGAGACACACGACGCCTGCCGGGGCAAGGGCGCTTTCGAGGGCGCGCTCCGCGGCATCCGCACACTGCAGCGGCACGGGGTCAAGGTGGCGGTGCGGGTGACGATCCATCGGCACAACGTCCACGATCTGGAGGCCACAGCCCGCTTGCTGCTGGATGAACTGGGACTGGACTCCTTCGGCACCAACTCGGCTGGCTACCTGGGCTCCTGCCGCGTCCACGCCGACGACGTGATGCTCACCACGCAGGAGCGCATGGCGGCTATGGAAACGCTGCTGCACCTGGCCGAAAAGTACGATGGGCGCGTCCAGGCCTCCGCCGGGCCGCTGTCCGAGGCGCGGACTTGGGCGCGCATGGAGGAAGCGCGGGCCGCAGGGGCGCCTCCCTTCCCCAACGGGGGCCGCCTGACTGCCTGCGGCTGCCACAGCAGCAAGATCGCCGTCCGCGCCGACGGCGCCATCGTGCCCTGTAACATGCTGACCCACATCGAGTTGGGCCGCATCAACCAGGACTCGCTGGCCGAGGTGTGGCAGCGCCACCCGGCCCTGAACGAGCTGCGTGTGCGGCACGCCATCCCGCTGGCCGAGTTCGAGTTCTGCGCCGGGTGTGAGTACGTTCCCTACTGCACGGGCAACTGCCCGGCCCTGGCCTACACACTGACCGGGCAGGTGAACCATCCCAGCCCCGATGCATGCCTGCGGCGCTTTTTGGCAGACGGAGGAACACTGAAAGCGATATGAACGAATTGCAGGAACTAGACCTGGCACGCTACCTGGCCGTGCTCAGGAAATGGCTCTGGCTCATCGTGGCCTGCACGCTGCTGGCCGGCGGCGCAGCCTACGTCGTCAGCAGCAACATGACGCCGATCTACGAAGCCACAGCCACGATGCTGCTCGAGCAAGGGGGGTTATCCCCTTCCAACTGGATATGGGGCAACAATCAGTGGGAGGCCTTCACCTACGTCGAGTTGATCCCCCGCTTGCTGCCAGAGACCGCCGCCCGGCTGGGCCTGGACGAGATCGACGCAAGGGACGTCTCGGTGGACGCGATCCGGGACACACGCGTCGTCCAGGTGCGGGTGCGCGACCCGAACCCGGACCTGGCGGCCGAGATCGCCAACGCCATACCGGAGGTTTTCTCTGATTACACAGAATCACTGCGGCTGAGCCGCTACACCGAATCCAAGGTCGCGCTGCGCGCGGAGCTGGACCGATTGGAGGTCGAGATCGCAGTCACGCAAGAGCGCATGGAGGATCTCGGGGAGGCCACCGACGCAACCGAGAAAACGGAATTAACGCGCCTGGAGGAAACCCTGACCCAGCAGCGCTACAACTATGGCCAACTGCTGACCGCCTACGAGACGATGCGCCTGGCCGAGATGCAGGCCAAGGGCAATCTGGTCGTTTTCAAGTCGGCGACTGTGCCCACGCGCCCGGTGTTCCCCAAGACGGGGCAGAACACGCTGCTGGCGGCGGTGGTTGGGGCCATGCTGGCCACGGGCGTCGCGTTTCTCGTCGAGTATCTGGACGACACGCTCAAGACCCCGGAGGACGTGACGCGTGCGATGGGTCTGATAACTCTGGGCAACATCGCGCGCCTGTCCAGCCGGCAGAGGGACGGCGCGGACCCGCTGGTGACGATCACGGATCCCCTGTCGCCGGATTCGGAGGCCTTTCGCGACCTGCGCACCAACGTCAAGTTCTCCAGCGTGGATCGGCCCCTAGGCCGCCTGCTGGTGACCAGTCCTGCTCCCTCTAACGGCAAGAGCTTGGTGGCTGCGAACCTAGCCGTTGCTTTTGCCCAGGACGGTCACTCGGTGGTGCTGGTTGATGCCGACCTGCGCCGTCCCACTCAACACAAGTTCTTCGGCGTGTCCAATGGGTCCGGGCTCACCGACAGCCTGCTGGATGGAGCTAACCCCGGCGCGGACAAGCGGCTGCAGTCCACGTCGGTAGAGAGTCTGCATCTCCTGTCCAGTGGTTCGCTGCCGCCCAATCCCGCCGAGCTGGTTGGCTCTCGGCGTATGTGGCAGATCGCGGAGCACTTGAACGAGCAGTTCGACGTGGTCGTTCTCGATAGCCCTCCGGTGCTGGCCGTCACCGACGCGGCGGCGCTATCGCGGCAGGTGGATGGCGTGATCCTCGTCGTCGAGGCCGGTAGCACGCGAGAAAGAGAAGCCCGCCGGGCGATGGAAGCGCTGGCAAAGGTAGACGCTCCAATCCTGGGCGCGGTGCTCAACAAGATCCCGGTAGGGCGGCGCGGGAGCTATGACTATTACTACTATCGACACTATCGCTACACCGAATCAGGTGAGAAAAAGAAAGAATCCCGCCGCGACGGGATTCGCGAGCACATCCGTGACGCGTTCCATCGCGTCACGCGCCGCGCGCAGCGCGAAACACAATCTCAAAGGTAGTCCATGTCTTCCACATCCGCTCCCCCCTTGAACCAAATCTACTTCTACCTCACCGAAGGCTGCAACCTGGCCTGCCGCCACTGTTGGCTGGCGCCCAAGTTCGATCCCCAGGCTGACCGCTACGCCACCCTGCCGGTGGAACTGTTCGAGACCGCCATCCGCGAGGCCAAGCCATTGGGCCTGAGCGGCGTCAAGCTCACCGGCGGCGAGCCGCTCATGCACCCTCAGTTCCTGCACCTGCTAGAGATCGTGCGGCGCGAGGAGCTGGGCCTGACCGTGGAGACAAACGGCCTGTTGTGCACGCCGGAGGTCGCCGCCGAGATCGCCAAATCGCCCCGGCGCTTCGTCTCGGTCAGCATCGACGGGGCGGACGCGGCTACCCACGAGTGGGTACGCGGCGTGGCTGGCTGCTTCGAGGCGGCCTGCCAGGCAGTGCGGAACCTGGTCGCGGCCTCCACCCGACCCCAGGTCATCTTCTCGGTGATGCGCGGCAACGCCGATCAGGTGGAGGCCGTGGTGCGCATGGCCGAGGAACTGGGCGCGGCGTCGGTCAAGTTCAATGTGGTGCAACCCACCGCCCGCGGTGAGAAGCTGCACCAGGACGATGGAGCTCTGGAGGTGAGCGAGCTGATCGCGTTGGGACGGCAGATCGATCTGGAACTGGCCGCTACCACATCCCTGCGACTCGTGTTCGATTACCCGATGGCCTTCCGCCCTTTGAGCCGCATAGCCAACGGGGATGGATGCAGCGTGTGCGGCATATTCGGCATCCTGGGCATCATCCCCAGCGGCCACTATGCCCTGTGCGGCATCGGCGAGCAGGTGGAGGAGCTGATCTTTGGTGTGGTGGGGGTGGACTCGCTGGAGGCCGTCTGGCGGGAGAACGAGGTGCTGGGTGCGATCCGGGCCGGATTGCCGGACGAATTGGGCGGGGTGTGCGCCGGTTGCCTGATGAAGCACCGCTGTCTGGGATCGTGCATCGCCCAGAACTATTACCGTACGGGCGACCTGCTGGCACCCTTCTGGTTCTGCGAGCAGGCCGAGGCAGAGGGGTTGTTCCCGGCTTCTCGTTTGCGGCCGTGATACTGGTGATATTGGAGAGAAGAACGAAATGCACTATGAAAAACCTGTCGTTATGAACCTGGGCGCCCGCGCCGCGAGCGGCCAGGACCCTCTGGCATGTGTAGACGGGGACTCGCCGGGTGATGGCGTCTGCAACAGTGGGACAGGAGGAACCTCCTCGCCGGACGACTGCCTTTCCGGGGGGAGTGCCGGGCCGAACGCGACGTGTGCGAACGGCGGGGGCGCTGGGTTCTCTGGCTCATGCACGTCGGGACCAGCCGTCGGCTAGCGGCGCCCTTCGGCAGGCCGATCCCCAGCCGCAAGGCAGCGTGCCCTCGCCGAGGACGCCGCCGGGGCGTAGGCCTGGTGCACGGACGCGCGCGACGGCCTCGGAAGGCGCACCGGCCTTTGGTGGACCTGAGAGGCGGTTGTTGAGTATGAAAGATGAAAGATGAAGGATGAACATCAATCGTTGTCCTTCATCTTGTCTCTGGTCGATGGCACCCGCTTGGCCCTGCGCGCCAGCGACGCGAGCGCGGCGCGCGTCGTGACCTTTTTGGCCCGCGCTGCTCAGTTGTCGCCAATTTCCCTCTCCCCTTGCCCCTCTCCCAATGGGAGAGGGGTTGGGGCGAGGGCGCGCCGCCTGCTGGCCGTGACCGGCGCGGGGCAAGATGGCGTATTCCCCCACGTCAGCGACGAACCCGGCACTGATGCGGGGGCCGACGCCGACGTCGTCTGCGTGCTGGAGCCCAGGGACGTGCAGAGGCCCCGCCGCCGGCAGGTAGACGGGCGCGGCACCCTGAGCCACATTTCCGAAACCCTCACCGAGGAGCAATGGCTCTGGGTACAACTCGTGCGCCTTTCTGCCTGCATCGCCCGCGAGACGCACCCCCAGGGCGGCGCGCTGCTGCACAGCGGGCTGGCGGTTTGCCCCCCCTGCCCCTCCGGGGCATCCCCCCCGCCCGCGGGGGGGGACTGAGGGGGGGGCGCGCTGTTCTCCTCGCCGGGCGCTCCGGCGTGGGCAAGTCCACGGCCAGCGCGCGGCTGCCCTCGCCCTGGCGTGCCCTGGCCGACGACGTGACGCTGGTGGTGCGCGACGGGAGCGGGACATACTGGGCCCACCCCTGGCCCACCTGGAGCCGCTTCTTTGGCGATGAGGCTGGTGACGGCAGTGACACCTGGGACGTGCAACGGGCCGTGGAGCTGCGGACCATCTTTGTCCTGGAGCAGGGGGAGGAGGTTCCGGCCGAACCGCTGGGCCCCGGCCATGCCGCCTGTCTGTTGGCGGAGCTGGCGCAGCAGACCTCGACGCACTTGCTGCGCGGATGGCCTATAGAAGAGATCGCCGCCTTCAATCTCCAGCGCTTCGAGAACCTGTGCGCCCTGGCGGAGGCCGTGCCTGTTTACCTACTCCACGTCAGCCTCGACGGGGCTTTCTGGGAAGCGATCGAGCAGGCTATCCGGTAAGAACCGCCAGGCGCAGGCAGCGCCAGGAAAGGCGCAAGAGAACCGCGAGATGTGACCGCCGAGGTGAAGGTATCCGCACAGTCGTTGCGGCCCACGTATCATTGACAATAGACTTAGCCGCTTGTATAATACCTGTGGGTAGCGTCCGGTCGATAGGGTATGCGCTTCCCACCGTGGGCCTTGACGAGCATCGGTTCGCGCGAGTGCAAGAGAGGCAGAGACTATGACCCATACAGAGCGATACCTGGCGAACCCGGACGTATCCTGTCGAGAAGAGGAGCCAAGCGAAGGCGCGATCCTCTTCAACCCCGACACGGATGCCATACTGGTGATCAACCCCACAGGCCTGCTGATCTGGCGGGCACTGGAGCAGCCCCGCACACAGGAAGAGATCGTGTCTTACCTGATGGAGGCCTGTGAAGGCGTCCCGGCTGACCAGGTGGCAGAGGACGTGGATTCGTTCCTGCAGTCGCTGCAGCCCGGCGGGTTCGTCGGCGAAGTCCTGGAAAACGCCGTGCAGTAGGATGAGTGCAGGCATGGCATCCGTTTCATCTCGTTCAGTGCCTCTGCCTCGCTCGGTGGGCATTGCAATCACAGGGCGCTGCAACTTGCGCTGCCATTACTGCTTCTATGCCGACGAGATGGTGGCGCTCGACGATCTCCCCACCGAGCAGTGGCTGGCATTCTTCGCGGACTTGGGTGAACTGGCCATCCAACGTGTGACACTGACCGGCGGAGAATTCTTCACCCGCCCAGACCGCTTCGAGCTGATCGACGGCGTCATCGCCAACAAGATGCGCTACTGCATCTTGAGCAATGGCACGCTGATCGACGAAAAGGTCATCGCGCAACTAGAGGCCGGCAAGCGTCGTATGCGGATGGACTATATCCAGATTTCTATCGACGGTTCCTGCGCCGAGATTCACGACCAGAGCCGCCCGAACAGTTTTGACCGCGCCGTGCGTGGGCTGCGCTTGCTCAAGGAGGCCGGTTTTCCAGTCACAGTGCGCACCACCATCAACCGGCACAACCTCCACGATCTGGAAAACATCGCCCGCCTGCTGCTGGAAGAGATCGGCCTGCCGTCCTTCAGCACAAACGAGGCGATGCCCATGGGCGCCGGCTGCCAAAACCAGGGGCAGGTCACCCTCACCGACGCTGAGAAACTGGCGGCCATGCACATGATAGACCGGTTGCTGGAACAGTATCCTGGTCGCGTCGAGGCTCAGGCCGGCCCTCAGGCTAAGCTCAAGATGTATGCAGAGATGGAGCAAGCTCGGCAGACCGGCGAGCGGGCCTCCTCATGGAAGATGGGCTACCTCAGTTCGTGTGGTGGGGTGTTCTCCAAATTGGACATTCTACACGATGGGACCATCGTTCCTTGCCACATGCTGTACGGTGTGCCCCTGGGCCATATCGCTAGGGACTCGGTGGAAGAGATCTGGCGCACACATCCTACTCTGAAGGCATTGCGGGAAAGACGCAATATCCCCATGCATGAGGTACCTGGCTGTGAGGACTGTGAATGGGCTCCCTACTGCTCTGGCGGTTGTCCAGGCTTGGCGCACCAGATGACCGGGAGCCTGAACCGCGCCAATCCTGATGATTGCTACCGCAGATTCCTAATAGAAGCAGGAATGAACTATGCCCTGTGAAACGGAACAGATGTCCGCCCGGGTAGTGGGCCAGGCTGTCCCAAGGTTTGACCTGCCTGAAGGAATCCCGCCGCTGAGTTCGTTGTACCTTTACGTCTCAGGAACCTGCAACTTAGCCTGTCGCCATTGCTGGATCGCTCCCACGTATCAAGCCTGCAATGACGATGGCCAGTATGTCAAGCCGGAGTACGTGCGCAAGGCAATTCGGGAGGCCAAGCCTCTGGGTCTGCAGTTCGTCAAGCTGACCGGCGGCGAACCGACCCTGCACCCGCAGTTTCGGGAACTCGTCACCCTGATCAGCGAAGAGGAGCGAAGCATCATCATCGAGACGAATGGAACGCTGATCGATGATAACCTGGCAGGGTTTCTGAAACAGGCACCTTACAAGCCGTTCATCTCGGTCAGTCTGGATGGGGTTGATGCCGAGACGCACGAGGCCCTACGGGGAGTGCCTGGTTGTTACCAACGCACTCTAGACGGAATCAGGGCTCTGGTCAACGTGGGATTCCATCCCCAGCTAATCTGCACGCTGCATCGCGGCAACGTCTCTCAGATGACGGAGATGGTGGCATTAGGCGAGAGGCTGGGATGTGGGTCGGTCAAGTTCAACCACGTCCAGCACATGGGGCGCGGGGAGCAGTTCTGCGAAGAGCACGGATTGACCGTTGAGGAGATCATCCTGCTCTACCAGCGGCTGGAGGACGAGGTAGTACCCCACAGCAAAGTCACCGTGTACTTTGACATTCCATTTGCCTTCTATCCCATCCGAAAGCTACTCACCGATTCCCTTACCAAATGTAGCGTTAAGAATATCCTCAGCATGCTGGCAGGCGGGGAACTGTCACTCTGCGGCATCGGGTTCACGGTCCCGGAGTTGATCTACGGCCACATGGAGACCGATAGCCTGCGCGAGGTATGGTGTGACAGCCCCGGTCTGACCCGCCTGCGCGAGCAGATCCCCGCCCGATTGGAGGGAATCTGTGAACAGTGCCTTCACCGGGACCTGTGCCAAGGTGCCTGCGTTGCCAGCAACTTCCACGTGGCAGGCAGGCTGAATGCACCGTACGAGTTTTGCGACCGCGCAGCGGCGGCAGGGCTCTTCCCTGTGTCACGGAAGAAACAGCCGGCCAGAACAGCGCAGACTACTTAGGGGCGACGAGTTCCTCGAAGGAATCAAGACGCCTTGTGTTGCTAACTCGACATAGGACGAGATAAGAAGAAACAGCAGGTAATATGTGATTTAGGACATCGGCGGAGGTTGCGGCGAGTGCCGGTAGCAATCGGCAATGGGTCATTGAGTTATTGTCCACAGTACGGCAGGATCTCGATTGGTTTTATGCGTCTGTCTGTCTCAACCACCCCATTTTCAGAGAAAAGGAGATCGCGATGAAGAAAGAACGTCTCATGTACGAGGCACCCCGGGCCAGAGACCTATCCGCTGTCAGCGCGAGCGGTCAGGACCCGCTGGGAGCCTGCTGGTCCGGGACCACGCCCTTCTCAGATTGCAGTGCGGGCGACATCTTCACAGGCCAGGACTGCTCTGAGGGAACTTTCCCGACCTATGGCACTGCCTGCACGGCCGGCCCCACACCCGCGGGAGGGTGCTTCGGTGGAACCAATCCCGGCGGGGCTAGGTGCACCCCACTTGGGTCTCAGGCCCAGATGTCGTGCTTCGACGGCAACAGCGCGTAGCAATAGTCCGTAGCACGGGACATATCTCCATAATAGGACGCGTCCTGCGACCAGCGCCCGGGGTGACATCTCCGCGTCTGGAACAGAGATAGCATTGCCCGCTGTGGCTTCGGCCTGGGCTTGTCCACCCAAGTCACATCTTGGCGCTTGGTGAAGACGGCATTGATTAGAATGCTGGGTCAGATCGCAGGCAGACCGCTGACTGCGTTCTGACCAGCGCCTCTAGTGCTTTTCTGCGTGAGCCGCAGCCCGCTGGTTCCCCGGAGCAAGGAACTGCTATCAACCAGGGATCGCCGGGAACCCGAATTCCTGAACCGGTGATCCGTACCTTCGACCAGCCCAAGCGAGTCGGGCGCTCACAGCTTCGCCGCACCATGGGAAGGGCCGTCCGCAAACCAGAGGAATGACCATCTCGACCCACATTGTCTTTACCCACCGGATAGCCGGGCTGGCCTTCCGAACGGAAGCGAACGCCCGGTTCACACGCCTGGAAGAGGACATCTACGAACGATTTCGCGTTGGCGACAGTGTGCAGCCAGACATAAGTCAACGCCTACACAGAGTCAGTTCTGACTCACTGACACTGCCTCCTCCGGTAGAGGGAGAGCGAAAGCGACTTGAGGGCTGTGTGCGTCACCCGGATCAACTGGACGGCCCGATCTTGCGCTCCCCTCTGGTGCGCGCCCGGCTGCAAGCGTGCCTGGATCGGCCTGAAAAGACAGATATCGCCATCGCACAGGATCAGGTGGATATCCGCGATTTCCTCTGCAACACACTCGAGGTTTTCTACACAAGCGAGCGTGGGGGGTACGATGAGGAACTCCAGGGATACTTCCCTGAGTATTGGGTAGCGGCTAACTTTCGGCAGATGTTTTCATCTTTCCTTCCCAGCTTCTCCGCGATCTTGATACATAGCTCCGGCGTGATCCGTGATGACAAGGCTGCTCTGTTCCTGGCTCCAGATTCAGGAGGAAAGACGACCGTTCTGAATCTCTCCGATGGAGGGATACTTTTGAACGATGATCAAGTCATCTTGCGATGGGAGAAGAGCGAGATCGTCGCTCATGGGACTCCCCTGGGAAGGATGACTAGCGGTCCCTGCGGGGCCAGAGTAGGTGCGCTCTTTGTGCTGGATAGGGGACGCCGTTTCAGGCTCACGCCACTCCATCCAGCGGACCTGGTACAGTGTCTATGGACTGAGAATCAGAACTATACATTCTTCTTGCCTCAACACCTCAAGAAACGGGCTTTTGACATTCTCCACAAAGCCTGTCACCAAGTACCGACGTATCGAATGTACTTTCCGAAGGACCACGTGGACTGGGATGCCATAGATGCTGCCATGGCAGGATAGGCTCAGGATGCCAAGTGTCAACAGCACCATCGCCTACGGCAGTTACTGGCCACCTGATCTGGGAAGCCCTGGCGCGGCCGCTCACACAGGAAAAGAGCGCCGCTCGTCTGACAGAGAACTACAAAGATGTGCCCGTCGAGCAGGTGGCTGCCGATGTGAAAGCATTCCTGCAGGCGCTGTCGCCCGGTGGGTCCATCAGCGAGTTGCCAGACAAGGTTGACTGACGTGGTGATTGTGCCAATGGGGGGTAGCCTTTCCCATCCACCCACCGACGAGCAGCGCGCCCGCTTCTACCACGGCAACAGCATGCTGTCCATCTTCCGCCCCGGCGACTATCTGATCGCCGAGCCGGCGAGCATCGCGGCCATTCGCCCCGGCGACGTCGTGGTTTTCCAAGGGCTGGACCGGGCAGGCGAGCCGGACGACGTGGTTCACCGCGTGATAGCTGTAACGCCGGATGGCCTAGTGACGCGGGGGGATAACAACCCCCAGGTGGACGACGCGCTGGTCACCCAGGATAACTTGCTGGGCCGGGTGACGCACGTAGAGCGAGAGGGGCGTGCCCGCCCCGTGCCAGGCGGACGGCGGGGTCTACTGCGCGCCCGCACACTGCGCGTCTGGGCGAAGGTGCGGCGCCGTGGGTGGCAGATCGTGCGCTTGATAGGGCGCTGGCCGTACCGGCTGTTGCGCGAGAGCGGTCTGGTGCGGCTGGTGTGGCGGCCAACGATCACGCGGATTCGCATAGAGGCCGAGCATGGCCCGCTGGTCAAGTACCTTTGCGGCATGCGGACGGTGGCATGGTGGTGGTCGGAGACAGGTCGCTTCCGCTGCCACAGGCCCTATGACCTTGTCATCCATCGACCCGGCAAGAAGGAACCCCTGCGACGATGAAGCCCTCCGACAAAGCCGAGAAGTTCAAACGATTCACCATCTCCATCGCCGTCGCCCTATCGCTCGCGGCGGCGCTCCTTGTGTTCGCCTCGGCGAGCCTGGGCGCGCAAACACCCCCTCCCCGCGAAGCCATCGCCGCCGGCCACTTCCAGGGAGATCCCCAGGCCCAGACTCTGGATTTGGGCGGCCAGCGGATCATCTACAGCGGCACGACCCCACTGCACGTCGAGACTGGCGTCTATTGGGACACACCGCCGGCCGGCGCTGACGCCATCCTGGCCGTCGATAGCGACAGCGCGCACCTCTTAATCGCGCCCAGTTCCGCTGACGAGGTGCGCCTGATCGTGCAAGTGGAGGGCGCGCCGATTGCCGCACTTGAGAAAGGCTGGGTGACGCGGAGCGCCGTCCAACGCCATGCCGCCGATCTGCGTGCAGCGCAGGACAGCGTCCTACACGACCTGGCGGTGCGCGGCGTCGCCGTGCACGTGCGGCAGCGCTACGTCTACGCCTACAACGGCCTGGCGGTCGTCGCCCGCGCCGGAGACCGGGAGGCGATCGCTGGGACGCCGGGCGTGCGCGCCGTGTATCCCGATTACACGGTGCAGGCCCTGCTGCCGCAGAGTGTGCCCCTGATCGGCGCGCCGGTAGTGTGGGCCATGCACGATTCCGGCAGCCAGCCGGTCCTGGGCACCGGTGTGCGCGTGGCCGTCATCGACTCTGGGATCGACTACGACCACCCAGACCTGGGAGGGCCGGGCTTTCCCAACGCGCGCGTCATCACCGGGTACAACTTAATCTCGGATACCATCGATCCGTGGGACGATCTGGGGCACGGCACGCACGTCGCCGGGATCGTGGGGGCCAGCGGCTATATAACCGGCGTGGCTCCAGGCACGAGCCTGATGGCCTACAAGATATTCGATGCCCAGGGCGAAGGCACCACGTCGGACATCATCGCCGCCATCGAGTTGGCGCTCGACCCGGACAGCAACCCCTCCACCGACGACGGCGCGCACGTGATCAACCTGAGCCTGGGCGGGCCGGGCTACCCGAACGACCCCCTGAGCCAGGCGTGCGATAACGCCGTGGCCGCCGGCGCGGTGGTCGTCGTAGGAGCGGGCAACAGCGGGCCGCGCTATCAGTCCATCACCTCGCCCGGTCTGGCCCACCAGGCGCTCAGCGTGGGAGCCACCGACAAGGCGGATGGACTGTGGACCTACAGCTCCCGCGGCCCGGTGGCCACCAGTTGGGACATCAAGCCTGATCTCGTGGCTCCCGGCGTGTCTATCAGCTCCACGATCCCCGGCGGGTACACGCAGGGCAGCGGCACATCGGCAGCGACGGCGCACGCTACTGGCGCGGCAGCCCTGCTGAGCCAGTTGCACCCCGCGTGGCCGCCGGATTGGATCGAGGCAGCGCTGATGAACACGGCGCTCGACCTAGGCCGGTCGCCGTACGAGCAAGGAGCCGGGCGATTGCAGGTTGATCGGGCCGCCGTCACGCCGGCCATCCTCCTCCCGCCCAGCCTGAGCCTGGGGCGCGTGGACGGCGCGCAGCCGGTGTGGACCCGCCAGGAGACACTGACCCTCCACAACGTGAGCACCGCCACGGTGACGTACACCCTTTCCATCACCGGATCGCTCCCGGCGGGCATCACCGCCACGTTGAGCCTCACGCAGGCTGTCGTGTTGCCGGGAAGCTCCGCCGGCGTGACGTTTACGCTCGCGGTCGATACGGCCCTGGTGCCCGACCGGACGACGGACCCGTTCGCCTACTGGGGTGCGATTCGGGCAGTTCCCGCCGATACCTCGGCCCCCACCCTGCGCGTACCCTTCGCCTTCGTCAAGGCCCCGCTCCTGCGCCTGCACGTGGACGAGGTACCCATCTCCGTGATGTTCATTCACGACAACCCGCTCACCTCGCGCTACGCCTCACCCGTGACGACGACGTCCGATCACCTGTTACCCACGGCCGCCTATAGCATCGTCGTGCAGTACCGGCAACCGTATGCCTACGTCGTGCGCACGGCCACGCTATCCAACTCCGAGTTCGTCGAGCTCACCGTCTCGCGCAGCGAGGCCGTGCACCAGGCGCGCATCGCCTTCACTGACGAGACTGGCCAAACGGCCACGCCCAATCACGCGTTCCATCGCTTCATGTGGGGGGGCAACGGCTGGTTGGTGAGCGAGCTGGCTGCTTCCGCGCCGATCACCGAAGTCATACGCTTTTCCGACGTGCCGCCCCAGTTCACGTGGGAGCGCACTGTGGCCTGTGCGGATCCTACCGGCGATGCCTATCGCCAGTGGCACGGGCGCGCCGAGGGCATCACCGGCGACCTGGAATTCCTCACCCAGCCGACGGATTTTGCGCGGGTGGATCACCCGCTGCGTGCATTGCCCGGCGCGAGCGTGTACACCTTCTGCGAGATGATCGGCTACGAAAGCCCCTCGTATACCTACGTGGTCGGGCCTACCGCGCCGACGGTGACGCTGCCTTACGTGCGGCGGGCCTACTACCGCACACCACCTCCCGGCCACACGCTGTACACGCTGCGCACCGTCGCGCCATCACCCCAGCCGGACGCACTGGAAGGAGTGACGACGACACCCTGGCTGCAATTGGATACGGAGCGTTACCTGGCCTGGCGACAACCGTTCAGTCCATTCGATTTCTACTGGCGCGTGCCATCCGGCGGAAGCGAGCCACTAGGGCTGGGGCCCGTGCACTGGTTCGCCCGGTTCAACAACGACGCGCCGGACGCCATCCGGCTCACCGCCGCCGAGGGACAGAGCATGTTCTACCGCGCTTACCAGGGAGGGGATGTCTCCTGGGAGTTGCGGCAGCCGTACGAACTGTGGCACGCCGGCGTTCTAACGCAGACCGGCGACGTTGGCCCCTCCAACGGTAGCAGCCAGGTGACGATCAACCTGTCCGCGCCGGGGATCTATTCCATCAGCCTGCCGTTCACCTACACCCTGGGCGCGCCGGACCCGGTAACCGCCCAGGGGCGTGTAGTTGCCATTTTCGACACGACGCTGTATGATACGGATGCCAGCCCTCCGTTCGTCAAGGTGCTGCGGGTGCTGGAGAATGGACAGCCAACCGACGAGGCCTCCGGCCCCGTCGAGCTGCGTATGGTCATCACAGACGCCGTGGATGCCACACCGACCGTGACCGTGATGTACGATGTGGGAGCGGGCTGGGTGGCGGTGGCGGTGACGCAGACAGGCAATGATGGATACGCAGCGTACCTGCCCGGCTTCGAGGATGGCACGGCTGTTCACCTGCGCCTTGCCGCCGCCGATGCTGCGGGCAACGAGATGGTGCATTATTTGGAACCGGCCTACGTGATGCGCGGGCGCGTGTACCTGCCGGCGGTGCTCAGGGAGCCATGATCGCGAATGCCGCCATATCCGAGGCCCCGCCAACTCCACTCGTGAAGACTATGACACATGAACACCTGGTTTGGATACCTGAAGCGCGGCTTTGCGCGCCAACTGCCCAAGGACCGCATCGCCGGCCAAGCCGGTTACGCTGGCGCCAGGGCTAATCTACAGAACCTGCGCCCGTTCCTCGCGCGGCACTGGCGCAAGGGAGTGATCGGAGGGCTGTTGGTCCTCTGCACCTCCCTTCTGGGCTTCCCCCAGCCTCTTCTCAATCGCGCACTGATCGACGACGCGATCATGGGGAGCCGACTGGACCTGCTGGCTGTGATCGTGCTGGCGATGATCGCGATCAAGGCGATCGGTATGCTGGTTGGCCCGCTGCAACAATTCTATTTCGCCCGCTACGAGCGAGAGGTCATCCTCGACATTCAGCACGACCTGCTCGACCGCACGCTGCGCTTCCCCAAGTCCTTCTTCGACGACGAGGAGACCGGCTATCTGATGTCACGCCTGTCGTCGGACGTGATAGGGCTGCGCTGGTTCTTCTCCAGAACGATCATCAGCATCGCCAGCAACCTGCTGCAGTTCGCGGGCGGGGTGGCATTCCTGTTCTACCTGGAGTGGCGTTTGGCGATTGCGGCCCTGGTGGTCATTCCCGGCCTAGTGTTCACCGTGCGCTACTTTTCGCGCAAGATCCGCGTTCTGAGCCACCAGAGCATGGAGCGGCAGGCCAACGTCTCGCGCCGCATGCAGGAATCGCTCTCGTCGGCCTCGCTGATCAAGGCGTTCGCCTCCGAAGAGCGGGAGGTAGGGCGCGTGATGGGCGAACTGCAGGACGCCTTCGACATCTCGCTGGAGCAGACGGCGGTGGGCTCGGTGGCCGGTCTGGCTTTGGGAGGGTTCAGCGACGTCGCCAAGCTGATCGTCCTGGTCGTGGGCGCCTATCTGGTGATCACCAGCGACTGGACCCTGGGGTCGCTGCTGGCCTTTCAGTCCTACGTGGGGTACGTCTATGGTCCGACCCAGTTCCTGGCGAACGTCAACCTGCAGTTGCAGGGCGCGCTGGCTGCGCTGGAGCGCGTGTCGGCGCTCTACGACATCGTACCCGAGGAGACCGGCACCGGCCTCGCGGTCGAGCGGTTGAGCGGCGACGTCGAGTTCCGCGACGTCTCCTTCTCCTACGACGAAAAACAGCCGGTACTCCAGGATGTCTCGTGCCGCATCCGGCCGGGCGAACACGTGGCCATCGTGGGGCCCAGCGGCGTGGGCAAAACGACGCTGGTGAGTTTGCTCCTGCGCTTCTACAAACCGACTGCCGGCGAGATATGGTTCGACGGGCAACCAGCATCGGACTATGAGGTCCGCGCACTGCGACGCCGGATCGGGTACGTGTCGCAGAGCACGCTGTTGCTCTCGGGGACAATCATGGAGAACCTGCGCTACGGCAACCCCGACGCCAGCGAGGAAGAGGTCGTTCACGCTGCCAAGGTCGCCGGAATCCACGACTTTATCGCCGGCCTGCCGGAGGGGTACGAGTCGCCGGTGGGCGAAAAGGGCGTCAATCTGTCGGAGGGACAAAAGCAACGGCTGGCCATCGCCCGGGCGCTGATCAAGGATCCAGACATCCTGGTGCTGGACGAGCCCACGTCCTCCCTGGACAGCATCGTCGAAAAGTCCATCTTCGACGCCCTCCCTGCGCTCGTTCGAGACAAGACGCTGTTCGTCGTCGCCCACCGCCTCTCCACGATCCAGAATTCGGACTGCATCCTTCTGCTGAACGAAAATCGCCTGATCGGTATGGGAACACACCGGGAACTCTTGAACAGCAGCGATTTCTACCGCGCGCTGGTGGCTAACCAGCAGATCGTCGTCGGAGAGAGCACCCCTGCCAGTCAGGCGTAGGAGGGCAAGGAGAACGCCCATGACGTAGACCCGGCAAGACGGTGGGCCGTTCCCGCTTCTGGAGCAAGAGAGCAAAAGAGGACGTTTTGCGCCGTCAGCCAACGCGTAGCACACTGCACCTGAAGATAGAGGCAACGAGGCCCCAGGCCGGATGTGACCTTGATGTCACGTAGACGTGATGTGTGATGTTGGATCAAGACGACAATAGCATGTGGTATAATAAGTGCAGGGATGGCAAGCGCACTTTCCATCGAACCCCTGATCCTTTCGTACATCTGCAAGGAGTAGCGCAGGTGAAGCCTACCGACTCAGATCATAATGACCTAGGGAAGGAAACTGCAAGTGCCGAGGCGCCAGAAGACTGCTAGAAGAGGCGGTGGCCGCCTGGCCTTGTGTCCAACGATCGGCCTGTTTATCGAGAACACGGCAGGCAGAGGCGCATGGTACCAGACTGCCGTGTGGGCCGGGGTCGCCGATGCGGCTCAGGAACTGGACGCCAACCTGCTCTCCTTCGCAGGTGGGGCGTTGGAGGCTTCACCCTTCAACGAATTCGAGGCGCAGCGCAACCTGCTCTATGATCTGGTGACACAGAGCAGCGTCGACGGTCTGATCATCAGCGGCTCGCTGGGAAGCTACGCGTCCCAGAAAGGGTTCACGGTTTTTTGTGACCGCTACCGTTCCTTCCTGCCGGTGGTCAGCATCGCGGCGCCGCTGCCGGACATCCCCAGTGTGTTGGCGGACAACCAAGAGGGTCCACGTGAAGCAGTTCGCCATTTGATCGCGGAGCACGGTTGCCGCCGCATCGCCTTCATCCGCGGGCCTGAAAACAACCCAGAGGCAAGGGAGCGCTACGAGGCGTACTGCGAGGCCCTGGCTGAATTCGGCCTGTCTGTAAACCGTATTAAACTCATACCCCTTGCACCTTACCAATTACATACCCCTAACCAGGCTCCAGGCTGAGGCCAGTGATTTCCTCGACCGTCAGTCCTTTTGGCTCCAGCCGTTTGATCTCTT
>Ga0315545_1000749_pt1 | contig 33852 bp, 29 predicted proteins | sample SalMarSW160210MG_FD_203096 | JGI IMG/M metagenome (GOLD analysis project Ga0315545, IMG submission 203096) | Salt marsh sediment microbial communities from the Plum Island Ecosystem LTER, Massachusetts, United States - Salt Marsh Sediment SW1602-10 ...
GTATACGGATACAGTTTTGTGAAGTTGACATTGGTAGTACCCTCTGACACTAATCTATCGCTCAGATCTCATAGAAGCCAGCTGCTGTATCAGCTCTTTCTCCTGAGAATTGAGCTTTTTTGGCATCTCGACAACAGTCCTGACGAACAGATCACCGAATGTTCCCTTTTTCTTGTATTTGGGAAACCCCTTCCCCTTCAGGCGAAAGACCGTACCGTTCTGTGTTTCAGGTGGGATCTTGAGTTTGTAGGTACCCGAAAGAGTCTCGACTTCCCATTCACCGCCAAGCAACGCCGTGTAGAGGTTTATTGCCGTTTCGGTTAGCAGATCGTCTCCATCCCGCTCGTAATCTGGGCGCGGGAACACTCGCAGGGTGATGTAGAGATCTCCATTCTTTCCGCCGTTGATGCCCGGATTGCCCTTTCCCTTCAGGCGGATCGTCTGTCCATCCCATATTCCAGGATCAAGCGTTATCCTCATGTTTTTACCGTTCAGGTTGATGATTCTTGCACAGCCGTGAAATGCTTCTTCCATCGAGACGGTAAATTCAGCCTTGAGGTCTTGACCCCGCATCGCATAGCTGTACTCTCTCCCACCGAATATCGACCTGAAAAAATCTGAAAAGTCCTGCCCCTCGAATACATCCTTCCAACGGCCCTCGTAGTACGTGGTCCCGCTTCTTGCTTTCTCATATCTTGACCAGTCAAAATCTTCAGCCCGTGCCCCGGAGCTTTGATACTGCTGCCAGTCTGCTCCCAGGCTGTCGTATTTTTTTTTCTTTTCATCATCGATCAATACTTCATGGGCCTCGTTGATGTCGGCAAACTTATTCGTTGCGTCTTTATCAGTTGGATTAATATCGGGATGGTATTTACGGGCAAGTTTTCTGTATGCCTTTTTTATTTCTTCCTTTGATGCATCCTTATCTACACCCAGTATTTTATAGTAATCCCTGTACTCCATCATGAAATCCTTTTTCGCATCCATTCAAGGACTGTCATCACCAGGATCCTGCTGAGAATCGCTGCTGCAGCCGGTACTCCTGCGTGTCCATGGCCACTCCCACATGCCTCGAACCACGGTAGATAGACGGTGAGTTTCGCAAGATTTACCGGACCGGCGAGGTCAATCCCATCTTACCCGGTTATTATATCCCGAATATGATGTTTTGTCAAAAAATTGAATGGTTCGAGCATGAGATTTGCAACCCATTCCCATCAGCTGAAACAGAATAGGGCATGATGCTGTTTCTAATATTATATATTCTGCCGACTGATGTCCGCAACGCTTCACGGATGACACTCCATCATCGATATAGAGATTGAATTGAAGAAGGAGCTTCCCCTGCGGTCGATCGCGGGTCTTCCCGACCTGGCGGTCTGGGAGGCTCGTGAACGGGTGAGCGCAGCCATCAGGAGGCGAGTAGTAAAGCTGTTTGTTGATAGGGGAGCTGCTCTGCCGCAATTCTGCGGCATGCAGTTTTGCGTTGAAGATTCTTTTCTGGAAACATTCTGGGTTTTCGGTGGACAGTCCCTTCCCGATTCCCGCTTCAAGCTAGAAGGCCCGGGTAAACCCGAGCCAGTTTATCGGTAGGCAGTCAGTTTCTTTGTAGAAAATACTTTACGAATGATCCAGAGGTATGCCTTCCATACTTTACTTTGCATAAACCATCCCGCAACTTCCAGCCAAATCGATTTTTTAGGCTGGAAATAAGTTCTTTTAGGCCTTTTTTCTGCAAATTGGCAGGTTTTTTCATTACATTATGAATTCAACTGCTGTATTCACCGAATAAACTCTCATTTTTTGAGATGTTCGCCTTCGAGATCTCCCAGTAACCCTGGTCATTGCGCACCTGATCAGGATTGCCGCTGTTTCCTGCGCGGGCGGTGCTTATCCCTTGATCGATCCGGCCAGAATGCCCCGAATGAAATAGCGCTGAAGTGAGAAGAACACCAGAAGCGGCAACACCATGGATATGAAGGCTGCGGCGGTGAGGAACTCCCATCCTCCACCGTAGGAGTTCACCAGATTCGATATGGTAACCGTCATGGGCGCCACCTCCGGGGTTCCCCCCAGGTAGATGAGAGCTACCAGGAGATCGTTCCACACCCACATGAACTGAAAGATCGACAGGGATGCGATTGCAGGAACGGCAATGGGAAGCACCAGGCGGTAGAATATCTGCACGTGGTTGGCACCGTCAAGGAAAGCCGACTCGAAGAGATCTTCCGGTATCCCACCAATGAAGTTCCTGAGCAGATAAATCGCGAAGGGAAGGCCATAGGCGGTATGTGCGACCCATATCCCCACGAAGGTGCCCGTGAGACGCAGGCTGTTCAACAGCCTGAGGATGGGAATGAGGGTCATCTGCAGGGGCACTACCAGCAGCCCGATAATCATCAGAAACAGCACGTCCCTCCCCGGAAAGCGCATCCAAGAGAAAGCGTAGGCTGCGAAAGCCGCCACCAGGATGGGCATCACCGTGGCGGGAATGGCGATCATCAGGCTGTTGAAGAAGCTCCTGCCCATGTTCGCCTGCAGGATGACGTGCATGTAGTTCTCTATGGTGAATCGGAGGGGGGGATTGAAAGCATTCCACCACCCAGTGTTCAAAATAAGGGCCCGGGGGCGGAGAGAGCTGACGAATAGACCTAGGGTGGGAACCAGCCAGATCACGCAGACGGCCAGAAGAATGAGATGTATGGGGCTCTTCCTCAGGAAGCGAACGGCCCGGCTGGCTGTAGGTCGCTTCCTCCTCATTGCTCCTCCCCCCGCTGGCCGAATCTCTTGATATTCATGAGCATCACGGGTACAATGGCCACCAGCAACAGCACCGCCAGCGCGCTGGCCATGCCGAAATTCATGAAATTGAACATCTCCTTGTACATGCGGTTGGCGATGACCTCGGTGTCCAGAATGCCGTTGGTCATCACGTACACGATATCAAAGATCTTCAACACGTTGATGATCAGGGTGGTGGTGACCACCATGATGGTGGGCTTGATGATGGGAAGCGTTATCCTGAAGAAGACCTGAAACTCCCCGGCGCCATCCATGCGCGCCGCCTCCACGATCTCCTTTGGAACCCCCTTGATGCTCGCCGACAGGATGACCATGGCGAACCCGGTCCAGATCCATATGCCCACCACGATCAGCGCCCAGTTGTTTATGCCTGGATTGAACAGCCATGCCTGTGGCTCGAAGGAGGGGAACAAGGTGGTCAGCACCGCGTTCAACGTCCCGATCTGGGGCACGCCCTTCGGCTTGAACTCGTACATGAACTTCCAGATCACCCCGGCCGCCACGAAGGAGATGGCCATGGGCAGGAAAATGAGGGCTTTGGCCGCCTGCTCGTATCTCACTTTGTCGGTCAGTACCGCGATCAGCAGTCCCACGGTGACCGTGACCAGCGTGAAGAAGACCAGCCACAGGGCGTTGTTCCGCAGCACGATGAGCATATCCCTGTCGGTAAAAATACGGAGGTAGTTCTGAGGACCGATGAATCGGGTGGAGTCACTGTTCAAGAAGCTCAGAACCAGGGTGTTGATCACGGGATACAGCAGAAAAACCGATAGAATGGCGAGCCCGGGAGCCACCCAGAGCCAGGGTCGAATCCGTTTCTGCACGGGGAAACGCAACCGGGCGACCCCCTTTTCCACCAGGAAGATGTACAAAGTGAGCCCGGCCGGCACCCCGAACACCGCTGCCACGGCAAGGATCGTACTTCTCAGGATCATGGCATCGCTCCAAAACTATGAAACGGGGAGCTTCACTGCGGGTAGCACAGCCCCCCGTCAGACCCGGCTTAGTACGCCTCCCTTCTCGTCCTCTCTAGGTCCCGCAGAATACTGTCCAGGCGTGAAGGATTTTGCACATAGCTCATGATCGCCGACCAGAAGTCGTTGTTCATCTTCCCAGGCATCATGTCCGACGCATCGAACACCACGATGTCGGCTTTCTGGAGGATCTGCGCGGCATTCCTGCTGAGCACGTCCGGATAGAATACCAGGGATACGTTCCGGTTTGCCGAAAGCGCGCCGGTACCGCTGGTCCAGTAGGACTGCGCCTCGGGGGTGGTGAGGTACCTGATGAAGGCACGCGCCTGAGGTGTGTCATTGAACATGCCCACCAGGTCTCCGGCCGCCTCGACGGCATTTGCGTACCGGGGCTCGATGGGTGGGAATCCGAAGAAGTTGAAGTCTTCCCCTGGCTGTAGGTTTGGAAACTGCTCCTTGATGAAGCTCTGGATGAAGCTCGCCTGCATGTGAAAGTAGGCTCTCGGAGAATCCATGAAGAGAGGAGCAGCCGCCTGGCCGAAGTTCGTGGACAGCACGTACTGCTTTCCTCCGTACACCATATTCGGATTGGTCACGATCTCTCCCCAGGTTTCCCATGTCTCCCGCACCTCTGGCGAGGTCCAGGCAAGCTTCCCCTCGTACCATTCGCGGTACTTCTGAGGCCCGTGCTGCCTGAGGAAGATGTTCTCCAGCCAGTCGGTGCCGACCCACCCGCTGGCAGCGCCGCTTTCCAGCCCGATGGACCAGGGTGTCTTCCCTCGGCGTACCAGCCTCGTGGAGACAGCCCTCATCTCGTCCGCATTTTTCGGGATCTCGATCCCCTCAGCATCCATTGCATGGGGGTTGTACCATATCAGCCCCTTGATGGCCACCTTGGCGAACACGCCGACCAGTTTTCCGTCCACCGTTCCCATGTTCAGCCAGCCCTCGGTGTAATCCGCTCTCATTCTCTCCATGTCGAAGACCGTGCTCAAATCCACCAGGTCGCCGGCCCGTGCGAACTCCGCCATTTTTCCGGGCCCGGGGAGCACGGCTATGTCAGGCGGGTTTCCCGCCTGTACCCGAGTGGTCAGAACCGCATTGATGTCCCGGGTTCCCTCGTAGGAGACCCTGATCCCCTTTTCCACCTCGAAGGGTCTGGCCATCTCCTTGAACACGTCGAGCTCGTGACCACCCCACACCGCGAGAACAGAAACGGTGCCTTCGACCGGTTCCCGCTCACCCGCTGCATGGACCTTTTTACGGTTCAGGGGCGAAAGGGCGAAGAGAAAAATCAGGATGACCCCTGCAACCGCGAACGCTATCGTGATCCGTGTTCGTCTATGCATGTTCTTCCTCCTTTATAACTATTTTTTGAGCGGGTAACGAAATATTCTTACCCTACCTTATACAATACCAGCTTCAGCCTCACCGTCAAGAGAAGTAATGATATTTCAGCGAATCGTGGTTGCACGAGTGAGCAAAATACTCAGCTACCTTAAAAGAAATCATGCACCACCCTTCGATAAGATAGCAACAAAAGCCTCTTGATACAGTTTCTATTACAGATATCAATTTTGCGCGCTCTCTCCAGATGGCGAGCTACGCCCATCATTATTTTCAGAAGCGCCCTTGAAACTTCACATTTTCTTTATTCTTGAAAGAATGTTCTATTACAGGTAGGACCTTTACAATAAGGCTTTTGTTTTTCGGTGGAAAAAGCATCCTTAGTTTTCATTCAGAAATATAGCGTTTCGGCATAGGATCGCCTAGTGTTTTGTCTCATAAATAACTTGCTCAATTATTAAGATGATACTATCATGGGGTTATCCTTATATTATCAAGGAGAATACCCATGAGTACCGGACGCTCAAAAACACCTCTCATTCTTTCTGATGAGGAGAAAAAACAATTGGAATCCATTGTTCGTTCCCGATCTCTTCCCTACGGTTTGGTCACCCGAGCGCGAATTGTTGTATTGGCTGCACAATCATTCAGCAATCGTTCGATCGCTGAAAAAGTCGGTCTCAGTGTTCAGTCAGTCTGCAAATGGCGCCAGCGGTATCTCCAGCACGGATTGTCTGGATTATACGATGAAATACGCCCTGGAAGACCGCGCTCAATTTCGGATGAACAAGTGGCAGAGCTCATACGAAAGACCCTGAATACAAAACCTCGTGACGGCACCCACTGGACGATTCGCTCTGTAGCGAAAGATGCTCACCTTTCCCGATCTACTGTCCATCGCATTTGGCAGGCCTTTGGCCTTCAGCCGCATCGCAAGCACTCCTTTCAATTGTCTCCTGACCCGTTTTTCGTGGAGAAAGTCCGCGATATCGTTGGCCTGTATATAAATCCTCCCGATAAAGCCTTGGTGTTGTGTGTGGACGAAAAGAGCCAAATCCAAGCCTTGGAACGCACACAGCCACTCTTACCCATGGGTTTAGGAAAAAACGCCATCGTCATCAGGAATATCTCAGCTTTTTAAAGCATGTGAATGCGAATGTCCCCCAGGACTTAGACATCCACCTGGTAGTGGATAATTATTCAACCCATAAGCATCAGGCAGTAAAACGGTGGCTGGCCGAACATCCACGCTATCAGGTTCACTATACACCAACGTACGCCTCGTGGTTGAATCAAGTAGAGATTTGGTTCAATGTCATAACGCAAAAAGCGATCCGGCAAGCTCCCTTTAAAAGTATCAAAGAACTGACTGCAAAGATCGATCACTTTGTGAAACAGTACAATACCGATTCTCGTCCTTTTGTATGGTCGGCAACAGCAGATTCAATTCTTGAGAAAATACAACGACTATGTCAATATATTTCTGAGACGCGACACTAGTATTTCTGTGATGGGGAGCGCAGGCTTTCTCTTGATCTTTGCGGCAGTTAACGCAGCGAACGTCGTCCTCGCCACGGAGACTGAAAGCACGCGCTGGCTATCGATTCTCGGGATTGTACTCTGCCTGGGTGCCTTGGGAAGCCTGCTCTGGCAGACGGCAGCCAGTGCACCTACCCGCCTCTGGGTGCTTGCAGGCATGGTTGTCCTTGTATTGCTGGTGGAGTCATGTTTCTGTATTCTGACATTCCGAAAGATCAGGCTCATACACTCTCGTTGAACGGTTTCACTCATTCCTGATCGCTTCACGTTACCCGGACAGGAAGAAATACAATGTGGTAGTAATAACAATATCTGCATATTTTTTCTGCTCGATTCAATATCTTGACAAAGGACACTCTTCAGGGATAAAGTGGGAGAAAGGGTATGAGCGTAACAGCAGGTATGTTCTGTACAAAAATACCCGCATGGTGCTTATCGTATGAGATGCATTGCGTGTTGAAGGAGGTACTCTGCATATGAGGGTACTCGTGGTAGAGGACGATAGTAAGATTGCTTCGTTCATTGTAAAGGGGCTCAAGCAGTCAGGATATGCTGCTGATAATGTTTCTGACGGTGAAGAAGCATACTCTCTGGCACAGACAGAACCCTATGATGTCGCAGTTATCGATATCATGCTTCCAAGAATGGACGGTTTAAGCCTTATTGAAAAACTTCGCCGGAACGGGATACACACACCTGTCATCATACTCAGTGCGAAGCGCTCCGTCGACGATAGAGTGAAAGGACTCCAGGCAGGAGGTGACGACTATCTCACAAAACCATTTTCCTTTTCGGAACTCCTGATGCGTATCCATGCGCTGCTGCGTCGCGCTTCCATGGCCCCGTCTCCAGTAAAGCTGGTTGCGGGTGGTCTCTCCATGGATCTTCTCACACGGGAAGTGAAGCGGGGTGAGCACAGGATCGACCTTCAGCCCCGTGAGTTTGCGCTTCTCGAATATCTGATGAGGAATGCGGGAACAGTGCTGACCAAAACTCTCATCATGGAACACGTATGGGGATACGATTTTGATCCCCAGACAAATGTGATTGATGTGCTGGTGAGTCGTCTCCGAAGCAAGGTGGACAGAGATTTTGACCAGAAGATGATTCACACCATTCGCGGAGTTGGGTATGTGCTTAAAACTCCCTGAGAAGATGATAAAAAGAATAAATGTTCGCCTTGCGCTGCTCTTCTCTTTTCTCTTCACCGTGAGCTTTCTCTTCCTGTTCGGCATCACCTACTTTCTTCTCTCCACTTCTCTGAAACGGGAGGATCACAACGTGCTCAGGTTGAAGCTCCTCTCCCTGGGAGCCGAGTATCGAATCGGAGGATTCGAAAGGTTACTGAGAGAAATTCAACTGGAAAAGGTTTTTGGGGAGAGAGCCATTTCAATGGTGCGGGTTGCGGACAGGAAAAACAACACACTCTACCTCCTCACACCGGCATACTGGCAGTCGTCCGACATTGAGTCATTGATACAAAAAACGGACTCCTCCTTGAAGGATTCATTCAGATTTCAGATAAGTGGAAACAAGGATATTCTGGAGATCGCTTCTCTCCGTCTTCCCGATGACAATCAGCTGCACGTGGGGATGAGCATCAGGAGCAGGGAGAAAACATTACAGCGTTTCATCGGTATCGTCGTTCCGGTAATGGCCCTCGTGATACTCGTGAGTTTCTTAGGTGGTATGCTCTTCTCAAACCGCATGCTCGAGCCTATCCGCAGCCTCACGTCCACGGTGCAGGCCATCGTCGATACAGGGAGGATAAGAGCCAGGATACCGGCACGACGCACCGGGGACGAACTTGACAGACTTGTAACACTTTTCAATAAAATGCTCGAGAAGATCGAGCTACTGGTAACAGGAATGAAGGGTGCGTTGGATACTGTTGCTCACGACCTGCGTACTCCGATGACACGGCTCCGCGGTATTGCAGAAAGGGCTTTGCAGGCGGTACATAAAGACGAGGTGTGCGGAGAAGCTCTCGCAAGCTGTATGGAAGAGTCTGAACTCATTCTCACCATGTTGAACACGTTCATGGATATTTCTGAAGCGGAAACGGGAGTCCTGAAACTGAATATCCAGAAAGTGAACATAGTTCGTGTTGTTGCGGATATCGCAGAACTTTACCGCTATGTCGCAGAGGAAAAGAACATCGGTTTGACTATCGGAGTTCGGGGGGGTGAAAGTATCTCCCGGTCAAGGGAGCACCGCGAAGGATCATCGATTTCAGAGATCGATGATCAAAGCGGCTCCAGTCTCCTCCCGGAAATCACTGTTTCTGTTGACCTTCAGCGCATGAGGCAGGTTGTCGCAAACCTTGTAGATAACGCGCTCAAGTATACACCACGGGGCGGCAGCGTGAAGATAACAACCGGCACCTCGGAAAACCGGGTTTGTATCACGGTTGAAGACAACGGAATTGGCATTCGGCAGGATGAAATCCAGCGCATATGGGAACGGCTGTACAGGGGTGATGAAGGCAGGTCGGTCCAGGGTCTTGGACTGGGATTAAGCCTCGTAAAGGCGGTTGTTCAGGCGCACGGTGGGAGTATCGAGCTAGACAGCACGCCCGGTAGAGGATCCAAGTTTACCATATTCATTCCACTCGAAGGCGAAACTCACCAATCGTAGGTCTGCATAAATCTTACAAAACTGTAATCTTCACATAAGCATTCTGAAAGATTCTCTCTCTATATTACCTGTAGATGCGCATGAGAATTCATCGCAAAGTTCAATGGCGAAAGAAGAATTGAGCATCCAGGAATAGGGCAACAAGAGTCAGGCAAGGGACAACTAGTAAAAAACAAACAGGAGGGTATGAACATGAACATGAAAAAATGGATGTATCTTGGGATTGCGGCCGTGGCTTTGGTAGGATTCCTCGTAATCACAGCAATGGGCAACAGGGATGTAACGCAGACACCGGCACCGACCGCAACGATCGTGATCAAAGACGAAGGCGGTTTCGCTAGTGCGATCAGCAGGGTCGCCGAGGAACTGAAGCCTGCGGTGGTGCATATCGACATCACAGGAACAGTCGTGCAGCAGGCACCACAGTTCGGGTTTCCCTTCGGCGATGACCCCTTCTACAGGTATTTCTTCGGACCGCAGCAGCAGGGACCGCAGAAGGTCCCCATCAGGGCCCTTGGCAGCGGTGTCATCATCAGCAAGGATGGGTACATCCTCACCAACAACCACGTGGTGGCCAATGCTGACACCATCGAGGTAGAGCTCTACGACGGCACGAAGCAGAAGGCGAAGCTCATCGGAACCGATTCAAGCACCGACCTCGCGGTCATCAAGATCGACCCCACACTCACCATGAAGTACGCATCGCTGGGTGATTCAGACATGCTGAAGGTTGGCGAGTGGGTGGTTGCCATCGGGTCTCCCCGGGGGTTTGACTGGACAGTTACTGCGGGGATCATCAGCGCAAAGCACCGCACAGGGATTGGTGCACTGGGTCCGGCAGGCTACGAGGACTTCATCCAGACTGATGCAGCGATCAACCCTGGAAATAGCGGCGGACCGCTCATCAACATGAAGGGTGAGGTAATCGGCATCAACTCCCTCATCATCTCCGCCTCCCAGGGCTCTGAGGGCATGGGGTTTGCCATCCCATCGAACATGGCAAAGGAGATCTCAGAGTCGCTCATGCAGCATGGGAAAGTGGTACGTGGCTACATGGGGGTGAACATCCAGGACATCACCCCGGACATGGCAAAAAATCTGAAGCTAAAAGGGCAGACCAAGGGAGCGATTGTGACGGATGTAGTTCCCGGAGGACCTGCTGAGAAGGCAGGGTTCGAGCAGGGAGACATCATTGTCAAGGTCGACGGAAACAACGTTGAGAGCTCTTCGCAGCTTCGCAACCTGGTTGCTCAGGCAGACCCAGGCAGCACAGTGAAGGTCACGCTGCTGCGCAACAACAAGGAGATGGAGCTGACGCTCGAGGTTGGCGATCTCACAAAAGCTCAGAAGGAAGCACAGCTCCAGGTTGGAGACCAGCTTCTGGGTGTGTCCGTGCAGGCGGTCACCCCACAGATTGCCACAGAGATGGGGCTGAAGAAGGCTGCCGGCATCATCATCACCAGCGTGGCTCCCGGAAGCCCGGCACAGCAGGCAGGACTCACAAAGGGTGACATCATCTACCGGGTGGGTAATTCCGAGGTGAACAATCCCAAAGAGTTCAGCAGGCTCATATCACAGGCAGCCAAGGGGGGAGGAGCACTGCTTCTGGTGAGAGACGGGCAGAGCGGGAACGTGGGATACATCACGGTGCCCCTGAAGTAAACATGTTTGCTCAGGCAAGCACTCTTTCAACCCATGCATCCTGCACCGGCCTCTCTGCAGTAAGAGTATGGCCGGTGCAGGTTTTGCTTTTCCTTGAAAGAAATCCCCTATGGTTCTGTGTTACGAAAAACAAAACCCTGGAGTGGAAATTTACTTGACTTCCTTCAAACCTCAAGTATAAGGTGGAATTGAATCTGATGGGAAGGCGCTATAATACAACGCTGAAGTGTGCATTCATTTGCTCCCAGAAAGCATTCACCCTCGCCTTCCCGCTATACACACCCAGGATCAGTTACATTGAGTATTGAGAAAGAAAAGGAGATAAGGATGGAGAACACACCAAAGAATCAAAATTATGGGGGAGGACCTCTCACCTCAGAGGAGCTTCATAAGCTACATGCTTACTGGCGTGCCGCGAATTATCTTTCGGTCGGGCAGATCTATCTCTCTGACAACCCTCTGTTGAAAAAACCCCTGACCATCGAGCACATAAAGCCCAGGCTCCTCGGCCACTGGGGAACAACTCCCGGACTGAACTTTATCTATGTACATCTTAACAGGGTGATAAAAAAGTACGATCTGAACATGATCTACGTGACTGGTCCCGGCCACGGAGGCCCGGGTCTGGTGGCGAATACCTATCTGGAAGGCACCTACAGTGAGTACTACCCTCACGTCTCCCAGGACGAGGAAGGAATGAAGAGGCTGTTCAGGCAATTTTCTTTTCCGGGTGGAATTCCCAGCCATGTGGCTCCTGAGACGCCTGGGTCCATTCACGAGGGCGGTGAGCTTGGATACTCCCTCTCCCATGCCTACGGGGCGGCCTTTGACAATCCGGACCTCATCGTTGCCTGTGTTGTCGGAGACGGAGAGGCGGAAACAGGCCCCCTTGCAACTGCCTGGCATTCCAACAAGTTCACAAACCCGGTCACCGACGGTGCAGTGCTCCCCATTCTCCACCTGAACGGATACAAGATCGCAAACCCGACAGTGCTCGCCCGCATCAGCAGAGAGGAACTGCAGGATCTCTTCAGGGGGTACGGGTACAGACCGTACCTCGTCGAAGGGTCGGTGCCCGAGCTTATGCACCAGCAGATGGCAGAAACCATCGATACTGTTATTGGAGAGATAAACGCCATCCAAGAAAAAGCCCGTGCCAGCAGCGCTCAGGATCGGCCCCACTGGCCCATGATAATTTTGCAAACTCCCAAAGGCTGGACTGGCCCAAAAGAGGTGGACGGCCATGTGACCGAGAACTTCTGGCGCTCCCATCAGGTCCCCCTGGGTGATATGGCTCATAAGCATGACCACATTACGCTCCTTGAGTCCTGGATGAAAAGCTACAGACCTGAGGAGCTCTTCGATGAGAAGGGAAGGCTCCGTTCGGAACTTTCTGAGCTCGCTCCGAAGGGGCAGCAGCGCATGGGGGACAACCCACATGCGAACGGCGGCCTCCTCCTCAAGGCCCTGAAAATGCCTGAGTTCTCCGACTATGCAGTGGATGTGCCCAAGCCTGGTACGGTTATCGCTGAGGCAACGCGAATGCTCGGACCATTCCTCCGAGACATGGTGAAGGCCAATCCAAAATGCTTTCGTATCTTCGGACCAGATGAAACAGCCTCAAACCGCCTGGGTGCGGTCTTCGAGGTGACCGGCAGGAGGTGGATGGCGGATGTGCTGCCTGAAGATGCCGATGGAGGGGAGCTCTCACCTGACGGGCGTGTAATGGAGATACTCAGCGAGCACACCTGTCAGGGCTGGCTCGAGGGGTATCTGCTCACCGGCCGGCATGGCTTCTTTTCCTGTTACGAGGCGTTCATACACATTGTTGACTCCATGTTCAACCAGCACGCAAAGTGGCTGAAGGTAAGCTCCAAAGAGATTCCCTGGAGACGTCCCATTGCGTCCCTCAACTATCTTCTCACATCCCATGTGTGGCGCCAGGACCACAATGGGTTCAGCCACCAGGATCCGGGGTTCATCGACCACGTGGTAAACAAGAAGGCTGACATCATCAGGGTCTACCTCCCCCCGGATGCAAACACGCTGCTCTCCGTTACAGACCACTGCCTCAGAAGCCGGAACTACATAAACCTTATCGTTGCAGGAAAGCAGCCCGCGCTGCAGTATCTGGACATAGATGCTGCGGTGAAGCACTGCACAAAGGGCATCGGGATCTGGGAGTGGGCAAGCAGTGACCAACATAGCGAACCCGATGTGGTCATGGCGTGTGCAGGAGACATCCCCACGTTGGAAACATTGGCAGCCGTGGACATTCTGCGCCAGCACTTTCCGGAACTGAAGGTGAGGGTGATAAATGTCGTAGACCTGATGAAGCTCCAACCTGAAGAGGAGCACCCGCACGGGCTTTCCCACAGGGAGTTCGACATCCTTTTCACCACTGATAAGCCGATAATTTTTGCCCACCACGGCTATCCCTGGCTCATCCACAGGCTCACCTACCGCAGGACGAATCACAAAAACCTCCATGTGCGGGGCTACAAGGAAGAGGGAACGACCACCACACCCTTCGACATGGGGGTACGCAACGACCTCGACCGGTTCCATCTCGCTCTGGACGTGATCAACCGGGTACCCGGGCTCCAGAGCATAGGTGCACACGTGCATGAGTTTCTTCTCGACCGACTCATCGAGCACAGGCGCTACATTACACAGCATGGCGATGACATGCCAGAGATACGCGACTGGAAGTGGACGTATTGACCAAACCTTTCAAAATCGTCATCTCCAGGAAAGGAAAAGGCAAATGTGTGCACGTAAATTGAGTAGTAGCTCCAGAATAGAGCGGAAGCAGCATATGGCTGTTAGAATACACCACTCACTTTTGAATCCATAAGGGAAAGAAAAATGAAAATCCGAGGGAGGTAAAGAGGTAGGTAAAATGGAGAAAAAAACTCATTTTTCGATCTGGTACATTATGGGTGTCATCGTGTTCATGCTGTTTGTGCAGGCCCTGCTGTCCGTCTTACTCATTCGTCCTAATATCCAGCAGGTGCACTACAGTGAGTTCATGAAAAACCAGGCAAAACCGTATACGGGGACTCCGACGAATGTTACCTTCGATGACGTATCGACCGGTGCGCAGAATGATCTCCAGAAAGCCACAGAAATTGCAAGGAAGATAGTTGCCGAGTTTGGCATGAATGACAGGATCGGCCTGACAACTCTGGAAAAACCGCAGCAGTTGTTTCTCGGCACAGAACAGCAATTCGGCCTCGAAAAAAGATACAGTCCTGTTACTGCGGAGCTGATTGATGAGGAGGTGCGCGACATTCTTATTAAGCTCCTCTGTGCAGTCCTCTGACGATCTTGACCCTCCCTACCGGAACAAAGACGGAAAAGAGATTCGAGGACAGTCAATCAACGTTGTAGAAACTGCACATCCCGAAAACGGCATAAGGCCGTATTTGACCTTACGCTGTGTAAGTGCTGTCCCTTGAGAAGCACATGCCCCACAATCAAACGGAAAAAGGACAGGGTGTTGTATTTCACCCATGAGTATTTCCTGGCACTTAAGCGTCAGAAGGGAATCAATTCCCTTCCCGAAGAACGAAAGAAACTCAGGAGCAATGTCGAGGCGACGGTGAACGAGTTCGTGTGCAAAATGCCTCACAGGAAATTGAAAGTCAGAGGAGCGTTCAAGGCGTCGGTCTTTGCCTTTTCTGTTGCATTGGGCGTCAACTTTGGAAGAATATACCGCCTGATTCAGGGTGATCCTTCCTATGTGAAGGCAATTTCCCTTTATTGTGCTCAAATTGTCAAAGAACAGGGCCGGATGATGAGAAGAGTCATCGGCTATTGTTATAAAAGAGCAATCATACCCGGATTAAGGATCGATTTTTGGTAATGGGCATAGTTTGCTGGATTTAAAAAACCGTAGTTTTTAGAGCGCACTCATAAATAATTATATTAAAAAGAAGAAATTTAAGGGGCCAGGGGACTGAAATGATTGAAATTTTTTTCCCGTTGGAATAGAATTATAAGACATTTTATTCGGGAGATCCCTGTATGTCAGAACTGATTCGTTTCGGAGTTTCGATCGAAAAAGACCTGCTTGACGTATTCGATCTTTTTATCCAGAAGCACGGGTTTCACAACAGGAGTGAAGCAATCCGCGATCTCATTCGCGAAAAGCTGTCGCGTGAAAAGGGGTACAAAACGGAAGAGGTGTTCGGAACCGTGACGATCGTTTACAATCATCATGTGAGAAATCTTTCGGAATCACTCACCGAAACACAGCACCATTTCCAAAATTGGATCCTCTTTACAAATCATGTTCACATCACTCATGAGCACTGTTTGGAAGTAATCGTCGTGAGAGGAGACGAGTCAGTGCTGAGGGATCTCACTACGCGTATGGGCGGGATGAAGGGCGTACTTATGGCGCTCCCCTCTTTTCTTACACTCGATATCGATGAGAGCTGAAGGCAATGACTATGGTTGTATCTCCGTTAAAAAGGGGGGTCTGCATCCCCCTCACCATTTCTTTTTAAAGGATGTCCGGCATGGATTCAGCAGATGAGAGGGTGAAAAACCTCGAGACAAGATTAAGGGAATACCAGGAAGAGATCTCCCGGTTGCTCAAGGGAAGGAGTGAGTATCTTCGCGTGAGCGCACACCAGATGAAATCGCCGCTTGCCACGATTTTATTCAGTATTGATACGCTGCTCGGAGATTATGCGGGGAGACTGAACAGCAAACAGTTACGCATCGCGGAGTCGATCAGAAGGAGTACAAAGGAACTGCGGAATTTGATAATGGATATTCTCGAGCTCGAACGGTTCAGAAGCGGGAAGGTCGAGCTTGGATCCGTGAATTTTACTGCGGTATGCACCGCTGCCATAGATGATCTCCGCGACAAAATACGGGAGAGGAATATACAGTTTCGAAGCGACATGCCCCATATTATTCTGATTACCAGGGGAAATGAATCAGGGCTCAAACATGCGGTGTACAACATTATGGAAAATGCGACGAAATATTCACCCAGGGATGGAACGGTGGAGTTTTCTCTGTCACATGACGCTGAGAAAAAGTTGATCAGAATGAAGGTGAGGGATTATGGTATCGGAATCGCTCAAGAGGCGATTCAGCATATTTACGAAGAGTTTTATCGTGCTCCGAATGCACGGCTTTTCGATAAGAGCGGCACAGGATTCGGACTCGCAATCGTCAAGCAGATTATCGAGGGGTGCAACGGTTTAATATACATACACAGCAAGGAAAATGAAGGAACGACAGTGGACGTAACGCTTGAGCTTCTTTCCACCCGAGAGCCGGACCTTGGAGGAGAAGCGCGGGCGAAAAAAAAGATCGTCGTGATTGGTGGGGTTGCTGCTGGCCCCAAAGCAGCATCACGTGCGAGGCGCTATGCACCGGATACGGAGATAACTCTATTCGAGAAGGAAAATTTTCTCGCTTATGTTGGCTGTGCGCTCCCGTTTTACATCGCTGGAAGGCTTAAAAACCAACGAGAGCTCTTCGTGAAACGGACACGGACTGAAAATGAGACAGAATACTTCAGAGAAGTGAAGGGTATCGAAATTCGAAACCTCTGCGAAGTCGTCTCAATCGAGAGGGAAAAAAAGCAGGTGGTGTGCAGGGAGGTTCTCACGAACCGATCTTTTAAGCATCCCTACGATAAGCTTATCATTGCGACCGGGAGTACACCTCATATTCCCGCAATCAAAGGCGTGGGCCTTGCAAACATCTTCGTTCTTCACGGCATAACAGATTCTGAGAGAATAAAGCGGGCAATTGCAAACGAGTCTGCCCGCGATATTCTTGTTCTTGGAGGAGGAAAGGTTGGAGTCGAAACTGCGGAAGCCCTTACCGTTTCAGGTGGACGGATTACAATCGTTGAAAAGGAGCCGGAAATCCTTCCCTTCCTCGATCCGGAAATGGCGGCACTCGTTCGTTTGCGCCTTGAACGGAGAGGAGTACGGATTATCAGGAATGATACAGTAAAGGAGTTTCAGGGTGCAGAGAAGGTTGAGTATGCGGTTCTTTCAGATCACACGGTGCGAACCGACCTCGTTGTTCTTGCGACTGAATTCAAACCCAATGTCGGGCTTGCGAAAGAAGCGGGATTGAAGATCGGGAGTTCAGGTGCAATTGCGGTGGATGAATATCTTCTCACCAGCGATGAATCGATCTACGCAGCAGGAGACTGCGTGGAAGTGAAAAATGCTGTTACCGGGGTACCGCAGAATCTGCCTCTTGGATCGCTCGCGAACCAGCAGGGGAGGGTAGCAGGGACAAACGCTGCGGGAGGGGCCCAGACATTCGGGCCGGTGACTGGTACGGCTGTGAGCAGGGCATTTGACTACAACTTCGCAAAAACAGGCGTCAGCGAGAGGGAGGCGGTCGAAGCGGGTTTAAAGACCGTATGCTGCTATTGTCCGGATTACGATCGCGACCCGTTCCTGGAAGGCGCGCGGATGATCAATGTCAAAATGATCGCTGAGCGAGAAATAGGACGTCTCTTGGGGGTCCAGATAGTGGGTGAGGGAGAGGTGACGAAAAGCATCGACGTCGCGTCAAGCATTCTTACACAGAAGGGAAAAATCAGCGATGTTTTTTCGCTTGACCTCGGATATACTCCGGTATATTCGCAGGCGATCACCAATATCGTGACTGCGGCCCACGTTTTACAGAATAAGATTGACGGATTATTCGAAGGAGCCACAGCCCGAGAAACAAAAGAAATGCTGGAAGGGGAAAAAGGCTGTTCCTTTATCGATGTTCGAAACCCGGAAGAATTCGAAGAAGAACATATCCCTGGATTCGATATTATACCTCTTGAGAGCCTGACAAGAAGAATAGATGAAATACCGCCGGATAAAAACGTTATCCTCACATGCGATACCGGGGCGCGTGCATATCAGGCGTCTCTCATTTTAAAGGCTCATGGTTTTCAGAACGTGAAGATCCTCGAGGGAGGTCTTTGCATGTGGCCGTACAGGGTTGCGCGTGAATAGTGACCTTCAGATTCACTAGTTTTACGTCTCAGGGCGTTTTCGGAGGTTTACACCGTTTTGTGTAATACGTCTCTTAGTGCAGAGAGGAGCTGTTCCGGTTTTACCGGTTTTTCGAGGTACCCCTCAATAGGGAGTTTTGACACTTCCTCTGTTGAATCTTTTCGAACGGAGGTAAGCACGAAGACAGGAATGAGAGAAAGTGCGGGATCGTTCCTCAGTTTGTGTGCCAGTTTGATTCCTTCGTCCTCGGTTGTCAAAATAATGTCAAGCAAAACGATGTCCGGGCGGTCTTCGATGATCTTGCGGTAACCTTCCCGGCTGTCGAACGCGGTGATGACGTTGTAGCCGTTGTTTTCGAGGAGCAGTTTTACCGATTCGACGATGTCAACGTAATCATCGATTATGAGAACATTTTTCACCGTGCGATCCTCTGTTGCCTGCCATTTGATGCCGCTGTTTTGCTTGACCCTCTCCTGCGGAGCTATTAATTTTTTCTTCGATATCGGTTTGATTTCGAAATTGTGATTCGTTAAAATATTAACTATCACTGAAAATGTCAAGAAAAGAGGAGGGATTTTTTTCTGACAAATGCACGAGCTTTCCATTGCGCAGGAGCTGTTGGATATTATTTTTGTAAATGCCGAAGAGGCAGGAATCCGCAGCGTTTCAGAGGTGAACCTTAGAATAGGAGAGTATGCGGGCATTTTTCCGGATTCTCTCCAGTTTGCATTTGAGGTGCTCTCCCAGGATAAGATGACGGAGGGGGCTTCTCTCAACATCGAGCACGTTGCGCCTCGTTTCGTGTGTCAAAAGTGCCAGACAGAACTAAAAAGAGGGGAAGAGCGCTGCAATCGCTGCGGAAGCAGTGATATTCGCATGATCGGCGGAGACGAGCTCGAACTGGTTTCCTTTGAGGGGGAATAGCGGACTGAAGAGGGTTACAGGCAGTACAAAAGCTGAATGAAATTGTTTTGATCTCTAAAAATTGTGAAATGAGGAAATTGGATGAAGATAAATGTGATGTCAGATATACTGAAGGCAAATGACCTGCTTGCGCAGGGTATCAGAAAAGAACTCGAGGGGCGAGGCATTGTGTCATGGAACATCATGGGATCACCGGGTTCCGGAAAAACTTTAATTCTCGAGCATCTGATCCCCTTGCTGCCTCCGCATGTAAAATCCGCGGTCGTTGAAGGCGACCTCGCAACCTCAAAGGATGCGGAGAGAATTGCGAAAACAGGCGTGCAGTCAATGCAGATAAACACCAATGGTGCGTGCCATCTGGATGCGGCAATGCTGAGAAGCGCCCTGAGCGGTATAAACTTCGATGGAATCTCCATTCTGTTCATAGAAAATGTGGGCAACCTGGTCTGCCCGTCCGGTTTCGATCTCGGGGAGAACGGGAGGATCATTGTATTGAGCGTCACTGAAGGAGACGACAAGCCGGAGAAATATCCGTCGATGTTCAGAACAGCGGATCTCGTACTGCTCAATAAGATCGATCTGCAGAAGCAGACCGACTTCAATATCGGGCGCTTTTCGGAGGGTATGAAAAAGATAAACCCTGATGCAAAAATTCTTAAGGTGTCTGCGGTAAATGAAACCGGATTTGCCCAGCTCGTGCAATGGGTGGTAGACAGGCTTCCGTAAATGGGAAAAGAACCTTATGCTGGTGCAGTGGTCCGGTTTGCGGGAATCGTGCAGGGGGTGGGCTTCAGACCACATGTGTACAAGAGCGCACGCCGTTTCCACCTGAAAGGGTCGGTCAGAAACACGAACACCGGCGTCCTCATAGAGATCGACGGAAAACGGCACGACATAGAATGCTTTTTCGAAGATCTCCGCCTTCATCCTCCCGTGCTCGCGGAGATACATCAAAGCTCCCTGAAATTTTGCTCGCCTCGCGGATTTAACGAGTTTACCATCGAGAAGAGCACAGGACAGCAGGGGGGATTCACTCCTGTATCACCGGATATTTCGACCTGTGGTGACTGCCTGCGCGACATCTTCGATCCGAGAAACCGGAGGTACATGTATCCCTTTACCAACTGTACAAACTGCGGGCCGCGGTTCACCATTATCAGGGATATCCCCTATGACAGAAAAAATACCACAATGAGCAGGTTTGAAATGTGTCCGCAGTGCGCCGGAGAATACGGAGATCCGCTCGATAGGCGGTATCATGCACAACCGAACGCGTGTCCGACCTGCGGCCCGAAACTGACTCTTTTCTCTTCAAACGGGGAAAAAATTTCAGGCGACCCGGTGGAGGAGACGGTTCGCCTGCTCAGCCTGGGGGGTATCGTCGCTGTCAAGGGGCTCGGCGGGTTCCACCTCGCTGTCGTGCCCTACGACGATGCTGCAGTCCAGCGGCTGAGAAAACGAAAACGCAGACCCGGAAAGCCATTTGCGCTGATGGTCAGAGATCTGGAAGTGGCACGAAAATACTGCAGTTTCGGGGAAGATGCCAGGCGGTTGCTCGAATCAATGGAGCGGCCAATTGTGCTGTGCGAAAAAAGGACGGACGCTCCGCACCTTTCCGACGAAGTCGCTCCTGACACGGACCTCCTCGGCCTCATGCTTCCCTACACTCCGCTTCACCACATACTTTTTCACACTGGACCTGAGATTCTCATCATGACGAGTGCGAACATCTCTGAAGAACCGCTCGCTTACACAGACGAAGACGCCCTCTGCCGTATATCAAAAATTGCAGATGCATTTTTGACAAACGACAGGGAAATACAGAGACCGTGCGACGATTCTCTTCTCCTTCCTGTTCAGGGAACGGCTTTCTTTCTCAGGAGGTCGAGGGGTTTCGTGCCGCGCGCGATCGAGATCGGATCTCAGCAAGGGCAGCTGTTTGCTGCGGGGGCGTCCGAGAAAAATACGTTCTGTGTTTTAAAAGACGGCAAGGCATACATGAGCCACCATATCGGAGATCTTGAGAATGAGAAGAGCGTTGATGCGTATCAAGCGGGAATCCATGACTTTCTCAGGATGTTCAGAGTGGAACCCGCAGTGGTTGTGTGTGATCTCCACCCCGACTACATGAGCACGAGAATCGCAGAACAGCTCTCCCGAGACTGGAATGTCCCCATCCTCCGCGTCCAGCATCATCACGCCCATATTGCCTCCGTACTTGCCGAGTATCAACTCGACGAGCGGGTGATCGGAGTTGCGCTCGATGGAACGGGGTACGGATCGGACGGCACAGTATGGGGGGGAGAGTTCATCATTGCCGGCAGAGACACCTTCGTACGCGCAGGACATTTTTCCTGTGTTCCCATGCCGGGGGGAGAAAAGAGCATCCTTGAAACCGATCGTATGGCAATTTCTTATCTCAAAAGAGCCTACGGATCGCTGGATAATGTACCGCACTTTCCGTTTCTGAACAGCAGGGAACCGGCAAGACTCCGTTCCATTGAAGAGCTTCTCGAAGCGGGCACGGAAAGGGATGCGGCGCGCCTCAACTGTATTCTTACGTCTTCCTGTGGAAGGCTCTTTGATGCGGTATCGGCACTTTTGGAACTGTGCGTGAAACCAGCATACGATGCTCAGGGGGCCATCCTTCTCGAAACTGCTGCTCGCGATTTCGGCACGCTCGCCAGTCCCTACTCTTTCTATATCAATGAAGATGGAGTTATTGATTTTCAGGAGATGATACGGCAGATTGTACGCGATGTTCGCCGGGGAGAGTCGAAAAAAATCATCTCACAGAAATTTCATTCAACCATCATTTCTGCAAGCGTTGAGATGTGCGTGAGGATAAGAAAAGAAACGGGGATTGATACAGTTGCACTGTCAGGAGGAGTGTTTCAGAACCGTCACATAGTGAAATTTCTCATGGAGAAGCTGAAAGAGAGCGGCTTTCGCGTTCTTTTGCACAGGCTCGTACCAACAAATGACGGAGGTATTTCGCTTGGCCAGAGCGCGATTGCAGCCGGAAAGCTTGAATAAGGAGGCCGAACATGTGTCTTGCGATTCCCGGAAGGGTGGTTTCTATCGACGGAGCTGTTGCGAAAGTCGAGCTCGGAGGGGTGGAGCGGATGGTGTCGCTTCAGCTTGTTTTGGAGGCGCGCGAGGGTGATTATATTCTCGTGCACGCAGGCATCGGGATTCAGGTCATCGATGAAGAGGAGGCGAAGGCAACCCTCGAGCTCTTTGAGGAAATTCTGAAAGAAGAAGCGGCATGGGAGGCAGAGGGAAATTGAGAGATTTTTCCCAGTACAGAAGCCCTATCCATGTGAACACGCTGGTAAAAAAGCTCCACCGGATATATCCGGGTGGTACACTGAAGATCATGGAAGTGTGCGGAACCCACACAATGGCGATTGCGCGCTATGGCCTTCGGAGTCTCATGCCGCAGGGGCTCTGTCTCATATCGGGGCCCGGGTGTCCGGTCTGCGTTACTCCCGCCTCGATCATCAATGCGGCAATTTCTCTATCCGCATTTCCCGACACGGCAGTCCTCACATTCGGTGACATGATGCGGGTACCCGGAACGGCGGGAACACTCGAGCTCTGCAGGGCAAAGGGAGCGGATGTGCGGATTTTATACTCTTCGCTCGACATGCTGGAGAATGCAAAAAAAGAGCGGAATAAACATTTTGTTTTTATCAGTGTGGGCTTTGAAACCACCACACCGGGCATCGCCCTTTCCATCCTTCAGGCGGAAAAGATGGGTCTTGAAAATGTGAGCTTTCTGGTAGCCAACAGGCTTGTGATACCTGCGCTGCACGCACTTTGCAGCTCAGAGGACATACAGATAGACGGCTTTCTGTGTCCCGGACATGTAAGCGTGATTATCGGCTGGGGCGCATACCGTGAGATCGCAGAGCGCTACAATATCCCCTGCGTTGTCGCGGGATTTGAGCCTGCAGACATAGTAATGGCGGTTGATGAGCTTATCGAACGCATTGCGAATAAAACACCGGGCGTGGGAAACGCCTATGAAAGGGTGGTGACGGAAGAAGGAAACAAGAAAGCGCTTGAGGTCATGGAGATGGTGTTCAAACCTGCTGCGGCGGAATGGAGGGGAATCGGTGTAATCCCTGACAGCGGCCTCGTCCTCCGTCCTCAGTATGCGCACTTTGACGCGTTGACGAGGTTCGAAGTGCCGCTCGTCACACAGGAAGAACCTGCAGGGTGCAGATGCGGTGATGTGCTGAAGGGAATTATCGTACCGACGGAGTGCGCGCTCTTCGGAAAAAGGTGTACTCCCCAGGCTCCAGTCGGTCCGTGTATGGTATCCTCGGAAGGGTCGTGTGCAGCCTACTACACATACGGAGCGGGTGAATGAATGAGGAGAGGATACTCCTTCACCACGGAAGCGGAGGCCGCCTGAGCAGAGACCTGGTACAGAATGTAATAGTTCCCGTATTCGACAATCCCGCCCTGCGGCGACTCGAAGACGCTTCACCGATTGGATCTGCACTCGGACGTATGGTGATGACGACAGACAGCTATGTTGTGCAGCCGCTCTTTTTCCCCGGAGGTGATATTGGAAAGCTTTCAATATGCGGTACGGTCAATGACCTTGCAACAGCAGGGGCTACACCTGTTGCACTCTCGGTAGGGTTCATCATTGAGGAGGGGTTTGCGCTCTCCGATCTCAGACGAATACTTGTTTCCATGAAAAATACAGCGGACTCGGTTCCTGTTCCCCTCGTCACCGGGGACACAAAGGTCGTCGAGAAAACAAAAGGAGACGGGATCTATATCTCAACCACAGGGATCGGGTCGGTTCCGGAAGGAATCGAACTTACTCCGGTGAAAGTAAGACCCGGCGATGCGGTTGTGATAAACGGACCTATCGGAAATCATGAAGCTTCCATCATCTGTGCACGCAACGATTTTTCTCTTCAATCGCCTGTGGCATCCGATTGCGCCCCGCTTCACGGGCTGATGAAAGCGGTGATTGAAAAAGTCCCCCACACGCGGTGTGCGAGGGATGCGACACGCGGCGGTCTTGCTTCTGTGCTCACGGAAATCATCGAAGCCTCGGGATACGGCATCATGCTTGATGAAGACAGTATCCGTATTGACAGCGATGTTCGGGGAATCTGTGATATTCTCGGAATGGACCCCCTGTTCATGGCAAATGAGGGAAAAATGGTCATAATCGTCCCGACTGAAAGCGCTCAAACCTGTATCAAAGCGATTGAGACAAACAACCCGAAAGCACGTGCGGGGGTAATTGGGGAGGTGCACGACCGGGCTCCACGGCTCACCGTGCGAACACGTTACGGGACCTCCAGAATCGTTACAATGCCAATGGGAATGCAGCTTCCACGGATCTGCTGACGAATCGAGCTCCCATATCCGGCCGTAACCGGCACATTTTGATGCGTCCACACTACAGGAAGAAACGGTGAGAGAAAAACAGACACCGCTCGATATCGATTATCGGCCTGTGCTGCCGCACAGACGAGACTGGAGGATCGGATGCATCGGAGCGGGGTTTATCATGTCGGAGTGTCACCTGCCTGCGTATGTACGCGCGGGTTTCACCCCTTATGCAATCGCATCGAAGCATGTTGAAAATGCGCGTAAGGTTGCACGGAGGTTCGGGATCCGGAAGGTGTACGGAGATCATCGGGCGCTTCTCGAGGACCGCGATATAGAAGTGATCGACATTGCGGTGCCGCCTGACGTGCAGGGTGAGATCGTGAGCGATGCTGCGCAGCACGGAACTCACATAAGAGGAGTGCTCGCCCAGAAACCTCTCGGGGTCTGCTACAAAGATGCGGAAAAGACCGTCTCGCTCTGCGCGCATGCGAGAATCAGGCTCTCAGTGAACCAGAACATGCGGTATGATCAGTCGATCAGGGCGTGCAAGTGGCTGCTCGATGGGGGATATCTCGGAGATCCGGTTCTTGCGACCATCGAAATGCGGGCGGTCCCGCACTGGATGTCCTGGCAGAAACGGCAGGGATGGGTCACCCTCAGGATAATGAGCATCCACCACCTCGATACGTTTCGCTTCCTCTTTGGTGATCCGCAGTTCGTCTACGCAAGCATCAGGCCGGATCCCAGGACGAGTTTTTTGCACGAAGACGGTATCTGCCTTTATGTGCTGGAATATGAGAACGGCCTCCGCGCAGCTTCCTGTGATGATGTGTGGGCCGGGCCTTTCCAAAATCGGGAAAAATCTGACAGCTACATCAGGTGGAGGGTTGAAGGATTGGAGGGGATTGCACAAGGCACCATCGGATGGCCTGCATTCCCTGAAAGAAGGCCGAGCACCATAGACTTCTGCACGAGTTTCAATCAGGGCTGGGTTCGGCCGCGCTGGAATGAGGTGTGGTTCCCTGACGCATTTCAAGGCCCTATGGCGCAACTGCTCTGCGCCCTCGAACAAGACAGAGAACCGGAGATAAGCGGCCGTGACAATCTCGGTACCATGGCACTCGTTGATGCCTGTTACCGTTCTGCGAAAGAGAAGCGCGCTGTTGCCCCTCAGGAAATTCACTGAAACGGGATCAATAGAAAAAGGTGGCCTGTGAGGGCCACCGTCGGTACTCTCTTTTTGCGGGTATTGTCGAATGCTCCTGTGAATGGTGGCTGCGGTTTTCAGCCTTTGATGCTGTAGTACACCGATTTTCCCCTGTAAATCGCTGAGTCTCCAAGTTCTTCCTCAATACGGAGCAGCTGATTGTATTTTGCGATTCTCTCCGAACGAGAGGCGGAACCGGTTTTGATTTGCCCCGTATTCATTGCAACGACGAAATCGGCGATAAATGGATCTTCGGTCTCCCCTGATCTGTGAGAGACAACTGCGGTGAACCGGGCACGCTTTGCCATCTCTATTGCATCAATGGTTTCTGTGACGGTACCGATCTGGTTGAGCTTGATGAGAATGGAATTCGCCGCTTTCTCTTCGATCCCGCGCCTCAATCTCTCGGTGTTTGTGACAAAGAGGTCGTCGCCCACGATCTGGATTCTCCTGCCAAGAGTTTTCGTCATGAGTTTGAAACCTTCCCAGTCATCTTCAGCGTGTCCGTCCTCAATCGAGATGATGGGGTACTTGTCTATGAGTTTTTCGTAAAAAGATACCAGAGCGGCGGAATCCTTTATGGGGTCCTTTTCAGCGGCAAGATTGTATTTACCGTTCTCGTAAAACGAGCTCGCCGCAGGGTCAAGGCAGATGACGATATCATCACCCGGCCTGTACCCGGCTTTTTCTATTGCCTTCATAATGACCTGGAGGGCTTCCTCGTTTGAGTTGAGGTTCGGCGCATACCCCCCTTCGTCTCCGACTGCGGTGCTCAGGCCCATTTCATTCAATATTTTTTTTAGTGCGTGAAACACTTCTGTACCCATTCGCAGCGCCTCCTTGAAACTCGAGGCACCTGCCGGTGCGACCATGAATTCCTGAATATCGACATTGTTGTCCGCGTGCTTTCCCCCGTTCAGAATGTTCATCATCGGGACGGGCAGTTCCTTCGCGTTGACCCCGCCGAGATATCTGTACAGTGAGAGCCCTGCATCGATTGCAGCGGCCTTTGTACAGGCCATGGAAACAGCAAGAATTGCATTTGCGCCGAGATGCTCCTTGTTTTTCGTCCCGTCCAGTTCGATCATGATGCTATCGATATCGGCCTGAAGTGAAGCATCATAGCTCAACAGCTCAGGGGCTATTTCGTCGTTGATGTTTTCACACGCCTTCTGTACCCCCTTGCCGAGATACCGGTTTTGGTCGCCGTCGCGAAGCTCTACAGCTTCGTATTCACCGGTTGAAGCCCCTGAGGGAACCGCCGCCCGTCCGAGAGCACCGGTTTCAAGCTGTACATCTACTTCGACCGTTGGATTTCCACGAGAATCGAGAATCTCGCGTGCGTTTATGATTTCAATCGCAGACATTTCATTCCTCCTGTTTTTTCCCCATTTGCAAAGCGCATTCATCTGTGTTTTGATTGTTTCACACGATTGCGGTCGCTGAACGTTTTTAATATATAGGGAAGGGTATCAATCATCAAGCAATTAATTAACAGCAGCTATGGTTGTACCGATAAATAAAGTGGTATCAGGGAGAAGAACCTCATGGAGGAAGTGAAAAACCGGCGTATAAAAAAAAAGCAACGCGAGCTTATCGGCGTGTATGTGTTGCTCTTTTTCGCGCTCATGGTCACCTTCTGCACTGTGAATTACCTTACAGGAATTATTGCGTTTTCACTGCCCTGCCCGTCAATCGATCTCCCGCTGTTTCCCGTTCAGAAGCCTGACTATGTGACCTCTTATCTGTCACTGCGCACAAAGAAGATGATACTGCGGGATGTGATGACGCTTCTCGAAGACAAAAAAGTGACGGTTGCACGGATAGAAATGCAATGTGCAGCTCTTGAAAGAGACAAGGAAACTTTTCTTGTATCCATGGAGCAAAAGCAAAATGTGTTTCATGAAAACCTCGCCATTCTCGATGATCCGGGTTTGATTGAGGGGTTGCAAACCCTGGTACAGCTCAAAAAAGACAGGCAAAGCTTCGATAGGGAAATGCACAGAAGGGTCGGTATCTACCTGAAGGTATATGAGAAGAGATTGAAAGAGCTTGAGGAAAAGAAACATTCCGTTCTGATGGAGATCACGGAGCTTCAGGGGCTCGCGAAAGCGCTCAATGAGAAGAAAACCATTCAAAGCAGCAGAGGCAATCCGGGCGTTTTTTTGTCAGAGGTAAAACACAATCTGTACCGGCGGTTTTTGTTCTCGATGGAACGCGGCATGTTCGACAGGGCTCTGGAACAGCTTGACCTCCTCATGAGCCTCGAATGGAGCTCAGGGGATACGGAACAGCTGAGCATCGTACGCGGGCTCCTCTCCGTTTTAACAGACTACCAAAGGGAGCTGAATGCCCTGGAGGATAAAACTTTTCTGGATGAGTTGAAGCTTTCCTATCTTGCGGAAGACTATGATATTTCTCTTTCCCGAGTGGAAATGCTAGAAAAGAATGGCTATATATCACCTCTTCTCACGCAGCTTCGCGAGACGCTGTATGAGAATATCACGGCTGAAGGAATCGTTATGGATGAAATCGAGGTGAAGTCGCGCCTGAAAGAGCTCTCAAAAAAGGCCGAGAAATTCGAGAAACATGGAGAGTATGGGAAAGCAGTAAAAATATACGAGGACCTCCTTATCCTGAACCTTCCTTCCTACGACAGGGAATACCTCATTCAGAAGCTTCATTCGCTCATGATCCCCTCGATGAAAAAGGAGATAAAAAGAAACGACAACACCGAGGCGATTAAATATCTGGAGAATGCACGCACTCTTCAACGGGAAGGGAGAATTAATGAAGCGGCTGAAGTGTATGTGAAGCTCATACAAAACTGCCCGAATTCTGATTACATAGAGGAAGCGGTTTCGCACATATTGAGAATTTCCGAAGAATAAAACGGCTCATCGTTTTCTCTCCAGTATATAAAAGGTAAAAGGGATATCTCCTGTGTGGGGTTCTTTCAGAACGGTGTGATATTCTTCCGTAGAGAAACTGGGGAAAAAAACATCTCCTTCGAATAATTTTTCAATCACCGTGAGATAGATCCTGTCCGCAAACGGGATAGCTTCACGAAAAACACGTGCGCCCCCGATGATGAATATTTCGGGTTCATTGCGGTCTCTGTACGAATGTATCGCCTCTACAAGCGAGTGAAAGATTTTCGCCCCCTTGACTCGATAATCATTCCTGCGCGTGAGGATCACGTTTTCTCTGTCAGGAAGAAGGCGGCCCATCGACTCATACGTCTTTCTGCCCATTATCACGGGATGGCCTCTGGTGTGTTTTCTAAACCATCTGAAGTCTTCAGGTATGTGCCATGGGAGTGCGTTATCTTTTCCTATTACCCACTGTACAGTTGCTGCAACAATAATTGAAACTTTCATATGTTATTTTATGATTTGCGAAAGCCGGCCCAGATCGAATGGGCTTGTCAGAAATCCCTTCACGCCGAGCCGTATTGCCTGCTCGACGCTTTCATTCTTCACCATCCGCCCGGTAAGGATAAACTGTGCATTTCTTACCCTGGGAAGCAGCTTCATGCTTTTTATGAAGTTCAGGCCGTTTCCATTGTCAAGGCCGAGATCGATCAGGACGTAATCGTACAGGCTGTTTTTTATCAGAGCAAGGGCCTCTTTTGAATCCGGAGACGTGCTCACGGAAAATCCCCGTTCCTGAAAGAAATCCCGCAGTGTTTTGAGATCATCTTCATTGTTGTTCACAATGAGGATGTTGATTGCGAACTGCTTCTTGGTTTCCCGGACGGAACTCAAGTCCCTCAACTCTTCTGGGACCACGATCCCTGTCAGTTCGATGGAATCCATGACCACGTCGACATCCTCGTTTTCAAGAATCTGCCGGTCCGACCCGATCTTTGCCTTTCTCGTGTAGTACAGTTTTTTGACTCCGCCCTCGGTAAGCTTTTTGAGTTCCTCCATGCCGAAACTCTTTCCCTGCTCTTTCACGAGCGTTCCCTTTTTATCGTACAGATTTTTAAAAAGAACAATCCCTGGTTTTAAAAATTCAACGAGCACTTCGTTCTCTTCATTTACAAGGTAGAGAGACTTCAGCTTATTGAGACCGCCGATATAGTTGTCGACAATCTCAAACCGGGACGCTCTGCTGCTGTTTTTAATAAGCTGGGTCATATTTTGATCTGAGGTCAGTATCTTTACGTTGGAGTCAGGGAGCCGGGGGAAATATGTGACAAAGTCAAAAAGCTTGTCAAACGCTGATTGGGAGGGGTTTTCTCCTTCGATGCCGTACAGAATGATGTAAAACCGTTTTTTTATGGTCTGGTCCGTTCGCGCAGTGTCGAGGATCCGGAATTTCAATGCCGTGATGTCAGCGTGCGTGAAAGAACCGCCTACCTCGATAATGATAATTCCTTCCCGGATGAACACTTCTGTTATGAGACGTTTTTCTTGCGGATTTTCGGCCATGCCGAGATGATGGAATACAGCCTTCCGCAGCCGCTCGAGGACAACGGGACGGGTGAGTGTTTCCACCGCACCCTGTCTGAGAAGCATTTTCACATCCGCGATTTTTGCTTTCCCCACAAAGACGATCACAGGGGTGTTCTCCGCGCCCATTACCTTCTTCTTTCTTTCAAGGAATGCCTGCATATCCATGTCATCTACACTATCGGAAATGAGGATGAGGTCGGGCTTTTGGCTCCTCAGAGCGGAAATGCCGAACTGCGCATTCTTCGTTGAGGTGAGCTGGAAATCGTAAATTTTCAGGTACTCTTCGATTTTTTCGATGGTATACTCGTCATTGTTAACAAGAAGAATACTCTTTCCCATAGGTTGCGCTTTCCCAAATAAATGTTCTCTCATTCTGATTATATCTCTCATTAGAGAAAATTGCGAACCATTTATATGAAAATAAAGCCTTGATCACATCCGAAACGAGGAGTTATTCTTTTAAGTACTGCGTTCGGTCTGCCGGAGGTTGTCATGAAGAGAAGCGTGAGAATAACGATAATCGGTGTGGTATTCAATACGATCCTTTTTTCCATGAAACTTACTGGCTGGCTCCTTTCGAACAGTTTGGCACTTGTCTCGGACGCGATCAATTCACTGCTCGATATATTCGCCTCGGTTGCAATTTTTTTTGCAGTACGAATAGCATTGAGAAAGGCGGATGCCGATCATCCATTCGGTCATCACAGGGCGGAGCCCATCGCAGGGCTCATCGTCGCAATCCTGGCAGCGATCCTGGGGTTTGAGATCATAAAAAACGCCTTTGAGGGATTTTTCATGGAAAAAGATCTGAGGATAAACCTGCTGATATTTGTCATTGTGATCGCCACAATAGCGGTGAAGCTGTATCTATACATTTTGTTTCGGCTGGAAGGGCAAAAGGTGAAGAGCCCCGCTCTTCTGGCATCGTCCATGGATCACAGAAACGACATTCTTGTTTCATTTTCGGTGCTTTTCAGTAATCTGGCCGCCTATACCGGTTATTCGGTTTTTGATTCAATTATTGCACTGTGTATCGGCGGATTTATTGTGTATTCGGGCTTCAGAATCGGAATGGAGAACATCGATTTTCTCATGGGGAAGGTCCCCCCTGCAGAGGTGATGGAAAAACTCAAACAGAGTGCTCTCGGCGTGGACGGGGTGAAGAATATACACGATGTGCGGGCCCACTATATCGGAGACATCATCCAGGCAGAAATACACATCGAGGTTGATAAAAGTCTGCGAACCGAGGAGTCACACAGAATTGCGGAAAGTGTCAAGTATCAGCTGGAGAGTACGGAGGTGGTAGACTATGCATTTGTTCACGTTGAACCAGTATGATTCATAGGCACAGTGAGACCGGAACCGTTTTTTTGCTCTTAAAATACAATCGAAAAAGTACTGACAGGAGCACTCCGAGCCCGAAGTAGTACAAGACCCATACGGGGAGACCACCGATCAGTATTGGTGTTCTGCCCCACGCCCAAAAGTCATGTCCAAGGATGAATACCGCTGTAAAGATCGGGATCCATGAAAAACTTTCAGGATTAACTTTGAACACGATAGATGTATTCTCTCTCCCTGGAGGAAAGAGAACACTTCCGAGCACAAACATAGCGGCACTTACAGCCATGATGGGCACGACCGGGAATATCCATTCCGTTCGGATTGCGTTGAAATAATAACCCAAAACCATGAACTCTCCCAGGAGTATGCTCGCAATGGCGCCGTGTGCATTCGCCTTTTTCCAGTAGAGTCCGCCTATGACCGTAGGCGCGAGCACGCTGAGTCCGTTGAATGTGGTTTTATTGATAAAATCCAGAATGGTATGAGGCGGCTTTACGGAGATGAGAACACCCACAAGCCCCAGGAGAACGATTGTGAGCTTCTCTTTTAATATTTCTTTTTTTCTGATCGTAAAAAAATCGCTTGTAATTATCGATGTGAGGGTGAGGAGCTGGGAATCCATGGTAGACATGAGTGCCGCGATGCTTCCGGTAAGAAGAAGTGTACTTAAAAGCGGACCGGTATACCTGGCAAGAAGAAGGGGGAAAATCGTGTCCGACTGTTCAGGCAGAAGATCGGGGAATGTAAAGCGTCCCATCACACCGATTGAAACTGTGAGAAAAAATAGAAAGGTCGTGATGATCGGATAGAACACGATCGTGGATTTCAGCGTCTCTTCATCCCGCGCGGCCATAAAGCGCTGAAAGAGCTGCGGAAACATAGGATCCGCGAAGAACCACAGAAACATATAGCCGAACCAGATTCCCGGCCCCATTACAGAGCCGTTTCCCGGCCGTGAGAGAAGCGAAGGAAAAGAACTTTTCAGCGATTCATGAATGTGCACGAACCCTCCGCTTCTCTGCGCAATAATGAGAAATGCGGTGAGGGTGAACCCGATCATCATTGCCCCCTGCATGAAATCGGTCCACACAATAGAACGTAACCCACCGAGCGTGACGTACGCGACGATGAATGCGGTGATGACAACTACGCCGGCAAGATAGGGAATTCCCATGAGAGAATTGAGGGATTTCCCGCTTGCAATTGCCTGGATCGCAATGTAGGGAAGAGTGAATATGACCATGATAAGTGAAAACAGTTTTTTCAGCATCGGAGATCTGTACCGATCGTACACAAAATCTGATGGTGTGATGTAATTGTTTTTCTGTGATAGAATAAGGATTTTACTGCCGATAATGTGAAAGCTGAGCGCCATGAATCCGGTCCCGAATCCCATCACAGGGTAGAATGCATACCCTATTCTGTACCCGGCCCCGGAAAAACCGAAAATCGTGAATGCGCTGAAGTTCGTTGCCGCCATCGTAAAAAACAGAAGAAGCTTTGAAAGGTTCCTTCCGGCAAGGAAGAATTCCACCTTGTTTTTCTTCGCCTGTTTTCGAAACAGCGTTCCGACAGCAAGTGTAATGGAGAGGTAAACAAGAAGAATGATGATGCGTGAGTACATGGCATTCTCCCAGGGGTGAGAATAAAAAAGCCATCAAGACCCTTACGAGTCTGGATGGCGTGAGCCTAGAACATAACTCGTCGTGTATTACGTTTCTTTTTTGAAAAGAGTATATCAAAGCTGGAAATCTACGTCAACAGGAAATGATTCTGTTTGACTACAAATTGATTTTCGTTTATTATTTTACAATTACCACGTGTTATGGAGGTAACTGAATGGCAGATTTTAAGGGAATTGCGGAAGCCTTGATTGAAGGAAATGCAGAAAAGGTAAAAGAGCTTATTCAAGCGGGTGTTGACGAAGGAGTCGAGGCAGAGAAGTTGCTCGACGACGGGCTCATCGCAGGTATGGAAGTTGTTGGTGTTCGTTTCAAGAATTGTGAAATCTATGTTCCAGAAGTACTCGTGAGTGCACGTGCGATGCACGCGGGAATGGATATTCTCGAGCCGATTCTCGCTGCGGGTGGTGTAAAAGCACGAGGGATTATTGTCGTCGGCACAGTGAAGGGGGATCTGCACGATATCGGTAAAAATCTCGTTGCGATGATGATGAAGGGTTCAGGGTGGAAAGTCGTCGATCTCGGAGTTGATGTTGACCCAGATAAATTTGTGCAGGCTGCGATCGATGAAGATGCGGATGTTATCGGACTCAGCGCTCTTCTCACGACAACAATGGTCAACATGAAAGAGGTTGTCGAGGTCGCAAGAAATAAAGACTGCAAGGCAAAAATAGTGGTCGGGGGAGCACCTTTGACCCAGAGTTATGCAGACGAGATCGGCGCAGACGGGTATGCGCCGGACGCTGCAACCGCCACAGAAATGGTCTCAAGCCTGGCATCATGAGGTCTCTTCAGAGAGGTTTCCCGGCTTTGTATAATATGCAAAAAACAAACAAGAGGAGAGGGGAAGGTTTTTCCCCTCTTTTTTTTTGAGATGAATGAGCACTGGATATATATTCTCGA
>Ga0315545_1000750_pt1 | contig 33850 bp, 28 predicted proteins | sample SalMarSW160210MG_FD_203096 | JGI IMG/M metagenome (GOLD analysis project Ga0315545, IMG submission 203096) | Salt marsh sediment microbial communities from the Plum Island Ecosystem LTER, Massachusetts, United States - Salt Marsh Sediment SW1602-10 ...
GCGGAGTGAGTTTACCCTTAGTAAAATCGAAGGGAAGGGCCAATTAACTAATTCACCAATTAACTAATTAACCAAAAATTCCCTTTGCCTTTCCCCTCCCTTTGTGTTATTTTCTGTCACTAAAGGCGTGATACGTACATCTTGAAGAGTGCAGCAAAATAAGCTCACCTTCCCTTCACCCACCCTTCACCCAAGCCGAGCAGTCCCTGGTCACCAGATTTCATCCAACTGCACCAATATCTTCTTGGCGTATTCATTCCCAAGACGCGCAGATTTTTGCATCCAATGGATCGCTTGATATCGGTCTCGTTGGACTCCCTTCCCATTCAAATACGCCCAGCCCAGATTAGCCATACAACTTGCGTTTTCCATCTCAGCTCCTTTGCGCCACCACTCAACTGCTTTAACGTTATCAATGGCAACACCACGCCCATTACTGTACATAAGGCCCAAAGAGAACATACATTCAGCACTGCCAGCCTCAGCCCCCTTAATATACCACTCAAAAGCTTCTAGATAGTCTTGGATTACGCCCTCACCATTTTCATATGCGTTACCTAAACAAAACATTGCTATTGTACTACTGGATTCCGCTGCCTTGTGCCACCATTTGATAGCCTCACGCTTGTCCTGGGGAACACCTTCACCTTCACTATATAGCACTCCCAACATCCTCATAGCATCGGAATTTCCCTGCTCTGCCGCCTTGTGGAACCACTTGAGAGCATTTTCAAAGTCCTCTGTTTTGTAGTAAGCCCAACCAAGCTTTACCATACCTGTGATATGACCGGCTTCAGCGGCTCTACTGTACCACGCCATACTCTTCAGGAAATCCTTGGCCACACCTTCGCCTTCCTCATACATCTGACCCAAGCAGTACATGGCAACACTTTCGCCCTTTTCAGCAGCCTTCGTATACCACTGAAAAGCCTTTTCATCGTTTTGGTCAAGCCCCCACCAACCTAAACGAAAACCCATTGCCATAGCAGTCATCGCTTGGAGGACACCCGAGCGCGCAGCAAATTCTGTAAGTTCGAGCAACTGGCTTTTCCTAATAATTGTGTTGCTGTAGTCTTCGTTGAGTAAGGCACTAATTAAATCGTACGCAGTATAAGTCGAGTTCTTTTGAAACCATTCTAAAGCTTTTGAATCATCTTTTTCTGTACCAATTCCTTTGAAGTAGAAATATGCCATACCAAGCTGTGCTTTCCATTGATTAGGATTTGCCAATCGATTAGAGTTCTCTGCAACTTTTTGAGCCCAATAGAAAGCTTTTTTGCTTTGTTCCTCAAGACCTTTCGTCATATCGTTGGTAATTTCGGATAGTCGCCACGGTCCGGTACTTTTATCGAAATAGAATTTGCTTAGACGGAACATTGCTTCAGAATTATTAAGTTCTGCGGCCCTCTCATACCAGCTTATTGAATCATTTTCTCTGCCTTGAATTGTCGAATATGTTTCTGCAATCCTGACCATAGCATAGGTGTTGGATTCCTCAGCTTCTAATGCTCTTTTATACCATTCAACGGCCTTGGTACTGTCCTCGGTTATTCCCTTTCCAAGTCTGTATATGTCACCTATTGAAATCATGGCTGCCACATTACCTACATTCGCAGCTTTTGTATACCAATCAAGAGCCTGACCATAATCCTGCTCTATTTCCTCACCTTTTTCATAAATTGAACCGAGGCTATACATAACATGACCGTTGCTTGGCCAAATTTTAGCAGTGCGTTTATACCACTCAGTTGCTTTTTCAATATCTTTTTCGATGTATGTTCCAGTTTGATATACCCAGCCTAAATATTCTATGGCTTCAGGATTACCTGCTTCGGCCGACCTTAACAGCCATTTTAAGGCGATTTCGGAATCTTGCGTAACGCCAGTACCCCAGAGGTACATTCTCCCGATTTCATACATTGCTTCATAATTTCCGGCCTCTGCTTCAGTTTCATAACATTCGGCAACTTTCCTCGTCAATTTGTTAGCTCTAACTTCATCATTAGATTGGCCAAATATTTCTCTTCTTCTGTAAAAAAGCGCTCCAAGGTTAAGAGCTTTACAGTCTTTTTCAGATATTGCAGCTAATAATGAAGAAGCCTTCTTAAACAGTGTTTCTGACGCTTTTTGACTTTTGGGAAATTCCAACTTCCTTAAACGATTTATGGAATCAAAGTCGAAATCTAAACTGATAACAAAATCAAAGTTCTCAAATTGTCCTCCTTCCTTCTCTTTCTTATAAATCCAGGAAAGAATCAAGGTGGATTTAATATGGTCTTTTTCAGAAGCCTTTTTCAACCAGTTAAAGCTTACATTAGGGTCTTGTTCTGTAAAATTATTTTGAAGGTACAGCTTCGATAGTGCGTACATAGCCTCTGTATTTTTGTTGTCTGCTGCAAGTTTGAACCATTTTAAAGCTTCTATTTCATTCTTTGAGAAATCGCCAATACCCTGTAAGTACATTTTGCCTATTTGGCACATGGCATCACTATCACCTGCATTTGCTTTTTTCAACAGAGACTTCTGGCGAACAGAAAGATTTTCCTTAGCCCTTTGAAATATGTCTTTTTCTCTCTGACTCTCGTAGTTTGAGAAAGGTATTAAATTAGCGTAGTGTTGGAGTTTTTTAATCTTATCGGCAGGTATGGCGAAATTCAGAGCCTGCCCTTGTTCTATGATGAAAGTGGCCACGCCTATGACTTGGCCTTTCATGTTCAATACAGGGCTGCCACTTGACCCCGCTGATATGGGTGCAGATATTTGCAGGATGCTGCCGAATGTCGGTATTTTTCGAATGGCTGAGACAATGCCTCTGGATACAGTTGACTCAAGACCGAAGGGGCTTCCAACAACGACAATCTCCTCGGCAACAAGCGGGACGATATTCACAGGTGTAATGTAAGGCGTCTGACTTCCATCGGTATCGACAAGCAGTTTCACAATATCCGAATTAGGGTCTGCGGCCAGAATTCCCGCTACAGGGCAGGTTCCTCCGTCTGCAATCTTGACCGTGGCTGAATGTGCTCCTTCTATAACATGCTGGTTTGTGATTAGATGACCATTATTGCTTGTGAAGAATCCACTTCCTTGTCCCACCGGATTATTATCCTTGTCGAAGGAAATAATTGTGACTACCGCTGGCTGTATCTTCTTAACCAGGTCAACCAGGGCCGAACCGGACTCTGTCGCTTGAAATGCACTTTGGGTCTTACTAATGCTCTCATGTAGGGATTCTCTTGGAAGCTCTTTGCTATCATCGTTCTCTGCAAATTTCTGGCCTACTTTTGTCAACTCGACGTTCAAATCTTCTGGTGGCCTTTGTTCGTCAAAAGCCTGCGTTAGAGTGCTTGGCTTGTTTGTGAACTCTGTTCTACAGCCTCCTGGCAAAATAAGAGTGGCTGTTAACACGATAGCCAAGATAAGTCCAAAATACTTTGCTTCGCTGTGGTGAAGCCAAAACCACATCTTGTCTCCTTTCAGAAACTCTCGCGGAGTTAAATCAGTAATAATTATATTATTCTCAAAAGGGCCAAGCAAGTAAAATCCTTCACTTCTGATCCTAAATCCTTTAGAATCACGAAACTATAAAATAGGGACATCCACGAATGGCAGTTGCTTAAAGGAATGATGCGTAGAAACATCCCCTATCGACAAGAGGGGCAGCTAAAAAAAGTGCTTTTTTGGTCATTTTTTTGTTGACTATGTTTGAATCTATGTTAAAATACACGTATGTTAGCCAGCAGGCAAACATAAACCGCCAGTAGGCGAAGATTCCCGCCAGAAGGCCCCGCAAAGCTTGTCCCCGAATTTCGTAGTCGGGGATCAGGCATCCTTAGGATTAGTGTATGGCCAATAACCTTGTAGCGAAGCTTGCCCCTTTCCTATTGGGGCGGAAACCCCTTATGGGAATTACCCATTTACTCATTTACTCATTTACCCATTTACTCATTTACTCATTTACCCATTTACCCATTTACTCATTTACCCATTTACCCATTTACCCATTAAACCACTCATGAGCATCGAGAATCCAACTTTAGCTCACTTTAGGCACTTTAGCTCACTCTTAACTTACTTGCCCTCTACAAATGTCGAGAACTCTCTACAAATCAACCCTTTTTATGCAAAACAAACCCAATCTTGTCCGCCGTAGGCGGATTGCAAATGAACGTAAACATCTATTACACAGAGGTATATGAAAATATAAGTGATTGGACACTTGGTAAAAACAAACCCAATTCAAACCCAATCAAACCCAATTTCCAAAAAGCCAAAATGAATGTAAGCTTAACTTTAACAAAGGGTTACAGAAAAAAAGATGATTTCTTAGTCCGAATAAACAAACCCAATTTCCGAAATGGCCAAAATGAACGTAAACTCACTTATAACAAAGGATTACAGAAAAAACGATGTTTTCGCAGCCAAAAAACAAACCCAAAACAAACCCAATCTTGTCCGCCGTAGGCGGATTCCGAAAGGCCAAAATCGCTTGCCAAAAAATCTGGCCACATCCTCGAAAGCTCGAAAGCCATTTTGCATATAATCTTGATTTTTCGGGCAGTTGTGCATATACTAAAGCGATTTTTGCAAGGAGATGTAAAATGAGATTTACAAAAATGCACGGTCTTGGCAATGACTACGTCTATGTCAATTGCTTCGAGGAAAAGATTGAGAACCCCGCAAAATTAGCTCAAATCGTCAGCGACCGGCATAGAGGAATCGGAGCTGACGGATTGATTCTCATAGGCCGGTCGCAAACAGCCGACGTGCAGATGCGTATCTTCAACGCCGACGGCTCAGAAGCCGAAATGTGCGGAAATGGTATCCGGTGCGTGGCAAAATATACTTATGAACATAAATTAGCCGAGAGCGGCGGACTGTTTTCTTTGCCGGATCAGCCTCCCTTATGCTCCGCTTCATTGAATATAGAAACAGGCAACGGCGTTTTAACTGTCGGACTGATGGTTGACGAAAGGGACAAGGTCCAAAGAGTCTGTGTCAATATGGGCCAACCGGTTCTGACGCCAAAAGATATACCAGTAAATCTGCCCGGGGAAAAAGTTGTCGAACAGTCCATCGAAATCCTCGGACAGGAATTGCTAATGACCTGTGTATCGATGGGTAATCCGCACGCTATATTTTTCTGTGATAATGTGGAATTAATCAAGCTTGAGAAACTTGGACCTGCTATCGAAAACCACAGTCTTTTCCCAAACCGCGTCAATGTTCATTTCGTTCAGATTGATAAGCCAACAGAATTTACGATGCGGACATGGGAGCGAGGTAGCGGCGTTACGATGGCCTGTGGCAGTGGTGCATGTGCCGCCTGTGTGGCTGCGGCGCTTACCGGCAGATGTGAGCGAATATGCGCCGGACATTTACCTGGCGGCGACTTGAATTTAAATTGGTGCCAAGAAGATAATTGTGTCTATATGACGGGTCCGGCGGTGGAAGTCTTCGAGGGCGTCTGGCCAGAAAGCCTTCAGGGGTAACGCAATTGGAGCTTATAAAATTTTTGGCTCGTTTAAAAAACATCTTGTCTGAGGGCAGCTTGCTTCGTATAATAGTGTGTGTACACACACTTATATCAGGAGACGGTTAAAATGGCAACAAAAACCATTACAATTGATATGGAGGCGTATAGAAGGCTTAAATCCGTACGCAATGATAAAGAGTCCTTTAGCCAGGTAATCAAAAGAGTAGTGAAACCTCCTTTGGATTTAAAGCTCTTTAAGAAACGTCTTGAAACCAATCGCATGAGCAGCAAGGCCTTAAAGGCCATAGAGAAACACATAGACCATCGCCATAAACCTTCAAGGCGCAGCAGATAATGGCTTGCCTGGATACAACCATATTAATAGATTTGGCCGGACGAAGTGCCAAGCTAAGAAAAAGAGCTCTTGATAAGCTCAGTGAAATTGTCAACCGGAATGAAACACTTGTAACTACACGCTTCAATATTGCAGAATTGTATATTGGTATCGCCCATTCCGATGACCCCAGAGACGAAGAAGCAGTTGTACGTGATTTGATTGGGGATTTAGGTATCCTTGAATTCGATGATAAAGCCGCCTGGCTGTTTGGCCAGATAACAGCATACCTTCAAAATCTTGGTCGGCCTGCCGGTGATATGGATGTGTTAATCGCTGCAACTGCAATGGTAGCAGGACACAGCATGGTCACACGCGATATATCTCACTTTGCAAATATTCCACAACTAACGGTAGAAGAATACTGACAGGTAGAGTTATGCAAAATTGAGGTTAGGCATATATTATTTAAGAAAATCAGGTTTTTGGTTTTCTTTAATAATCAAATAACCGCTTGCTTCACAAGAATTTACTGTTTGAAAAGAAAAAATAAAAAGACCAATTTTTTCTTTCCAAAGTATGCCTAACCTCCATTTTGCAGAAGCCTTACTGACAGAGCAAGAGGAGTACTTACATGCAGAGCTTCGGAGAGCGACAGAATTGCACAGCTACGCCGAATATCTCGGAAGATAAATTCGTACCTCCGGCAGACTCAAAGATATTATCCGTTCTCAGGACCCTGGCGAAGCCCGCAATCCTGCCGCCAAATTCAAGCAAACCTCGTCTCGGCGGTATCGACAATTCTACTTCCAACAGGCAGCCCGGCTTAAACGTCGCGCTTTCGGTCTCAAAATACAAACCGCCTGGACCCACATTCACAGTGCAGCCGGTATGAGATTGCCCTGTTGTGGAACCGACTTCACGGCAGGATATATCAAACTTCGCCCCCAATCGCTTATACTTGCGTCTTTCAGTTCCTTCCATTTTATGCCTCCTTGCATCACCCAGCCTCGTCCTTGAACCTTGTACAGTTTTGCAATGTTGCTTTGAGCAAAATTCATTCCAAAACAGAGAGCAGACGAATACCCTATTTTAACTTTTACAAATGCTTGCTCGGTATAAAGTTAAATAGAATTATCCAGCCGACATCGACAGATTAATTAAGGAGGCCGCTTGTAGCGTTGATAAAGAGCAACGTCAGAAACCGACTTTACCCGCTGATAGCTGACTATTGGCACAGAGCAGACTAATTTAGCTGCTTATTTTATAATATGTTATGTTTCTTGCTAAACAAGTAACCCACTCAGTCCGAAAAAAGGAACGCGTGCGTTGTTTTTTTGCAACGCCACTCTTGACAATAGTGGAGATAGGTTTTATTATCATAGCTATGCCAGAACATCCACAATTACAACCAGAAAAGTCAGATAGACATGGCGACCAACTAAAGGGACACACCGTAAATGACCAGTCAGGTTCTGGGCTGCTTGGCAGGTCAATCGTACAGTCATTACCAATAGGTGTTCTTGCCTTTGATGCGGATTTGAAGATTATCGAGGCCAATCCTCAGGCAACAAAACTAATTGAGTTAGGCCATTACATTGATAAATCCTTAGCAAAAGGTACCGACGACAAGATATGGCTGGGTTGGACAGAACAATTAAAATCCGCAATTTCAAAGGGGAAAACATGCAGGTTTGATGACGTAGGCTATACATCGAACGGCACAACAAAACTGTTGCGAATCGTCTGCACACCACTGAAAGAAACGAAAACAACAAAAAATCTCGGCGGTATCATCATAATCGAAGACGTAACCAAAAAGGTCAATATCCAAAGACAGTCGGCCAACACTGAAAGACTGGCTGCTGTTGGGAAGCTTGCATCCAAGGTCGCCCATGAACTAAATGACCCTCTGGACGGGATACTGCGATACGTTAATCTTGCGATGAGAATTGTCGAGCAGGAAAACCTGGAAAAACCCAAAGAGTACCTGACCCAATGCCGGAAGGGACTTATGAGAATGGTGCAAATCGTAAGCGAGCTTTTGGAATTCTCCCGCAGCACTTACACGCCGTCGGAATATACCGGAATAGAGCAGATTATTGAAGATGCTATCAAAACAATGGGCTCGAGAGCAGAGGCCCTGAATATTCGAATCTTGCGAAACTATACCTCCGGCATCCCACAAATCAGAAGCGGCAATCTGTTTCAGGTGTTCTGTAATCTTACGAAGAACGCCCTGGATGCAATGCCGGACGGCGGAGAACTAAGAATCTCAACTCGTCTGGCAGCGGACAATACCATTGTGGCTGAGTTCCACGACACAGGAACAGGCTTGCCGCCGGAAAATACAGAAGCTATATTTGAGCCTTTCTTCACGACAAAAGATAAAGGCAAAGGAACAGGATTGGGACTGGCAATATGCAGGGACATAATTGAAAGCTATCACGGCCGAATAACTGCCGAAAATACTCCTGACGGCGGCAGTATTTTCACTGTGTACCTGCCGGCAGCAATTGATCTATAAAAATACATAAAAACGGATTGGAAAGTTCTATGAGAGAAAAGAATATTCTTGTTATAGACGACGATAAAATCATATTGGATTCACTGTGTGAGTTCCTGAGGCTCGAAGGATTCCAGACCAGCGGCGCAGAAACATTAAAGAGCGCTTCAGCCAAGTTAGAACAAGAGCACTATAGTCTGGTCATAACAGACGTCAATCTGCCGGACGGAGATGGGCTCGAACTATTGGATATTATCAGGGAAAACCATCCTCAAACGGTTGCCCTTGTGATAACCGGCTATGGCACCATCGAAAGCGCGGTCAAGGCAATCAAGCAAGGTGCCTATGATTACCTTACAAAACCGATCGTCGATGACGATTTACGGCTGGCGGTAGAAAGAGCGATTAAGCAGCAATCGCTTATGAGCGAAAACGAGAGCCTCCGACTGCAACTCGAACAAAAATACCGTCTGGAGAACATAATCAGCCATAACTACAAAATGGCGAAGATTTTCGACCTTGTTGAGGCGGTGGCCGATACGAAAACAACGATACTGATGGCTGGTCCATCGGGCACCGGCAAAAGTATGTTAGCAAGAGCAATACATCATCGTTCGAGCCGACGCAACAAGCCGTTCGTGGAGGTAAGTTGCGGGGCACTCCCGGAGACGTTGCTGGAAAGCGAACTGTTCGGCCACGTTAAAGGGGCTTTTACCGGCGCTGTAAATAATAAAGAAGGCAAGTTTCTGGCGGCAGACAGGGGGACGATTTTTTTAGACGAAGTTTCCAATGCCTCGGCCGCTCTGCAAGCCAAGTTCTTGCGGGTACTGGAGGACAGACAGTTCGACCCGGTCGGCAGTAATAAAACCCAAACGGTGGATACGCGCATTATACTCGCTTCAAATCGCAACCTCGATGAGGAGGTAAGGCAAGGCAGGTTTCGAGAAGATTTGTATTACCGGATAAATGTCGTAACAATAGACCTGCCGCCTTTGTGTGAGAGGGTGGGAGACGTTCGGCTGTTGGCCAAGCACTTTTTGCGGGTGTACTCTGCACAGCACAACAGAAATAAGCTCGGTATTACCGATGAGGCGATGGAGTATTTGGAGCGTTATACCTGGCCCGGCAACGTTCGTGAGCTGGAAAATGTAATTGAGCGTGCGGCCCTGCTGAGTAAAAATAAATTCATCGGCCCCGATGACCTGCCAAACTCAATCAAGCAAGAGCAAAACCAGCAGCAAGAGACATACAAACTGATGAGCCTCAAAGGAGCATTAGCCGGTCCGGAGAAAAATATTATCCGCCAGGCCCTTGAAGTCAATCACTGGAACAGACAGGCAACCGCCAAGACCCTTGGGATAAACCGCACAACTTTATTCAAAAAAATGAAGCACTATGGCCTCTACGCCGAGGCCGAACGATTGGGCCTGACCTGAGAATTGACTATTGATTCCGCTAAAAGACAGCGGACCTGCGATATTGAATATTGATTATTGGAAAGCCCGGCAGTAAACCACTGTATAACCGCAAGGGCAGTTACTGCTTCCTTACCCCCGCGCTTTCTTGAGCCTGCACTCGCGTAACCGCAGGTGCGAGCAAAAGCAAGAGCGGGGGCAGCTCTTTTTTTATAAGCCCCCCCGCCGTTCGCAAGATGTGTTAATGAAAAAAAGATAATCCCCATCTGTTTGGAGGTGTTCCGATAATAAACCCCTGCTTTTTTGCGGAGGGAGGGGAGAAGGAAGAGAAAAGCAGGGGCAAAAAATGAAAAAGCTGCTTTGATTATAGCACTCTCTCCACCGAGGTCAAGGAAAAATTTCACAAATATCCAAAGAAAACAAATTTTTTGTAAAAAAACTCCTTTTTACTGGACCGAAAAGATTGGAAAAGCGGCCTACCTCTCTCAAATAAGCACAAGGATACCCCGGCACTGTTGTCGGCTCCATAGACCGACGGCGTATTATTCCCGCTCAGGTCAGGCCTTGAAGAATATTCTGTGGCGATACAAAAACCACAGAAACAACCATTTGACCAACAACACACCAATGGGCAAAATCAGGAGCTTAAACAGCTCTGCATGCTCAGCGAGCCCCAGAAAGAAGAATTCGGCAATTCCATCGAAGTCAATAAATCTCTGCAGGAAGTATATCGTAATCGGATTCATCCCAATAACGATAAAGAAAAAGGCCCATTTTCTGTATCCCTTAACGTCAATTATCCAGTAAAATAAAGCCAATAGCAATAAGCACCAGCCGCCTGAGAACAGAACGTAAGAGCTGGTCCAGATAATTTTGATGATAGGAAAAACCAGCCCCCAGAGAAGGCCAACGAGCAAGCCGACTACGCCGGCAATGGCCAAGCCGGCTGCCTTGCGATTGCCTGTTTGGTTGGAACGCAGCCAGTGACCCGCCAACGCGCCCAAAAGGACGGTGCAGATCGCAGGCAAAGTCGAAATGAGCCCCTCGTTATCGCCGTACCCGTAATAGAGCTGACCCGGAATTAACTGCTGGTCGATATATGAGGACAGGCACCCTTCCATTGTGAGGTCACCGGCCCCATAGTTCGGCACCGGAATCAACATCATCGCAAGCCAGTACAAAATCAGGACCACCGCTACAATAATCGCCTGGGCGCGCCATTTCGTATGCACAACAATAATCGCAGCGAAGAAATAACACAATCCGATTCGCTGGAGCACACCGGGCCATCGCATTTGCGCCCAATCGAATCGCAAAAGCTCATTAAATATCAAGCCCAACAAAATAATCACGGCTGAGCGTTTGAGAATGTGCAGGTAGAGTAAGGGGCGACTGTGTCCGCGTTCTACCCGCCGTGTAATCGAAAACGGCAGCACTACGCCAACTATGAAAAGAAATAATGGAAATATCAAATCCTCAAAATGAAATCCCTCCCACTTGACGTGGTGCAACTGATGCTGAATTGTATCGGTTACCGGGTGGTTATAAACCTCCACCAAGCCCTCGAAGAGAGTTCCTCCGCCAATAATCCAGAACATATCAAAACCCCGCAGCGCATCGACCGAAGCCAACCGCCGCCCAATCAAATCCTGCTGTTCATTACTCAAGAATCTTCACCTCTTTCGAATTCTTAACTACTATTTTTCAATCTGTTCTTTTTGTTTTTAGATTTTGATGAATAACCTCCTACGATACATCCACCACATTATCAGCCAAATGACGACAAATGCCGCCACGGCGTGAATGAAGGGGCTCCAATCTCCGACATATTTGTCCAGACCATCCACGAAAATATCTCCGATGTGGCGGAAATTGAAGACATGAGTCGCCATATATACTGCAATTGCATTCATACCGATTACAACAAAGCCGAAGGCCCACTTCCTAAAACCACATACATCAATAACCAGATAGAATAACGCTAACAGAAGGTAACACCATCCTGCCGAATAAAGGACAAATGAGCTCGTCCAAATATGCTTGATGACAGGAAACCAAAAATTCCATATCCAGCCGAGTACCACACAACCTACGCCCGCCGCCAAGAGGTATAAGACCTTCATAATGCTTTTTTTCTCCAAGCGCAATAGGTGCCCTGCCATTACTCCGAGCATTACTGTCGTGGCAAATGTCATGCTGCTTAGAATCCAGGTGTAAGGCGGGTCGGTTCCATCGATGAAGCCGCCGAGAATGAGCCTATCCAGATAGATAGCCAGATTCACATCAGGTTCCAACATTCCTGCACCGTGGCCTGGCACCGGAATTAGCATCATCAAGGCCCAGAACAATAATAGCAAAACCGCAGTCGTTACAATCTGCCATACGAGACGCAGGTTTAGCAGAATTATCGCTGAGATTAAGTAACCCGCTGCGATTGCCTGCAAGGTATTACTGTAAAAATGGAGCTTTGAGAGGTCATATTCAAGCAGATGTCCCTGCGCGACCATACCTAATACAAACAGAATCACCGTTCGGATGATGACATGGAGATACAGCCGCTTTTTGCTCTGGCCCGCGGTAAGGCGTTTATTGAACGCAAACGGCATTACCACACCGACAACAAACAAGAACAATGGCATAATCAGATCCCACGGGCGAAAGCCCTCCCACTTGACGTGTGACATTTGCTGAGTTAACCACTGCGTTGTCGAATTATCGAATTTCTCATGCAAGCCGCGGAATATCGACCAACCGCCGATGATCCAGAACATATCGAACCCCCGCAGGGCGTCAATTGACATTATCCTGCCTTTAGGTAAAGATTGTGGTTCGTCGTTTGACATTTTCCTTTCCTCTTTTTTTGTAGTACTCCCCCCACCTTCTAATTTTATCTACTTTACCATTCGATGACACTCAGGACATACCCTTCGACGTGTTCCTCGCGTCGCCCTTCGGGCTCAGGACTTCGCTCGTCACTTGCTCAGGGTGGTTCAACTCATTGAATTCTTAGTTGAACCACTGCCCGGGACTGGAGTCGAACCAGCACGACCCAAAGGTCACTAGCCCCTCAAGCTAGCGCGTCTGCCTATTCCGCCACCCGGGCCTTTCGATTTACTATTTACTATTGATTATTGACTATTTATTCCGCCAAGCTACGGCGGATTTCCGCTACGCTACAATATTGATTACGGATTGTCAATTCACAATTCAGAGATTCAAAAAATATGTCAAACATAGATTTCCCGCCAAGGTTTTTTTGCTACAGCCTGAAATAAAAAATCCCTGCTCTGCCGAAAGTTTTTGACGGCAGTATTAACTTTGATATAATCGCGTGCCGATATTATAAATATACAAAGCAAAATAAACACTGGACAGCTATTACAACCAGTAAATGCGATGCGCTGAACGCCGATTATGACAGAGACCAAGATGGAAGAAAGTAGTGCCCGGTCGAGTTTGGAGGGGGCTTTCCTGAAGCACTTGTCCTCTTCGCTTCCGGATTCAAAAGCACACCTTATTTTCTGGTGCTTAACCTTAGCTGGTCTGGCGCTGGACTTGTGGACCAAAAAAGCGGTGTTCGATTGGCTGGGGAGCCACGACAACATTTCGGTTATTAATGGCTGCCTGCGATTAGTCAGGGCATTGAACAACGGTGCCGCCTTCGGCATCTTCGCCGGCAAGCCTTATTTCCTAACAGCCATCTCGGTTATCGCCCTGGTGGTGGTCCTTGGGGTTTTTCTTTTTAGCGGTACTCACAACAAACTGGTTCACGTTGCTCTGGGCCTGTTCACTGCCGGTATCTGCGGCAATCTTTACGACAGGATTTTTAATAACGGATTAGTCCGTGACTTTATCGACGTCTATTACCGTGATTCTCATTGGCCAGCCTTCAACGCCGCAGACAGCCTGCTTTGTATCGGCGTCGGACTGCTGATTATTTCGACTTTCCTCACTGAGAAGTCTGCTCAAAAACATGCTCAGCCACATAAATAGGGGCATTCGACGCCGCCCCTAAGGCAATTGCATCTGAAGGACGGGAATCAACTTCGACGGTTCGCCCGTTTACGCTCAGGTGAATCTTGGCAAAAAAGGTATGGTGACGCAGGTCATTTATAACTATCTTTTCTATTCTTGCGCCGAGATTTTCAATTACATTAGCCAATAAATCGTGTGTCATCGGCCGGGGGGGCTTGATGCCCTTTAACCGGCGGTCGATTGCAAAAATTTCAACTATGCCAATAACGATGGGAAAACTCCGATGGCCGTGACGCTCTTTTAAGACAATTATCTGCTGGTCGGACATTTCGTTAATGATTATACGCGACAATTCGGCTTCCGCTTCCATTTTTGCACCACCTTTACTTCGTATATGCGTAAATGCGTATATGAGTTTATGAGTACATGGGTTTATTCGTTTGCTCCCCTACTCATCTACCCATCCAGTTATCCACTATTATACAATTCCGAAAGGTGTTTTTCAACAGTATTTAATTGTTCTAACAGCTCGGTGAGCCTATCCCTGGCCTGAGCTACCACTTCCGGCCTTGCTTTGGTAACAAAATTTTCGTTGGCTAATTTGGCCTCCACCGCCTTTTTAGCCTTTTCGATCTGCTCCTTTTGCTTCTCAAGTCTGGCTCGCTCAGCTTCAGGGTCTATCACATTGTGAACGTAAATCTGCATTTCATCCACTATTGCAGTAGCAGCGTTCTTAGGTTTTTCAATATTATGTCCTGTTGTAAATTGCTTAATACCTACCATATGAGAAATAATATCGGCATCGTCTTGCAAGTCCCTGACAAGGACAGTGGGCGCGTTAACTGAAACGCTCAGGGTTAACGGAGCAGGGGTAACAATAATATCTCTTACTGCCCGAACCACGCTTTGGTCAGTTGAAACTCGTTTTTCGACATCGTTATCCACTAAGTGATCGAGCTTTTCCGGCCATTGGGCGATAACTAATGCTTTTGCTTCTTTAGGTTCTGCTACGCCCTTGAGTCCCCTCATTGGCGCGATTTCGTTAATTTTCTGGAATATTCCTTCGGTGATAAACGGTACAAAGGGATGTAATAGGCGCAGAGTCCGGTCCAGCACAAAAGCTAAAACGTTTTGAGCAATCGGCTTTTTCCGCTCATCCTGCATTCTGGGTTTAATCCACTCAAGATACCAGTCACAAAAATCATTCCAGAAAAACCTGTAAAGGCTCGATAACGGCTCACTGTACTTAAACCTATCCAGAGACTCTGTAACCTCGGAAATAGTTTTAGCCAGACGCGAGAGAATCCACCTGTCGGTAATATCCATTTTGTCGGCGTCGAATTTGGCAGGGTCAAGACCTTCAAGATTCATCAAGGCAAAACGCGAGGCATTCCAGAGCTTGTTACAGAAATTTCGGCCGATGTCAAACTTCGGGGACGTATTTGCCTGGCGCCCATCCGGCAGGGTCATTGACTCCACCGGCATCCGAATATCCTGGGTATCGGTGGTCATACTGGCCAGAGTAAAACGCATAGCATCAGCGCCATGGCTGTCGATAGCTACCAGCGGGTCAATGCCGTTACCCAGGCTCTTTGACATCTTGCGCCCCTGACCATCCTGTATCATCGCGTGGATATAGACATCACTGAACGGAATATCGTCGGCACAATACTGTCCCATCATCAACATACGCGAGACCCATAAGGTTATAATTTCACGTGCAGTACAAAGTACATTGCCCGGATAGAATGTTTTCATTTCCGGCGTATCGTCCGGCCAACCCATCGTACTAAACGGCCAAAGTGCCGAAGAAAACCACGTATCGAGTACATCTCCATCTTGTGTCCAACCATCGGCTTCGAGCTGCTTCTCAATATCCTCATTACCGGGCGCGACACAAATATATGTTATGGGACCATCTTCAGAATCTGTAAGCTCAGAGCATACTTTGTCCGGAAATTTTGAAAGCTCATATTCTAATTGTCCACCGCCTCCAAGCTTTGACCATATCGGGATACGGTGTCCCCACCATAGCTGCCGGCTGATAGGCCAGTCTCGGAGGTTTTCCAGCCAGATCTGATAGGTTTTGGCGTAGCGTTCCGGGATAAATTGTAGTCGGCCGTCAAGAAGTGGTTTTAAGGCCAGACCTGCCAAAGAATTAACCGGCACATCGGTACCCTCGATTAGACCCTCACCGAATGTTACGCTCAAATTTCCAATAGGCTCTTTAACTCTAATATACCACTGGTCGGACAGATACGGCTCAATAGGGACATGGCTGCGATAGCTGTGTCCGACTTCGTGGGCATATTCGCGAACATCTTCAAGAAGCTTTTCCGTTCGGAACCATTCGACAATCGCTTCACGCGCTTCGAAACGGTCCATTCCGAGCAGGGATTGCGCCTCCGGCTCATCTACATCCTCCCAGCCGTACTTATCGCTAATCGAGCCATCGGGCGCCATTACATTGATTATTTGAAGTCCGTGTCTTTGACCGATTTCCCAGTCGTCCGGGTCGTGGGCCGGCGTAACTTTCAAAAAGCCGGTCGAAAATCTCGCCTTTTCATCATCGCTGTCGGGATCGGGAAGCACAACGTGCTCATCGGCGATGATGTGGATTTCCCGGCCTACAATCGGAAGCCGCACTTTCTTGCCGAGCAGATATTCGGCACGTTTATCCGCAGGATTCATCGCAACGGCGGTGTCGCCAAGCATCGTCTCCGGCCGGGTCGTGGCAACGGTAACATATTCAATTTGTTCGCCCCCTATATTAACCGGTTCAACAAGTGGATACCTTAGATACCAGAAATGTCCCTGCACCAGCTCGTGCTCGACTTCATCGTCGGCCAATACCGTCTGAGTGGCCGGGTCCCAGTTGACCAGTCTTTTTCCTCGATAAATCAGCCCGTCTTTGAAGAGTTTGAAGAACGCAGCCCGAACGGCTTTGGCGCACACTTGGTCCATGGTAAAGCGCGTTCGTTCCCAGTCACAGGAGCAGCCCATCGCCTTCAACTGCTCGATAATGCGAGCTTCATATTCGTCTTTCCAGGCCTGCACACGCCCAACAAACTCCTGGCGCTCGAAGTCGGTACGCCGTTTTCCTTCTTCCGAGAGAATACGTTTCTCAACAACCGTTTGCGTAGCGATACCGGCGTGGTCGGTACCCGGCATCCAGAGCGTGTTGTACTTTTGCATCCGTCGGAATCGAATCAGGACATCCTGCAATGTATTATTCAAAGCGTGACCAAGATGCAGCGGTGCTGTAACATTAGGCGGCGGGATTACAATGGTGTAGGTCTTTTCGTCTTTACCATCACCTGGCGGCTCAGCGTGAAAATACGAATGCGCAGACCATATTTCATTTGCCTGCTGCTCTATAATTTTAGATTCATAAACTTTCGAGAGCTGTTCACCCATAACTGTTCCGGTTTCAATAATCGCCTATAAAAGATTCCGGCACAACACATTGGCCGGAATATTATCCTAATAAAAGCAAACAACAATGTAAAGCGAACAATTAAGCAGAAATCAGGCATTTCCGCCTGTTTTACGACAGGTGATTTTGTGCTTTTATTGGAGTCTAATCGAGGTTCATTGTCATCAGGAACTCTGCGTTGGTTCGGGTCTTGGTAAGTCTGCCTTTGAGCAGCTCGATTGCTTCGACAGGATTCAATTCGCTTAGGACCCTTCGCAGACGATACACAAGCTGTAGCTCTTTCGGGTCGAGCAGCAGCTCTTCCCGCCTGGTTCCACTTCGGCTGATGTCTATGGCCGGCCAGGTTCTTCTATCAACCAGACGCCTGTCAAGGTGCAATTCCATATTTCCGGTCGCCTTGAACTCTTCGAAGATTACCTCGTCCATTTTCGAGCCGGTGTCGATTAATGCGGTTGCGAAAATAGTCAGCGAGCCACCTTCTTCGATATTTCTTGCTGCGCCGAAAAATTTCTTCGGCATCTGCATTGCCCCGGCATCGACGCCACCGGTCAAGATTCTGCCCGAGTGCGGCATCTCGGTATTATAGGCACGGGCAAGACGGGTTATGGAGTCCAGCAGGATTACTACATCTACGCCGTACTCGACGAGCCGCTTTGCCTTTTCTATAACGACCTCGGCCACCTGACAGTGTCGAGCGGCCGGCTCGTCGAAAGTCGAACTTATAACCTCAACATCATCAGCGGTTTTCCGCTCCATCTCCGTAACTTCTTCGGGGCGTTCGTCAATCAGCAGCACTATCAGCTTTACATCGGGATGATTTGCGCTCATGGAATTTGCAATTTTTTGCAGCAGAATTGTCTTGCCGGTTCGCGGTGCAGCAACTATCAGGCCACGCTGACCTTTGCCCACCGGCGTGACCAAATCAATTATCCGCATATTTAGCTCTTCCGGCGAAGTCTCAAGTATAAAACGCTCCTCCGGATGCAGCGGCGTCAAATCGCTAAATACCACCTTTTCCGCAAGGTTGTCGGGGTTCTCAAAGTTAATCGCTTCAACGCGCAGAAGGGCAAAATACTTCTCCGAATCCTTCGGCGGCCTGATTTGACCCGATACAATGTTTCCAGTTCGCAGGCCAAAACGCCTGATTTGAGACGGTGAAACATAGATGTCGTCTGACGATGACAAGTAGTTGTAATCGGTATTCCGCAAAAATCCGTAACCATCCGGCAGAACTTCCAGCACACCTTCACCGTACATCAGCCCGTTCTGGCGAATACGCTCCTTGAGAATCCTGAAAATCAAATCCTGCTTCTTTAACGCGCTGTATTCTGTAATATTTTCATTTTTAGCAATATCGTGCAGCTCTGCAACGGTTAGTTTCTGCAAATCCGTCAAATACAAGTTGCCTTTCTTAATCCTCTCGTATTTGGCATGGGTGGATTCTTCCTCAGCTAGTTTAGCTTTGAGTGCTTCATCCTCGGTCTGGGCAGCAGCAGTCTCTTGGACTGCGGTGTCAGCTAAGTTTTCCTCAGCCTGCCCTGCCACGGCTTCGTCCTTCTCTGCGACGGGTACTTGCTCTTCCTGTTCGGCGGTAGCTTGCCCCTTGGGGGCGAGTTCCTTTGCATCGGCCTTTTTCTTTGCTTTCTTGCGTTTTTTGGTTGTGCTCTTTACGGCTTTAGCCATCATTACTCCTTTTCCACTTGTAGGGACCCCGCTTCGCGGGAACCCTAAAACACTTTAATCGCCCCGCACCAACTCACATTAGGTGAAAGCCTAATATAAGCTGGTGCGGGATAATTTCCCGCCTGCACTCGCGTAACCGCAGGTGCGAGCGTAGGAATTCAATAAGATTTGAACTTTGAACACCAGTACCCGCGTTTTCTGTGCGGGTAGCACAGGTGCGGGCAGTTGAAATAAAACCTATATATCAAAAACGGGTCGAATTAGATAAATCACTTCAGAAATAAATCCGAAATTCGAATATCGAAATTCGAAACAAATTCAAAATACAAATGCTCGAATTTTCAAAAACTAACTGTTTTGGTAATTTGGATTTTGGTCATTTAATATTGTTTCGTGCTTCGAATTTCGTACTTCGTGCTTTTCATAGTTTTGTATTACCCATTATAGGGTTCCCGCCTTGCGGGGTTCCTACATAATGTAAGAGAAAATATCAGTGACCTGCCTGGCTAACACCGAGAAGTCAGAATTGTTTTCTATCGTATTATCGGCGAGGTTAGCCTTGCTGTCCAGAGAAATCTGAAAATTTTCTCTAATTTTAACTTGATTTTTGTCAAAACCCAATTTTTTTGCTCTATCGAGCCTTAATTTTTGCTCGCAATCGACAAAAATAAGCCTATCGCATCGCTTATCCCAGCCAACTTCCACCAATAAGGGCATATCCAGCACGATTGCTCGTAGGGGCGGTTCGCGAACCGCCCCTACATCCGCTTGATATTGCTTTATAAGTTCCTGTGCCCGCTGCAGAACAAGAGGATGGATAATCTCGTTAAGCGATTGAAGCTTATCGGCATCGACAAAAACGACCCCGGCTAATTTTTCGCGGTCAATTTTCCCTTCCGAATCTAAAACGGTCCGGCCAAAAAGGCCGACTACTCTGGCCTTAACAGACGGCTCATCGAGAAGCTCGTGGGCAATCCTGTCGGCATCAATGACCTTACAGCCTAATTTGGCAAACTCGGCGGCAACGGTGCTTTTGCCTGAGCCGATACCGCCTAAAATGCCGATAATTGGTTTTTTCCCGGTAGCGCCCACAGCTAAGCAGTTTAACCGCTACGGTGGCATTGGTCAAGTCGAAAAAGCTAATAGTGGTAAGTGAAGTAGAATACGAAACAGGAATCACAAAATGTGAAGTTCATCTGATACTTTTGCATTATCCGGCCTTTCGGCTACTCTCAGGTCAGGCTTTTCTTTACAGACGGATTTCAGGCTGCTCAGTAGATAGTTTTTCACTACTACGTCCCAGCTCATATTTTTCGCAAGCTCGTAGCCGGTTCGAATCATACTTTCAATCTCGGCCTCGTTCTTGGGTAATCGTGAGCATATTTGCATTGCAACTTTTTCACTTTCACTTTCTTCTATCCGGTCGCGTACCGACCGGCCAATCTGCAGTAAATCCTCGACCTGGCGGATAGCATCGGGGTGTGTTTGAAGGTTGGTATAGTCGGCGATAATAATATTCTTAACATATTCAGCACCTGTTATATCCCGCAGGAAACCCGAACACCCACACACACTGCTGAAGACACATATTCCGCCGAAAGTCAGCGTTTCAAGCTGAGCTATGCCAAACGGCTCATAAATGCTCTGTCCAAATTCGACATCGCTGCCTTTGCGAATGTCCATAAATTCCATATCTTCCGGCATCCTTTTGCCGCATCTTTTGGGGTCAAAGCCGAACTGATTAACGAAAATGATTTTTATATTCCTGCTTCTGGCGTTGAATTCCTGTACAGCGGTATAGTAATTTGCCTCACCACCGGACATATCGGGCCAGCCCTCACGGTGGGCCACAGGCCAATTATACGCCGATTCCATATTGTAGATATCACTGCTGCGACGCTGTGAAACTTCAGTCGAAAGGACAAGCAGCACTGCTGTTTTACCCTTCACCCTGAACTCTTTTTCCACATGTTCGAGGACTCGCAAATCACGCCACATTCCCTTGCTTTTCACCAATCTTGTAACATGTGTAAAGACAAAATCCGGCTTATAGCCCAACAGGTTCTGGCAATACCGCTGTAGTTTTTCTTTTGATGCAAGCTTGTCCCCAACTGTGATTTGATATGCCGGGATACCGTTATACACTATATCTATCTTGGCGCCCTCGAATTCCGGGGAGAGGAACCGCAATTCGTCCACGACATAATCTCCCACGGCGTATATATGGTCGCAGTATTTCGAGGCTTCCACAAGAGCGTGTTTGAAATAGGAATTCTGGTCGCCGAACACTTCGCTGACGAAAAGTCCATCATTGTGAGCCTGCTTGATAACATTATAGAACATTGTATCGTGCCCGTGATGTTCCTCTACAATGCGTCGCATAGTAGCTACTTCGTGAGCATAAAAAATCGTCCTGAAATTACAGGAAGATTCGAGAACAGCCGCCAATGTCGTTGGCATACCCATAAACTCGTGCGAAATAACGATTGTCGAATCTTTAGCTGCGCCGATCGCTTTTAGCACGGCAATTGCGACCGGTGCCAATCTGACATATTGGTCGTACTCCCACAGGTGTTCATGTAAATGGCTTTGGATACCGAATTCCTCAAACAGGCATCTTTTGAATTCGTTAACCAGATACTTATCCATATATCTTACATCGACCAGCACCACCTCAGGTGCGCTTTTTATGCCAGTCTGCTTGTCAACAAATGTTCGTCTGCCGTAGACAATATCTGCGTTGAAGTATTTTTCTATCCTACGAAAGGCCTGAGCGTAACCAGTGTTTACAAATCCATCAATAGATGAATAAAACACTTCGCCATCTTCACCGAGCCGCTCTGATGTAGAGCCTTCAGTGGTGAACAAAGGGCCGACAAGGATTGACCTGTCAATTGCATCAAGGTAAGATTTGGAGGTGAAAAAGCCCTTCAGGACGGCGCCTATACCACCAACTTTCCCTACAGTCTCGTGGGTAACGTGCACTGCTGTTGTCTCATTGGCCATAATAAGTTTCCCTCCAGGTTGTTATGGGGTTCACTCTGGTTGTCGTTACTGTTTCCACATAAAATATAGGAAACAATTTCATCACAACCAAACTGGAGGGATTCTATGGCATGTTAATTTTTGTGGACCGGAAAAATCAGGTCAGATTTGCAAATTGAAGGCGTTTTTTGGGACCACTTCGGCCGGCCTCTTAAATTTTCTCCAAAAGTCAGCTTATTTCGTCGCGCAGTTCCCTTATCGAACCGGAAAGCGCAAGCTGTGAAATATCAGCCAACTCCGGCTCAGGCATTTCACTAAGTGCTATCTTGTCGAGAATCTTCACCGCCTGGGCACTATGAGGTGCTATCAGACCCGCTACTCTGTGGGCTTCGTATAATTCACTATCAGCCATTAGTCTCAGATACATAATTATGTATTTCGTCAGCTCTCTCTCGCTCATCTCAAGTACCGGCCCATCCGTCTCAATTGGCCCAATCGTCTCAGGCGTCGCTTCCGGAACCTCTCTTTCCTGCAATATGTCTTGAGTAAGCTTGTGCGTCTCGGCCATTAGCCGTTTTTCTCTTTCCAAATCGGTCTCATCTATCGGTGCAAGTTTTAGCTCTTCGCCGGAGTGTGAACTGGGAACGTAAAGTCTGTTATGGCACGCCGGGCATTTACCCCATTTGCCGCCGGCACTGTCAGCGGCCTCTATCTTTTTGCCGCAATGATTACAGTGAAATTTTATTGGCATTTTAGCACCTCTTAATTTCCTATTCCGACTTCTGTCTCTTTACTCTTGGGACCCCGCAAGGCGGGAACCCTCAGACTAATCAGTTTTAAAGAAATCAGCAAGTCTCAATTACTTATTTTTGGGACCCCGCCTTGCGGGAACCCTCTGCCTTATATTCTGCAACCACCTCGGTAGTTATTCCGCCGCGAGGTGTAAATCGAGAGGTAACCTTCATCCATCGTGGCTTGCATACACCCTTCAAATCATCTAATATATCATTTGTAAGAGCCTCGTAAAAAATACCCTTATTGCGGTAGCTTTGCATATATAACTTCAGGCTTTTTAGCTCGATACATAACTTGTCGGGACAATAATCGATGACAATTTCACCAAAATCCGGCTGGCCTGTTCGAGGGCAGAGGCTCGTAAACTCAGGACATCTGATATTTATACAATATTCTCGCTCAGGGCGGGGATTATCGAACAATTCTATTTCTACCTGTTCGCTCATTTTTTACCTCTCTTACAAATCCAGCTTTGATAATATAACCTAAATCCCCACTTAAGACAAGCAATAATCAATGCCGGAAAAAATTTTGTAGGGGCAACCCAATGTGGTTGTCCTTGGCAGGCACACGGGCCTGCCCCTACCAGAACACATACAAAAAATCGCTTTTTTTGCTTTTTGACAGCATTTGGCCAAATCGGTAAAATGACAGCAAAGCTGTCATTCTGAGCGGAACGCAGTGGAGCGAAGAATTTCTTTGCTGCACAGGAGATGAGATTCTTCGGCTGCGCCTCAGAACGACACGTAAGTGTCGTTTTTGAACTCAACCCGGTTAGAAGGCTTCCTTCTAACGGGGTCAACCTTTATTGCGAAACTGTTCAGCAGGAGGATAACCGTTGGCTGACAAAAGAGCGGTAATCTTACTAAGCGGCGGCCTTGATTCAGCTACAACTTTTGCTATAGCCCGCAGTGAAGGTTTTGAGTGCTACGTCTTGACCTTTCGGTACGGCCAGCGACACAAGCGGGAAATCGAAGCCGCAAAAAAAATAGCCGACTCCCTCGGAGCGGCTGAGCATCGCATTATCGATATTGACTTAGCTGCCTTTGGCGGCTCAGCCCTGACCGACTCAACAATTGAAGTACCTAAGGACAGAGCCGATTTGGGTAACTACGACCTAATTCCGCTAACCTATGTGCCCGCCCGAAATACGATTTTTTTAAGTTACGCACTTGCCTGGGCGGAAGTATTAGGTGCGTTTGATATATACATTGGGGTCAATGTAACTGATTACAGCGGCTATCCTGACTGCCGGGCTGAATTCATAGCCGCCTTTGAGAAGACCGCCAATCTCGCCACAGCAGCCGCAGTTGAACGTAAAGGCCGATACAAAATACACACCCCGATTATAGATATGACAAAGGCCGAAATAATCCTCGCCGGCATAAAGCTCGGCGTCGATTTTGCCCTGACGCATAGCTGCTACGATCCGGATGATCAAAGTCGAAGCTGCGGCCGATGCGACTCTTGCAGATTAAGATTAAAGGGCTTCGCCGAAGCAGGTCTTGAAGACCCCGTCGAATATCGAATATAAAATATCGAATAACGAATCTAAAATATCGAAATACGAAGTACGAAACTTGTTTTGGTCATTCGGATTTCGGTAATTTGAATTTGTTTCGGATTTCGATATTCGATATTCGGATTTAGTAACATTTTGTTTCGAATTTCGATATTCGAATTTCGGATTTATTTCTGAAGTGATTTATCTAATTCGATAATGATAATAAACGAAATATTTTACTCTTTGCAAGGCGAAGGGTTTTTAGCTGGCGTCCCCAGCGTGTTCGTACGTTTAGCCGGCTGTCCTTTACGATGTCGATGGTGCGATACGAAATATGCCTGGGACCAAAGAGCAGGACAAGATTATAGCGTCGACAAAATCGCACAAACTATCGAGCAATGGCCGTGCAAGTTCGTCGTAATAACCGGCGGCGAGCCGATGATAAATTCAGATTTGCCGAAATTAGTGCAGGAGCTAAAAGCCGCCGACAAACACATAACAATCGAGACCGCAGGAATAGCATACATCCCGGATATGCCCTGCGATTTAATGAGTATCAGCCCGAAATTGAGTAACTCCAATCCTAAAGACCCCGTGCTTGCCAAAATCCACAAGGATTCGAGGCTGGACCTTGCCGTCCTGGGCAAGTTGATTGATAGCTATCAATTTCAACTCAAATTTGTCGTCGATTCACAGGCCGACTTACCCGAAATCCAGCAGACCTTAGATAAACTTGGAAATGTTAATACAGAAAAGGTAATGCTGATGCCACAGGCAAAGACAAGAGATGAACTTTTAGCTAAATCAGCGATAGTAGCGGATATGTGCAAGCAAAGCGGGTTTGTATTTTCTCAGCGTTTGCAGGTTCTACTCTGGAATAATCAAAAGGGCAGATAATTGTGTTTGGCCATACCCTGTCTTTGAGGCGTTTTATCTAAAAGTTTGACATATTTGCCGCAGCCTCATATCATATTAACCTGATTTGGCTGGACCCTAAGGGACGAGGTAATACCTCGTCTTTATTGCTATTGACTGAAAGGTTCTTTTTTATGACGAAACGAAAAGTAACTTTAAAAAATAAACCGTTTGTATTAATCATCCGTGACGGGTGGGGCTACAACCCAAATCCGGATGAAGATGAATATAACGCCGTCAAGTGTGGAAATACACCGATAGATGATATGCTGATGGCCGAGTATCCAAACTGCCTTATCCACACCAGCGGCGAAGACGTGGGCCTTCCGAACGGAACAATGGGCAACAGCGAAGTAGGACATCAAAATATCGGCGCCGGCAGAATCGTCCCCCAGGAATCCGTTAGAATCAGCAAGGCTATCCGCGACGGCTCTTTCTTCGAGAATAAAGAATTTCTGAATTTAATCAAATCCGTGAAAGACAACAACAGCAAAATGCACGTTATGGGCCTTTGCAGTGACATTGGAGTACACTCGCTGTTAGACCATCTCTACGGCCTGCTCGAACTGGCAAAAAGAAACGACGTAAAAGATGTTTTTATCCACGCCTTTACCGATGGCCGGGATTCACCGCCGGATAGCGGAGCAGGGTATATCGCAGATATTGAAAAAAAGGCCCAGGAAATAGGCGTAGGCAAAATCGCAAGCGTTATGGGCAGATTCTATGCGATGGACCGCGACAGCCGATGGGACCGTGTACAAAAGGCTTACGAATGTATGAGGATAGGCAAGGGTATCAAAGCAGCCAGGGCGGCAGAGGCGGTTGCGAAAAGTTATGCAAAAGAAGTAACCGACGAGTTTATTGAGCCGACGTGCATAGTCAATGAAGACAACGAACCATTGGCCACTATCAACGATGGCGACGGCGTAATATTCTTCAACTTCCGGGGCGACAGACCCCGCGAAATTACCCGGGCGTTTGTTGAGCCGGACTTCAAAGAATTTGCCAGAACAGCCAAACCAGACATATATTTCGTCTGTACGACCGAATACGATGCCACGATACCCGCGGCGGTGGCATTTCCAAAGCTGCCAAAGATGAAAAATATCTTAGGGGCATACTGGGGCTCTCTGGGCCTGAAACAATTTCGCTGCGCCGAGACGGAAAAATATGCGCACGTTACTTTCTTTTTCAACGACTACACCGAAAAACCGTTCACAGGCGAAGACAGGCAAATTGTCCCTTCGCCGCGAGTGCGAACATACGACCTAAAACCGGAAATGAGCGCTTATGAGGTTGCCGAGGTTGTATTAGAAAGACTTGATTCAAACAAATATGACGTGGTAGTAGTCAATTTTGCCAATCCGGATATGGTCGGCCATACTGGCGTATTGGCTGCAGCGATAAAAGCGGCTGAAACAGTGGATGAATGCGTTGGCAGGATATTGGATAAGGCCAAGAGTCTCGGCGGAGCAGCTATAATCACAGCCGACCACGGCAATTTTGAAAAGATGTGGGATACAGAAAAGAACCAACCACATACCGCCCATACGGTTGGCGATGTGCCGTTGGTTGTATTCGACGAACGCTATAAAAACAGCAAGCTCCGCCAAGGCGGCAGATTAGCCGACATAGGGCCGACACTACTTCAAATGATGGGACTGCCGCAACCAAAGGAAATGACCGGCAGGAGCCTCATAGAATAATGAATATCGAACAAGGAGCTTCGAATTTCGAAGTTCATCGTTCATCGTTGGATATTTAATGTGCCTTCTGGGGTCGGGAGAAAATAATGGGACAAATAGTCGTCCTTGACCAGAATATGGTTAATATGATTGCGGCCGGTGAGGTGATTGAACGACCTGCCAGTGTGGTCAAGGAACTGATGGAAAACAGTATCGATGCGGTGGCGACAAAGATAACGGTTTCCATCGAAGATGGAGGCCGAAAATTAATATCGGTCGCCGATAACGGCTGTGGAATGGACGGCGAAGACCTGGGGCGCGCGTTTGAGCCGCACACCACCAGTAAAATCAAAACCAGCAAAGATTTACATGGTATATCTACACTTGGCTTCAGAGGTGAAGCATTAGCAAGCATCGCCTCAGTCTCACAAGTCAGAGCTACAAGCAGAGCAAAAGGGCAAAACGGCGCTAATTGCATTGAGATTGATTGCGGCAATAAGGGCAGCATCAGCCCTTGCAGCGGCGATTACGGCACAACAATCCAAATCAGAGACATTTTCTATAAATTACCTGCCCGACGGAAATTCTTAAGAACCACCAACACCGAAATGGGCCACATCGCCGAGCAATTCACACGTATTGCTCTGGCAAATTACAATCTGGATTTGACGCTGCTACATAACGGCAGAGAGCTTTACCGGCTATCAGACGAAGATAATCTTCACCGCCGTATAGCCGAACTGTCACCCATACCTTCGAGCGGTATTTCTGAAAATCTGATTGAGGCCGAAAGCAATGAAAAGGGATTACACATACTGGTCCTAATGGGCAAACCGAACATTTCAAGAACAAGTAAGAAGTTTCAGTATATATTTCTGAACGGACGATTCATCCGCGACAAATTTATTTCACACGCAATCAATGAGGCGTATCGAGGCCTCCTGGAACCTAACAGATACCCTGTCGTCTTTTTATTTATTCGAATGCCCTATGAAGACTATGATGTGAACGTACATCCGACCAAGAGCGAGGTGCGTTTTTATAATGCCAATTTGGTTCATTCGCAAATCCTGGCTACTCTTCGGGAAAAGCTTTTAGGCACAGACCTCCAGACCCAGGCACAACTGCCGAGTCCGGCAAATTTTCCTCGAAGCCAGGGCAGCCCTCCAACAGGGCATAGAAGTCAGGCAATTGCTGATGCGATGGCCGAATTTTTCAAAAAGCACAGACCGGTCCAAACGCAAGAACAATTCAGCTACAAATCAAAACAGCACCTCGTTGCGCTGCGCCCCCCTACCGGACAGATAACCGAAAGCCGCACTGGCCAACCTGCGCCGGAGATTCGCTCAGAACAAAGAAAATTTCTGCAAATACACGACAGTTACATTGTGGTACAAACTGATGATGGATTTGATATCATCGACCAGCATGCGCTTCATGAGCGGATAATATATGAAGACTTGTGCAGGCGAATACGAAAAAGCAAACTCGAATCGCAGAAACTGCTGATACCTGAAAGTTTTGAGGTCACCCCATCGGGGGCCGATGCACTCAAAACCAATGCCGAACTGCTCGAAAAATTAGGAATCGAGCTTGCCCCGTTTGGTCCCAAGACTATGGCTATTCAGGCCTTCCCCACCTTGTTAGTCAAGGCCGACCCACTTGATTTTGTCCAGGATTTAATCGACTTGCTCGACCGTAAGGATACAAACCTTGATGGCGAAAGATTACTCGACGAGGTTCTGAATATGGCTGCGTGTAAGGCGGCAATCAAGGCCGGCCAAAGATTAACGATGAGCGAAATAGAACAACTGCTTCGGGACAAAGAAAACGCCGAGTCCGCAAGTCGCTGTCCGCATGGCAGACCCACCACGATAAAATTTTCGATAAGTGATTTGGCAAAGCAGTTCAAGAGAACCTAATGAATAAATGGTGGTGGCTATTGTTGATAATCTCGTGCTGGATGGCCGCAGGATTCGTCATATTTAGTCCTCGGCAAGGTCAAAACTGCAACGATACCCCCCTGCCGGCCAAGGCCGAAAGAATTGTTTCATTAGCTCCAAACCTTACGGAAATCCTTTTTGCGCTTAGGCTGGAGAAAGAAATTGCCCGTGTTACGCTTGATAGTGATTACCCACCAGCGGCGGCCCAAAAGCCAAAGGTAGGAACATTCTGGCAGCCGAATATTGAAGCGGTAATAGCTGCCAGGCCGGACCTGGTAATTACGCTCGGATTCCACCAGCAGAAAAATATTGCTGAGCGGCTAAAGCGAACAGGCTATAACACTCTGACGGTGAATATTGAAAAGGTGAACGACCTTTTTGAGGCCATCGAGAAAATTGGTGCAGCGACCGGTAAACAGCCTCCGGCAAATGAGCTGGCAACCAACATCAGGAAAAATTTGGACAGACTCACAGCTTTAGTTGGTACGGAGACAAAAGTCAGGGTGCTCTGGGTTGTTCAGCGAGAGCCTTTACGCGTGGCCGGTCGTGATACTTTCGTTAATGAGATGATTGAGCTGGCCGGGGGTGAAAATGCCATTGGTCGAACGGTACATAAATATCCCCCAATCGGTGCCGAACAGGTCATTGTCTGCGACGCGGATGTCATTATTGAACCTGCGATGGCACAGGAAGACCCGGCGAGACAACAAAACAAAGCGCTTCAATATTGGAGTAAATTTGAAAATCTTCCCGCCGTAGCAAACAAGCGGATTTACGTGATACCGGGCGATACAGTCTCACGGCTTGGGCCACGACTATATGAGGGGACAGAAACTATTGCCAGATGTTTAAGACCCGATCTTTTCGAGAATTGAAGAAATGAAGGAGCTGCTGACGCCAAAAAAGTTAATTGTCAGAATCGCATTGGCTCTTACAGTACTTGTTGTGGTGATGTTCGTGTGCTCTCTGATCGGCACCGAGAGTGTCTCCTTGAAAGCAGTATTCAGCGGGGCCGGCATCCAGACAAGAGCTAATCCCGATTACGAAATATTTGTTCAGTTCAGGTTACCACGAATTATCCTGGCTTGTCTGGTCGGAGCGGCTCTGGCGTGCTCAGGTGTCGTTTTCCAGGCCCTCTTGCGGAATCCCCTTGCCGACCCATACATATTAGGTATATCGAGCGGGGCCGGTCTTGGGGCGATTATAGCAGTTATCTGCGGGTTGGATTGGGTGCTCTGGGGACGCTCTCCGATAGCGGTTTTTGCCTTTGCGGGAGCCTTGGGAACAGTTTGGCTGGTGTGGTTCATCGGCCGTCTGACGGGAAAGTTTCATGTAACCGGCCTGTTGCTTGCAGGAGTGGTGGTTAATGCATTCTTTTCCGCGGTCATTATGTTCCTGACATCGATAGCCAAAAGCCAGCAGGTGTATTCAACAATATTCTGGCTGATGGGAAATATGGCCGAAGAGGATTTTCTTGTGCTGTGGATTGGGGCCGGATGTGTGGTCGGAGGGATAATAGCGTTATTCTACATCAGTCCACAGTTAAATGCCCTGAGCTTCGGTGAGGCTGATGCCAGAAGTATGGGCGTAAACATTGCCGGAACCCAGATAATCGCCTTTGCAATCGCAGCGGCCATAACTGCCATTGCAGTCAGCCTGAGCGGGCTAATAGGATTTGTGGGGCTGATTGTTCCGCACGCAGCTCGACTGGTATTCGGCCCTGACCATCGCCAGCTGCTCCCCCTAAGCGGTATTTTCGGTGCGATATTCCTGGTAGTTGCCGACACACTGGCACGGGTAATCATCGCTCCTGCACAACTGCCGGTTGGTGTGGTAACAGCCATTGTCGGCGGGCCATTTTTCCTGGCCCTGTTGGTTAAATACAGCAGAAAAGTTAGCTGGCTAAAATGAACGCCATTATAAAAGTTGGAAATCTGAGCTTTGGTTATACGCGGCAAGACACAATCTTGAAAGATATTAGTTTTGACGTAAATCAAGGGCGGTTTTTGGCCATAGCAGGGCCTAACGGTGCGGGCAAAACAACGCTGTTAAATCTGCTCTGCGGCCTGCTCAGACCCAAAGCCGGTTCCATAAGGATTGACGGGGTGCCTGTGCAATCGTATTCGGTTAAAAAACTCGCACAAAAAGTCGCAGTCGTTCGCCAGGAATTTGTACCGATATTTGATTTTACCGTTGCAGAAATGGTATCGATGGCAAGAACACCATATCTGGGCACCTTCGGATTTGAGAGCAATACGGACAAACAGATTGTTAATGAAGCGCTCGAGGCAACCGACACTGCCCAGTTTGCCCTGCGAGCCCTTGGAAGTCTCAGCGGGGGCGAACGACAACGGGTTTTTATCGCAAGGGCGCTTGCGGCGAACAGCCCGATTTTGCTTTTGGATGAACCGACAAGCTTTCTGGATTTGAAACATCAGGTTGGCATATATGATTTGCTCAAAACCGCACAACTTAATAAAGGTAAAACAATTGTGGCTGTAACGCACGATATAAACCTGGCAGCCCAATACTGCGACGAAATTTTACTTCTCGGTGCCAATGGCAATTATCATATCGGCGAAACCAAAGATGTTTTGTCACCGGAGCAAATCGAGAGAGTTTTTGGCGTCAGAACATTTGTGGGCAGGCTTGGCCAGGAAAAATTCTTCATTCCCCTGGGAAAATTTGCAAAAGACAGCAGACAAATCGCCAGCAAACCACACAATATCCAACAAGAATAAAAGCATTAAGTCGTTGATGTAACTACTTATATTACAAAATGTTAAAGCTTTCCAGGTAATTTATCTTGAATAATCTTATTATACTAACTATACTTTTGCCGCATGAACAACAGCGTGTGGATAAAACAAATATTATATACAACATACTTTAAGGTGTTATAATCAGCTTTTATACATAAAGTGAAGTTAGTAGTAAAAAAGATAAACAAGCAAGTGGCACAAAAAGGTAAAAAAACATCCAGAGAGAAAGTAAGTTCGACCCGGACAAAGAAACGCTCTTTGACTTCCGCCGATACTGAGCATTTCAAACAGATGCTGCTGGAAAAACGCAGAGAAATCCTGAGAAATGTAAACGAATTTGAAGACGAAGCCTTGAAGAAATCCCGGTTGGATGCAACTGGTGATTTGTCAAGTATGCCAATCCATATGGCTGACATCGGAACCGATAACTACGAGCAGGAATTCGCTTTGGGACTAATGGACAGCGAAAGAAAACTACTGAGAGAAATCGATGAGGCACTGGAACGTATCGAGCAGGGAACTTATGGTATCTGCGAAGGCACCGGTAAGCCGATACCCAAAGCCCGGCTTGAAGCTCAACCCTGGGCCAGATACTGTGTTGAATATGCACGAATGCTGGAACAGGGCCTCGTACAGGAAGAATAAATGTAAGATTGATATCTTAGTATGAAACACAGATGTCCAGTCTGTCACAAAACCATTAAAGCATCAATTCAGGAACAATCCAAACAATCAACATTCTTTCCCTTCTGCTCCAAGCGATGCAAGCTGATAGATTTGGGCGCCTGGCTGGATGCCAAATATAAAATAGTCTCCAGACCAGACTCGCAAGAATCCGGCGAGCCCTCCGATACTTCCCCTGACACCAATTCTGACAAGCCGTAAACAACCGCATTTAGAAACAAAATCTTAAGAATTTGTTGAAACCAACCGATAATACGTTATATATACAATCGCGGTTATTGTTTACGAGGCCAATAATTCTTGTAACTTGTTGAAAGGAAGCAAAATGGTGAGTGAAAAAGAATCCTCCAAAGTTTTCGATGATCTTCTCTTTCCGAAAATATTCAAAACTTTCCGCATGGCTATTCAGCCAACCAAATTAATAATTGCCTTTTTGGCACTGGCTATTATATGTCTTGCCGGCTGGATTATGGACTTCAGCGAAACAGTGGTTGCCACAGAAGGTACCCAGGGTAAGATCACAGAGTTGGATATATATATGACTAATCCGGCGCAAGTAGACTCGTACGTCGAAGGTTTTAAGGGAAAAAGCCGGGGCACAGGAGTATTCTCTACGCTTTGGCGCTTCGCCGCTACAAAATTCCAGGGCGCGGTGGATTCTGTATTCGCACAAGACATCCCTGGTGTAGTGAAAAATATTACTGATTATTTTAAGGCCGTTGGATGGGCATTAAGGCATCACCCTGTTTATTGCATCATCTTTTTTGTTATCAAGCTGGCTGTGATTTCCATCGCCGGCGGTGCCATTTGCCGAATCGCAGCGCTGCAGTTCGCCGGAGGTGAAAAACCCGGCCTGACCGAAGCACTGCGATTCAGCACAAAAAGATTCACAAGTTTCTTCACCGCGCCTCTGGTACCGGTCGGCATAATTATCTTCATAGGACTGTTCATATTTCTTCTGGGGCTGATAGGCAATATTCCCGGGGCCGGTGAGCTGATAATGGGTATCTTCGGGCTGTTAGCTTTGATTGCTGGCGCGCTGATAGCGGTCGTTTTGATAGGAGCGTTTGCCGGATTCAACCTGATGTTCCCCGCTGTAGCTTATGACGGCTCAGACTGTTTTGATGCGATAAGCCGTTCCTTTAGTTATGTATATGCAAAGCCGTGGCGAATGGGTTTTTACACGGCAATAGGCGCAATATATGGCGCAATTTGTTACACATTCGTTCGAATCTTTGCCTTTTTGTTGCTCTGGGTTACCCACCTGGCTTTGCAGGTCGGTGTCCTGGGCGACAACAGCAAGCTTACAGCAATCTGGCAGGAGCCAAGCTTTAGGGACCTTCTTGTTCCACCGAACTGGGGAGCACTTAATTGGCCACAATATATCGCAGCTTTTTTGATATACTTATGCTCATCGGCCGTTGTCGGCTTATTAGTTTCTTTCATAATAAGTTTTTATTTTTCCGCTAATACCATAATCTATTCGCTTATGCGCAACAAAGTTGACAATACTGCTCTGGAGGACATTTATAAATACTTCGACGAAGCAGAAATCGAGCCGGCTACAACCGAATCCCAGACTAACGAAGCTCAGCCGGATTCATCATCTTCACAAGAATAGCAGAAGAACCTTTTTAAGCGAATACTTACTACTACAACGCCATTTTAGCTCAAGATTTTTAGGCGGTTAGCCGATGTCTTCTTTCAGAACCTATTATTCTGAAAGGAGATACGGAATGGACGCCAAACAAA
>Ga0315545_1000752_pt1 | contig 33793 bp, 28 predicted proteins | sample SalMarSW160210MG_FD_203096 | JGI IMG/M metagenome (GOLD analysis project Ga0315545, IMG submission 203096) | Salt marsh sediment microbial communities from the Plum Island Ecosystem LTER, Massachusetts, United States - Salt Marsh Sediment SW1602-10 ...
GGAAATTTGTATTTTATTTATATTGTTATTCAAGGTTTTCCTCCTTTTGGTTCTATTATACCAAAAGGAGGTTTTTTTTTAATGCCTTTTCCTCGAAAAAATGCAATCTGAACCCTTACAAATACTCAATTATTGACTTTTGACACAGAAATTTTGGGGGGTAGGCAGGAAAACCAAAACCGCCCTTGACATTTAACCTTTTTTCAGTACGGTTTTGAAAAAAGAGCTGTTTAATGATTTTTTAAAGTTTTGTGTAGAGATTAACAATGAAGAAAGAATTTCCGAAGATTGAGACAGAAAGACTTATTTTAAGGTTATTTGAGACCTCAGATGCCGGGAGGGTAAGAGAATTAGCCGGAGATAAAGAAATTGCGGATACAACGACGAATATTCCTCATCCATATGAAAAGGGAATGGCAGAGGAATGGATATCAACCAGTAGAATTAAATTTGAGTCGGGAGAATGTGTACATTTTGCAATTATATTGAAAGCGACGCAAGAATTGATTGGAGCAATAGGTTTAGTTATTGACAAAGGTTTTAATAAGGGTGAATTAGGTTACTGGATAGGAAGGGAGTATTGGAATCGAGGCTATTGTACGGAAGCTGCCAGAGCTGTTCTGGAATATGGTTTTAACCAATTGTTGTTGCATAAAATTACTTCATCTCATTTTGTCAGAAATCCATCGTCGGGAAAAGTAATGCGTAAGATAGGAATGAAAAAAGAAGGTTTCCTAAAAAAGCATGTTTTGAAAAACAATAAGTATGAAGACCTCTTGGTTTACGGTGTCTTAAGAAACGAATGGGGAGATGAAAAATTAATATAGATAGCAGTTTAATTTATGCAGTTGTAATGAGGAAATGCCCTGTTATTATTTTTTTGTTTTTGTTTTCTTGTATTAATCCAAATTTTGCCAGTGTTGGTCAGTCTTATCGAGATACTAGCATGGTCGTGGCAGATGTTGATATTTCTTATAGATATCTTCTGTACTTGCCAAAGAATTACGCAAGGCATCCTTCCAGGGAATATCCTCTTTTAGTATATCTTCACGGGAAATCATGCCGGGGTTACAATTTGGAGAAATTGAAGAAGTACGGGCCACCTTATCTCGTAAGCAAAGGATGGGATTTCCCTTTCATTATCGTATCTCCGCAGTGTCCTCCGGACAGGATCTGGAATACGGATGATTGGTTCCCAAATTTATACAAGAGTTTGTCGAATAAGTACAGAATTGATAGAAATAGAATTTACCTTACGGGTATGAGTATGGGTGGTTCCGGAGTTTGGGTTTTAGCAATAAAGCACCCGGAATATTTTGCTGCGGCTATTCCTCTATGCGGGGGATGGAGCACAAAAAACGTTATAGCAATGAAAAATATACCGGTTTGGGCGTTTCATGGAGAAAATGATAAGATTGTTGCTCCAAAAGAGACGGAGAAAATGGTTGATGCTTTAAGGAAGGTGGGCGGAAGAGTAAGGTATTCCAAGATTCAAGGAAAGGGACACTCCATTCACAAGGTTTACGAGCACAAAAAAATCTATGAATGGTTGCTCGAACATAGGAAGTAGATTGTAGATATAGTTAGTAGTGAGTTGAGAGTAGGGAGCAGTAAGCATTTAAACGAGTCTTGAGTCGTGCGTCAAGAATTAAGAATTTTGAATTATTAATTTTGAATTAAAACAATAAATCCTCTGTGTTCTCTGTACTAATTAAGGTTTCGAGGTTTCTAGGGATCAAGGGTTCAAGTAAATAAACCAGTTATAGTTTTTCTTAACCTAAAACCAGGTCGATAACGTGCCTCAAGATATCCAACTTAAAAGGCTTTTCAATGAAGGCGTCGATCCCCAATCTTCTAATTTTTCCTTCGTCCGGAATGATACTGCCGGAAATCAAGATACTTTTTATTCCGGGTTGCACTTCTTTTACCTTCTTAATAAGAGCTGTTCCCGTGATATCGTTTAATGAGTAATCGGTAATAATAAGGTCAAAATTTTGCGCCAAACATAAGCCCAAAACGCCTTCCTCGAAACAGGAAGTAGAGACCTTGAAATCTCTCTCAAGAAAACGCACCAAGCCGTTGTCACCTATCAGATCTCCGCCAGCGACTAATATTTTTTTCAAATTCTAAAGGCCTCCTTAATTTTAGCAATTATAGTGCGTATAATTATAGTGTGTTATCTTTATTTGTCAAGGTGGAACTTTTTAAAAAAAAGAGTCTTTTGCATTAATGCTATATATAGTATGTAGATTTTTTTATATTTTTCCTATATATTCCTTAGCATGAAAAAGCGAGAAATTTTATTAAAGTTCGGAAAGAAGGTAAGAGAAGAGAGAAAGAAGCTGGGTTATTCGCAGGAAGTTCTTGCGGAGAAAGCCGGTGTTCATCGTACTTATATCGGGATGATAGAGAGGGGAGAAAAAAACATTACCCTCGCGAACATCCAGAAAGTCTCTAAAGCCTTAAAAATAAAAATTTCTGAATTGACGAAAGGACTATAGGTACTAAAAAACCGTTTGGTTGGTGGTGGGTGGATGATTTTTTTGGTTCTAGCGTTTATTCGTAAGTTTGTGTTTTGTTTTTAGTTCGGATATTTGAGTTTGATTGTCCTATTGTTTTTTTTTGTCTAATTTCGTGATTTATTTAACTAAAATCACTTTTTTGGATGCGACCTGGTTGTTTACTTTTAAGTATACAAAATATACGCCGCTTCCGAAGTTTTCCCTGTGGAAAGTATAATGATACGTTCTTGGAGTTATGCTATGATCGACATATTCTTTAATTTTTGCCCCTGAGGAGTTATATATTTCGAGGTGAACATCTCCGTACGTAAGCAGAGTAAATGTTATGTCTGTAAAAGTGTTGAAAGGGTTTGGGTAAATAATAAGTGGGCTGAAAAAATTACTTTCTTCTTCTGCGGCATATTCGTAGGCTCCTATATCGTATAAAGAACCCTGGGGGCGTGATGTTCCTCTTATGTCTATTGCAGGTGCTAAGTTTCTTGTTCCTGCGTCTATCGCGGGACTTCCTTCTTTTAGGCGAAAGTCGAACTGCCCGAAATCCACGAAGTTGCTGTCGTAATTTCTAACCATTAGATTGTGGTCTTCTGTTTGCGGTGAATCGATCGATAAAGACCTGTAATAAATATTATTTCGAACTATGCAGCCAACGCTTGCGGAGCCATCTTTATGATTCCCGACTCTTATCCAGGGGCTTATATCGGAGTCTGTTGTGTCTCTGTCGAGAACTGTGTTATTGGTTATGCGGCAGTTAACTGCTCCGCTTAAAGTTATCCCGTGGTAATGGTTAACGATAACGACGTTGTTTTCGACAATCCAGTCCGCATAAAAGCCGTCAAAACATCCGATTCCCTGTAGTGTGCCGCGATGAGGCTGATTAGGGTCTTCGTAATTTATGATTGTGTTGCCTCTTAAAATTACACCCCAGACAGTATCCGTTCCCACGCCTCCCTCTCCCACGGACCAGGATTGAAATCCGTCGTCATGATTTCCGTTAACGTCGTATGAATTTTTGACTATATTATACTGGAATGTGTTGTAATCACGCAAGCCTCTGAGTCCATCTCCGGCAAAATTTTCGACGGTATTGTATTCCACCAGACATGAATCTCCGCTTGATGATATGCCGAAATTTACGTTTTTGCAGTAATTATTACGTATTATTACATGTTTTCCCTGACTGGATATTGCCGTGCACGACAACTCGTCCCAGTTTTCTGCAGACCAGAAGAAGGTATTTTCGATTGAGTGTAAATAGCAGTCTTCAACCGTTATGTAAGTGGATGGTCCGGACCAATCGTGCCATTCTATTGATATAAGTGTAGTGTTCTCGTATTCGGGAGCACTTGACGGTGTAATTGTAAGACCCTTGAGGTACCAGTACCTTGTTCCTGTAAAGCGGATATTTTTGAAAACAGGCGTATTGCCCTCTTCCGCGACAATTGTAATATAGTCTGTGTTGAAATTTCTCGATATGTGCAGGGAGCCGTAGTAACCTGTTCTGCATATTAGAGTATCTCCTGCTTTTACGGGTGCTCCTTCGTTAATAAGAGTTAAGGAGTCTCCTTCCATGTATGGATATTCGAAAGGAGCATAGGTTTCGACTAAGTTTGAGTCAAGAACTTCCTGAACCGTCGTCCATGGACGTTCGGAGCTTCCATCATTAGACAAGATTCCTTCTTCCGGATCCAGATAAAAAGTAGAAGAGAACAGTGGTGGAGGTACTACTGATATGATTACTGTTAAAAAGTAAATTATTTTCATAATATTGAAATATAAGTGTAGTATTTAATTTATGCAATACCGGGGAAAGTACGAAAAAGGTATTATTAGCTTTCTTTTGCTTTGTTTACCCCAGGACTTTTTTTATTGTATTATCCAACTCCTTGAGATCAAAAGGTTTTGCAACTACAGCTTTAAATCCGTGTTTTTCGTAGTTTGCCATTATCGGGTCTGTAGAATAACCGCTGGAAACTATAGCTTTAACATCCGGGTTAATCTGCAGGAGTTTCTCTATTGTTTTTTTACCTCCCATTCCACCGGGTACAGTTAAATCAAGAATAACAGCATCAAAGGGATCCCCTTTATTCTTGGCTGCTTTGTATTTGACAAGCGCTTCTTCCCCATTTCCGGCAAATTCAACCAAATAGCCCAATCTACTTAACATACCTCCAACTGCTCTGCGAACTATCTTTTCATCGTCCATTATTAGTATCTTGCCTTCTCCCCATGTAGTCCGTTTGGCCCCTTTTTTTTCTTCTTCTTTCGATATTTTTTCTTCTATTGCCGGAAGATAGATGAAAAAAGTTGTTCCCTTTTCCATTTCGGATTCAACTGTAATATAACCTCCATGTTTTTGAATAACAGAGTATACTGTAGTAAGGCCTAAACCGCTTCCTTCCTGCTTGGTGGAAAAGTATGGGTCGAATATTTTCTGAAGATATTCTTCGGGTATTCCTATCCCTTTATCCTGAAAAGTGATTTTTATATATTTCCCTTCCGGGATAGGAAGTGATTTTTTTTCGTCGAGGGTAGTATTTTCGGCTTTTATTCGTATTTTTCCTCCCTCGGGCATTGCCTGATTCGCATTTATTACAATATTATCTATCACCTGAGATATTTGTCCTTTGTCTGCTTTGGCCTTCCATAAATCATTCGCGAAATGATATTCGCAGCTTACATTTGAACCATGTAGACTAAATTCTGCCGATTCTCTGATTATGTCTTCTATATTAACTGGACCCTTTATGGGTTCTCCGCCTTTAGAAAATGTGAGGAGCTGTTGAGTCAGGTTTTTAGCCTGGATAGATGCGTGTTTTGCTTCTTCTAATATTGCCTCGAAATCTTCTCCTTTCCCCATTTGGGCGAGGGAAAGGTTGCCAAGTATTCCGGTCAGGAGATTGTTGAAATCATGGGCAATACCTCCGGCAAGAACACCCAGCGATTCGAGCCTTTCTACCTTTCGCAGCTCCTCCTCAGTCTTCCTGCGTTCCGATATGTCGCGTACAGTTGCCCACATACCCTTTGGATTTTTCTCATCGTCCGTGAGTAAAAAGCACCTTAGTTCTACCGGAAATATAGTCCCATCTTTCTTAATATACTCCTTTTCGTAGAATTCCGAGTAGCCTTTTTTAAGAATTTGTTGCTGTTTTATTTTTTCTTCCATTTCATGCCACTTTTCGGGAGTTATATCGGTGTGTTTTAAGTTTTTTATTTCGTCCTCGGTGTATCCTAGCATATCTAAATATTGCTTGTTGAATTCAAGTATATTTCCTTCCATATCGGTACGTACAAAAGCATCCATCATACTTTCATAGAGATTACGGTATTTTTGTTCGCTCTTCTGTAAGTTCTCTATGGCTTTCTTTCTGTCCGAGATGTCCTGGGCAATAGCTAATATCATAGGACTGCCTTCCAGAGTGATGGCGCTTAGATATATTTCGACCGGATAAGAGGATTTATCTTTACGGTAGAGTTTCGACTCAAAATTAGTATGACCGCCTTTTTTCAATTTCAACCAGAATTTCTTTCTGTCATCCCGTGCCTGGCTGTGAGGGTCAATATCCGCTACTGTCATTTTCATATATTCATCCCTTGTATAACCGGTGTGTTTGCATAATGTTTCATTTACTAATATAAAGTTTCCATCAAGATTGTGTACGGAAACGGCATGCGGGAGATGCTCAATCACCGTCTGGAATCTTTCTTCGCTCTCCTTTAGTTTCTCTATTGCCTTCTTACGCTCAGTTATGTCATGGGCGATACCTATTATCATGGGTTCTCCCTTTAAGGTTATAGGACTTATGTATATTTCCGCAGGATATGAAGTACCGTCTTTACGATAGTGAGTAGATTCTAGCCGGGCAAAGCCACCTCCTTTTTTTAATTTCAACCAGAATTTCTTTCTGTCGTTACGAGTGATACTTTCAGGGTCAATATCTCCTACTGTCATATTAAGCAATTCTTCCTCGGTATAGCCGGTTAATTTATGGGATTCTTTATTAACCATTGTAAAATTACCATCAAGGTCGTGAACCAGAACCCCATGAGGAAGATTTTTAATTACCGTCTGGAATCTTTCTTCGCTTTCCCGCAGTGATTTCTCTGCTTTTTTGCGTTCCATAATATCTCTTGCAATACTTAAAATCGATGGTTTTCCATGATAAGTTATCAGACTTGAGCTAACTTCTACCGGAATAATCTTACCGGATTTTGTTCTGTGAGCGGTTTCAAAGACCTGTCTCTCTCCCTTTTTCATTCCTTCGATAAGATTCTTAATTTCTTTCACTTTCAGAGTGACGTCAATATCGGTAGGCCCCATATCAGGTAATTCTTTTCTTGTGTAACCCAGAACTTCAACAACTCTATCATTGACGTCGATAAAATTACCTTCGAAATCAATAACGAAAGCTGTATCGTTCATTCCGTTTATTAAATTTTTGTACTCTTCTGCTCTCCTTTTACGTTCGGTAATATCCCTTGCAGTACTTAAAATTGATGGTTTTCCATGATAAGTTATCAGACTTGAGCTAACTTCTACCGGAATAATCTTACCGGATTTTGTTCTGTGAACGGTTTCAAAGACCTGTCTCTCGCCTGATTTCATACTCTCAATAACAGTGGATATATATTTTGCATTTTGGACTGTATCGATGTCGTTCGGTCCCATTGTTAGCAGTTCTTCTCTTGAATAACCTAAGGTTTTAACGGCAGTATCGTTAACTTCGAGGAACTCCCCTTTGAAGCTGGTAACAAAGGCTGTATCATTCATTCCATCGATTAAATTTCTATATTCTTTTTCTCTTTCTTTGTTTTCAGTAATATCACGTACAAATTCAATTATCTTAGTTTCTCCGTTAGTGTCCCTAAAGGGAGTCGATGTCAATTCGTAAGTTTTGCCATCAGGTGCTGATAATGCCACTTTCTGAGTTTTTCCGGTTTTGACAGCTTTTTTAATTAGGCAGAATTTACAAGGAGCCTGGCGTTGCATATATGCTTCAAAACAAAGCTTTCCCTTTAGATCCCCAAATCTGTTGATCAACATTTTGTTTTGAAAACATATGTGATAATTTTTATCGATGATGTCAATCCCGTCTGATAGAGAATTAAGCAAACCCTTAAACTTGTCTCGCTCAGCCTTCAAATCTTTTTTTAATTTCTCGATTTCTTGACGCTTTTTCTCAAGCTTTGCGACTTGTTTTTGTGCCTTCTCAAGTTCTCTTGTAAGCTGCTTCTTTGTTTTATTTGTGTTTTTGCCTTTAATGCACACCTCCTTTTGAGACTCGTAGTACTCTTACAGATTAATCGTACAAAAAAGACTCCAGATATCAAGTGGTTGATGTTTAGCCGCTTAGTTTTTTAAAGAGTAAAATATTTATTAATAATGACAAATTTTTTATTTGAAGATAGGTTTTTCGAGTCTCAGTGCTTCATTTTTTCGACTTTTCTTTTTTGAGGACACTCCTCGCATTCAAATTCGAGAGTCGAATATTTAACGTTGTATTTTTCTAAATTCGTCTTAATTTTTGCTTTCAAGTTTTCGATTTGGGCCATATTCCGTATATTTGTAAAAATATGAGCATCCATGACATTTAATTTGTCAATTCTGGTGCCATTTTTATCATCTTTTCAACGTTAATTGAGAATGTTCCTTGACAAATCATGAATCATAGATTATACTTTGTTAAGTAAATAAAATTTTTAAAAAATTCAATGAGGAGGAAATATGAAAAAAATAATTGTAGTTCTTATAATTGCATTGTTTTTGTCTTCTTGTGATCACGATGATTCTCTTGCCGCTACGGCGGATGTTGACTGGACGCAAACAACTGCGCTGGCTTCTGAAAGCAGTTCTTTGAATATCGTATATTCCATCAAAAACACAGGGAAAGAAGACATTATTGGTTTTTCGATTATTTTTGGCTACTCAGGCGGGTTTGTAGGCTCTGTTCCAATGGGTGGGGTGCGCATATCAGAAGGAGATCCGACTATTTTTCCTGCCTCTGAGAAAAAACTCGAGACGCCTATATTGCCAGGAGAAATATACGTAGACGAAGAAACATACAGTCTTAACCCGGGAACTGTCATTCAAAGTGTAGAAGTTGCAAAGTTGCATGTTTGGAGTGAAAGAAAGGAACGCGTTTACGAATATTAATATTTAGCAATTGCGCAACTTATCCTTAGATATCTATTAGCGAAAACTCTGGCAATTATTATTGGATTTGGGATTTAATTAAAGCGTGATGTAGGTTTTGCTGTTTCTTTAGTTTATCTAGGGTGTATATTTTACTTAAATCTTTATAAATTTTCTTATTCTATAAATTTCATAATTATATACAATCAGTTAACTTTTTTTACTTTTGTTTTTTGTGAACAGAAAGGCTTCTCGTAATGCAAATAGTTCGAGGTTTATCCTTTATAATAGGGCTCTGGGGTAAAACATGCGAAAATAAAATAAGAAACTTGGAAGTAAAAACCGATGATTCCGAAGTAAAAGAGACTTTTGATAGATACTTAGAAGAATGGGGAGAACCGAGGCTGCAACTCTCGGAATAGAACATAAAAAACACTAAATTCATTTCAAAAAATAACAAAAAACCTTTAAATACAATCAAAAAATTCATATATATATGCAATTGGAAATCAAAATCTTAAATTAATTTAATGCTTAGTCAAGTAGGCATAACTTGAATATTCTCAATTTCATAAAGGATCTATGAAAATATTCTTCGATGATTAAATTAGAAAGCCTCTCCAATCGCAAAATGCCAGGAAGGCGTACCTTCGAAGTTTATTGCATAATCGAGTCTTAAAGGCCCGATTGGAGTATAAAATCTGACTCCAATTCCAGCGGAACCTAAGATATTAAATTGTTTACTTTCCAAATCTTCTGAGAGTGATCCTATATCGGAAAATAATGCCCCGTAAAGATTTGAGAACACAGGGATTCTTAACTCACAAGTAGTGAGAAAGTATCTTTCTCCGCCGAGAGGATTACCGTTAGGGTCTTTTGGCCCTGCCCCGTTTTCGGGGTATCCTCTAAGTGTGGCGGCTCCCCCGAGGAAAAATCTATTATATATGGGAACAGGAAGCTCCTTATTAAAAGGCAGGATGATGCCTGCGTTAGTCCTGAAAGCAGCCGTAGATTTACCAATGCCGACGAATTTGCTGAATCTAAAATCATTCTTCGAAAAACTACCTGATGCTCCAAGAACAATATCTTCAAATTCCATACTATTAAATATAGAATAGCCCTGGTGAACTTTAATAGGATCATCTCGCCTATCTATCATCAAAGAAATTGATAATCTTTGCAGCCAATCGAGAGATTCTTCTAAATCGCTTATCTCGACATTATAAAGGATTACTCTTTCCAAATCATAACGTAAATAGACAGGCCTGGGCACGAGCATTGAATAAGCTCCAAATCTTCCTATATCATATCCAATCTCTCTTTCATATCCAAATTTAATCCCCCAGCTGTTACTCAACCATTTCCCAAATGTTATCGGATCTTTGTAATTTCCCTCTAAACCTAACTCTCTTACCCCAATTTTTCCCAATAGGCTTATACTTCTTAACGAATTAAGGAAATTTTTGTGGGATATCATAAAAGTTAACTTCGCCCTATCGAGTGTAGAATATCCGATACGCAGTCTAAGGTCAAGGGGTTCTTTAGGTTCCAACTTATAAAGCAGGTTACGGTGTATTGAAGAATCCGTTTCGGTAATTCTTATTCGCGAAAACAAATCAACTTCATTTAATCGCCTTTTAGAAGCATATAGTTTATCATTCGTTAAAATAGAACTCTCTTTAAGTCCAATACCTATCTTAAGTCTGTCTTGACGAATATTACGCTCGCCTTCGATATAAACATTTGAAATGTATATTTTGCTTCCTTCTTTTATATTGTAAACTATATTAGCTCCTTCCCCATTAACATCTATCTTTGAGTTTACTGTAATATCATGATAACCATTCTTATCATAATTATATATAAGAGCTGAATAATCTTTCTCAAGAAGAAAAGGGTTAAACGGTTCTCCTTTCTTTGTTTCAATAATTTTGTTTAGGTTTTTATAATCGAAAAAAGTATTGCCGCTGAATTCAATATTTTTCACAAATGTCCTTTCGCCTTCTTCTATAAAAATATCTATATCAACTAAACCGGAAGAATCAGCTTGATGCTTATAAGTAATATTGGTGGAAAGATACCCGTTTTTAACAAATACCGCTCTGATTGCATCGATATCACCTTCAAGTATCCGCTCATCAAATTTACTTTTTGAAAAGAGTCCGGGGGGTTTTAAGAGCATTACCGAACGCAGTTCTTTTTCTTCTAAACTCGAGAGACCCGAAAAATCGATTGAGCGGACAATTTCTGAAGAAGATATTAATAAAACAAAAGTAAATAATCCAATCATCTCTTTAAATCAATATCAAAACCGGCTTCAACATCTCTGGTTTCCCTATCATAAATCGAAAATACAGAAATATTGCGCAAAATATCGTAATAAATGACCAGCTGAGGCTTTCTAAAATCTTCAAAACCGGTTTTATAAGAGACCCTCACTTTGCTTCCGATTTGTTTTTCAAGTCCGATTTTCAGAGAATCATCTAAAGTAACTTTCTCCACCCCCAGAACAGAGGCAAGGCGGTCCTCAACCCTGCCCTTGGTGACGTCGAGTATGTGGTTAACCGCTTTCATCCCGATCCCTTGAGCGCTTGATATTGGTTCGATTTTCCTTGTCTTTCCCGTTATCAAAAGTGCAAGAACCTCCTGAACCGGCATGTAGGGTTCTGAAGATACCTCTATTCTCAATTTTTCAGGAGACCCCGAAATGTATAAAAATATTAAATAATTTATTCCTTCATGCAAAACTTCACTTGAAGCTCTTAAATCTACTTCAGGTTTAAGAGCGCCGGGATCCGTGAAACTAATCATACCTCCGTTAATATTGAATTTAGTGCCTAAATAATTTAGATGGCCTCCTTCAATTATTTTTGTCTCCCCGGATATCCCCGGTTTTGATGCCGTGCCCGACACATAAAGATCGCTTTCGGTTTTAATATATGCTTCCCGATTATCAACGATGAAATTCGAAACAATTCCTACATTAAGTTTTATTTTTTTTAAAAAATCTGAACTTTTGCCTGCCGGGCGCTCAGCTTTTTTCAGCAAACCAGTTATTAATTTATTTTCAAAAGCGTCCATATAGGTACCGTCAAGCTTAATTTCACCTGAAATAGAGTAAACATCAAGACTACTTAAAAGCTGTAATTTTCCGTCTAAATTCAAGTGAGATTTCTTTTTTATAGGTATTTTAATTTTTTGAAAATCAACATTTAAAGAAGCATCTTTATTAAGCCCGATACTACCGTTTAGAAGGAGAGAACCTTTGTTAAAACCCACAAAAATATCCGAACAATCGATTATATCTCCCTTAAAAGAAAAAGTCCCGTTAACAGGACCAAATTTATTCTCTTTAATCTCAAAATTGTTCTCATTCAGTATTAAATTCCCATATACTTGAGGTTTGTTACGCGTTCCTTTTAGATTGACTGAGGATGAAATAAATCCCGAGAAAACACTTCCGGGATAAAGAGGGGAGAGGATTGAGAGATCGAGAGAATCCAAATTACAATAAATATCAAATTCAGAACTTTTGTCAAATGGCATCCTACCATAAAGAGAAAAAAGATTATCTCCTATTTTAAAACGTCCTTCAGAGATTTCAATAAATTCTCGGTTCAAATTCAATATTACGTCATCATCATTAGTTATTTTGTTACCATTTATCAAGAAATCAAACCTTTTCATTCTAACAGTATCACCGGATAATATTATGCTCAAGTTTAACGGACCTAAAGGTTTTTTATCTCTACCTTGTAAAACGAGGTCATCGACTATAATCTCTCCACTTAAAGAAGGAAAAGGTTTTGCTCTAATAATTTTAACGGTAGAAGAAAGCTTCCCATCATTTATCTCTCCTGGAATTAAGGAACTCAAACCTTTCAGCGCAAATTCCTTTGTAGAAATATTTAAATTCATCTCACCCTCAAAAGGAATGGGAAGAGTCCCGGAAAATGATATATAATTATCAAAAAGTTTAATTTTAGAAGGTTCAACCTCAATAAAATCTTTTTCGAACGTTACAGAGATCGGTTCAAAATTCTCCAAAACTATATTTCTAAATTCGGCTCTCAAAATATTAAATTTTAAATTATTCCGATTTGCCTCGGCACTAATGTTAACCGGGCCCAACGTATCATTTTTAATGTATAGAAATAAACTATCAAGTTTTACAAATCCTGAGATTTCCGGTCTTTTTCTTTTACCGGACAAGTACAACTTTGCGTCCAAAAAACCTTTGAAATCATAATCTTTTACAAAAGGATTTAATGCGTCAAGTTGAAACTTTTGAGTCGAAAAATCTAATTTAATAGCTCTATTTTCTAATATTGGAATTTCTCCGGAAAAATTTAATTTAGATTCATTAACTGAAACTACTGAAGGTGAAACCAAAACATAAGGGTAAAAATACTTAATACTGATTTCCCCCACTGAACTTATGCTATAATCTCTAAACCTTGACTCAAAATTTTCTATATATAAAGAAGCCGAAATATCACGCGGTCTTGCTATATCTCCTTTTATTTCTCCCGAAAGATCTGTTTTTGCATCCCCTTCGGGAAGAAAAACTTTCATATTAAAATCTTTTATACTGAAATTAAAGAAAAAAGGAGAGGGTTTTTCAAGCTGAAACTCTCCTTTTCCTTTAACCAGACCTGCGGTTTTTAATATTGCCTTATTTTCTTTAAAATCGAAAAAGATATTTAGACCTCCAATCTCTTCGGAACGGAAAAGTATTCTTCCAATATTTAGATTCGCTTTCCCATTAACAGTTTTATTACTTAATTTTAGATCAAAATCCCCGGCTATCTGCTCCAAAGAAACATCTTCGTTTACAGAAAAATATGGTACGGAAAAAATTCCTTTTAAACGCTCGGAAATATAGTATAAAGTCATATTTAAAGGAGAACGCTTATACTTACCCTTAAGATTAAGATTTATCGTATCTCCCAAATTACATTCTAATAATGCATCGATTTTTTTGCCCTGCAAATTGGCTAAAACAGTATGCTTGTCAAAACTTCCGTCAATATTTATTTTTTGCTCTATTGTCGTTCCGATAAAAGAAAAAATACCTTCTTTTTTAATAAAGTTGAACTTTGCATCCCCTTCAAGTGAAACTGATTTATTCTTTATATCTATATTCTTAAGATATAAGTTACTATCTTTAACCTCATAGAATATTGCCATTTCACCAAAGCGTTGAGAGGAAAATGATAGATCTCCATAACCAACAGGATTTTTGATTGTACCCTCTAATTTCCCTTCTGACGATATGCTACCTTCTGTCTTTGCAAGTTCCATTAAATTTAAATTAAACTTATGAAAAAAAATAAGCTTCCCGTCTGAATTATAATCACCTGCAAAAATAAAATTCGATTCGGGATAATCCAAAGAAAATCTTTTAATTTCAATGCTGTTTTCTTTAATTTTCATTAACAAGGAAAAAGGTAAAGTAAAATTTTTATAATTGACGTTGCTTGAATCTATAACAAAAGAGTCTATCATAATAAACCCTTTTTCTCCATTTTTTTCGTCAGAATTTAGCTTTAAAGCTTCATCGAGATATACGACTGCTTGCTTTGCGTAAAAAGTCGATATTCTTTTATTCTTTCCTATCAGAGCAAAAATATTATAGGAAATATCAACCTCAGGTGCTTCGTATATTTCGCCGATTTTAACGTTTTTAAAATTTAAGTGGTGAAAAAGATTTCCGCTAACGTCCCTGAAGGTTAACTGAATACCATTTTCTTCTTCAAAAGATTTTAAAAAGAATTTTACAGCCGACTTTTGAAAAGGTTTGATTGAAGCAAAAAGATATAATAGCAATAATATTAGTAAAAAAGATATTAGAACTTTCTTTAAAAAAATTTTCATTAATTTACCGACTTTAACAAAATTCTTCATACCAAAAAATCAATTCTCACGAGAAAGTTCTTTTAGAGACTCCAGCGGACCGTATACTACTAGTCTATCGTCTGCTTCTGCTTTCTCTTTATCGCTGGGAAACGAAAACCATTTTTTCTTCCTTTCAATCCCCAGCACAAGTATCTTCTTTGTCGAAAAACCAAGTCTCGAGATAGTTTTACCTATAAAAGAAGAGTTTTCTGATATTATAATTTTCACAAGACCGTACCCTTCTAAAAGATGAAGGAGGTCCTCTGTTACGCCTTCCTCAATAAATGAATATTTAATAAACCTTTTTTCAACAAATCTCTCCCAATTCCGCATAAGACTTTTACGCCCCGTAATGAAAACAATCAAAAATATTCCAGTCAAAAGTATTAAAATATTTATAGGCAAAACATAACCTTTACTGGAGACAAAGGAAGACGTTGCAGTAATAATGATTGTTACTATTCCGGCATTACCCAGTATCATAAGCCAGCTAACAATTCGTCTCCTTAGAGAATGATTGACCGCCATCTCAGCTTCCTTTGTTGTGAAGCCTGTACCGGTAAAGGCAGAAAGAGCTTGAAACAAAGCTTTCTTTTTTTCCATTCCCGTCATCATCAAAACAATCGCAGATGCTCTCACTATAAGGAAAGAAATAAAAATCACAAGCAACGCAGGTAATAAAAAATATATACTTTTCATTATTTAACTTACTCCTATTTGATTTTTAACAAAATCCCTATCTTTTAAACTAAATTTAATCTACGAAATAACTTTTTTCCTTAAGAGTCTTTCTTTTCCTACCCTTTTTTTCGCGAACCATAGCTTCAATTGGTAAAGCAACCATTAGTCGGATTCCACCTACAGAAGACAGACTTCTAACTTCCCTGCGAACCTCGGAAATAAGTCCCTGAAAAACAATCTTTTCTTCGACCTCACCAACTTCTCTTACCGCCGCTAATTTATGAATAGAATAAAGCCCAACTATAAAAGCAAAAAAGAAAAAGAAATCCCACTGTTGGAAATTTAACGTTGGCAATACCAATGCACCACCCGGACCCTTCCATATAAGCGTCCAGGAGAGTTCTTTATTTAAAAAGAAATCAGCAAATTTACCACCTAGAATAGGCGAAATTCCTGCCGCTATTGATTTTACGATATTCCCTACAGCCAAATATGTGGTTGCCTCTCCCTTCGGAGCTAATTTTAAACCAATATTCATTGAAGCGAGGTTTACCCCTGCCATGGCAATACCCATAATTATATGTATAAACGCTAACAAGGGAAGAGTCAAGAAGTATCTTTCGGGCATTGTCGTAAAAGTCCATCCAAGTATGGAAAATATAAACAAGGGACAGCTGACCCCTAGGACTGACTTATTGCTAAATCTATCCGAAAATTTACCCCATATTTTTAAAGACATCATATGTGTTGTCTGACTCAATACTGTAAGCCCAATAATAAAAGATAGCCCCAGACCAAGCCTTTTCAACATATAAACCGTAAAAAAAGGGGCGGCCAGATTTACCGCGAAACTCCATGTTACAGAAAAAATAAGTAGATTTTTGAAATTAAGATCTTTAAAAGGTATTAAAAGGGAACCGAGGAAACTCTTATCATTTTTCGAAATAACCATTCTTGGTTCCGGAGTAATTGAGAGAAAAATTACCCCTACCATACCCGCCAGAAAGCCTGCAAAAAACAGCATAGAGTAACCGTAAAGCTCAACCTCCGGAAACCCCTTCTTCCAAAAATCAAGAAATAAGGCTAGAGCAATACTCAACACAATACTAAACGCGGTAGTAAGACGCATTCTTTTTGAAAAATAAGAACCAAGAACATTCTCTGGAATAAGATCACGCATCCAGGAGTTCCAGCTCGCATTGGAGATTCCACCGAAAATAGAATGTAATGCGAGAGAAAACACCATGATTTTTAACCCGAGTTTAAGGGAAAACAAAAAAGGTATTAAAGCAATCAATATAAAAAAAGACCTGCTGACAATAGAAGAGTAAACGCTAATTGCTCTTCTGTTTCTTATTTTCTCCACAAGAAGAATAGAAGGCAATTGAATAAGTTGCGCCAAAAAAGGTATGGCTGCCAGGATTCCGATTAAAACGTTAGAAGCTCCCAACTTTAAAGCGAATGCTACTAGAAAGGCGCCGCTGGTGAAGGTTACCATAGCCTGGGTGGAAAGCCCATCATTTATAATAGAGCGGAGCCCTTTTTCTATTTCTTCATTTGCCAAAGTATCTTTAGTTTTAAAATTCAATAAAATCCCCCAAAATTAATCCGTTATAAACAATGTAATAAAACCATCACAAGAAAGACAGATATTAGAACTTTCTTTAAAAATCTTTTCATAAAACTAAACCATTCATGAATTAATCCTCAAGGTTTTATCTTCTTGTGTTACGTACAAAATATATTATACACTATTAATAAAAAAAATCTACTGTTATAAAAAGGTTTCGCTAAATAGTGATATGCAATATCTTGACATAATGAAACTTTTTATTTACAATTAAAATACAAATAAGGAGGATTTATGTTTCAAATTTCCCTGGTTATACTCGGATTTTCGGTGGGGATCGCACTAATTTTTCATTTCTATGCTGTTTCAAAAATAAAAACTGCATTAAAAGAAACTGGTGGCGTGATTATGTCTATGAGTGATTTGGAGATAATTAAAGAAGTTATAAACCTCAACATGAAACTGGCAGTATACTATATTATTTTCTTTATCGTCCTAATCATTATTTTGGGAGTTCTGGCGCTAAATAAATTATTCAAAGAGGCAGCTTTTATTCTGTTTCTATTTGGAGTGATAACTCTTATAATAGGGCTCTGGGGTAAAACATACGAAAATAAAATAAGAAACATGGAAGTAAAAACCGATGATCCCGAAGTAAAAGAGACTTTTGATAAATACTTAGAAGAATGGGGGGAACCGAGGTTGCAACTCTCGGAATAGAACATAAAAAACGCTAAATTTATTCTAAAATATAGCAAAAAACCTTTAAGGACAATCAAACTTTTTTGCATATAAGAAATTGGAAATCAATACCTTAAAAACAAAAACAAAATTTTTTCTAATATGTCCTTGACTTTTTGTTAATTGTTATTATATTTTGATTATATACTAAAGGTTCTTTCGGCAGAAAGAACCTTTTTTTCTTAATGGTATTGGATTCTTAATTGAAAATCACAACCATTTTTTCCGTTTAAAGTAAAATAGCATCGATATTCCAACAGTAATAATGATTCCCCATACAGTGAAATAACCCCAGCGCCAATTAAGTTCAGGCATGAAATGAAAGTTCATGCCGTAAACACCGGCAATAAAAGTTAGGGGAATAAAAATCGAAGCAAACATAGTCAAAACCTTCATAATCTCATTCATTTTATTGCTTATGCTCGAGAGGTATGTATCGTGTAACCCTGAAAGCATATCACGGAAAGTTTCTACGGTTTCGATTACCTGAATTGTATGGTCATAGACATCCCTGAAATATATAAGTACGTCTCTGGAAACAAGAGCTGTTTTTTCCCTGGAGAGAGAATGTATTACCTCTCTTAAGGGCCATACAGACCTGCGGAGTAATATCATGTCTTTTTTCGATTTGTGTACGTTTTGTAGGGAATCGGAAGCTGTTCGCTCGATAATATCTTCTTCTAATTCTTCGATTCGGTCCCCCATCGTTTCAAGCACGGAAAAATAGTTGTCTACCACCGCATCTATTAAACTGTAAAGCAGATAATCGCTGCCCATTTGTCTTATGCGTCCCTTTCCTTTTTCTATTCTTTCTCGGATGGGATCGAAAACGTCTCCTTCCGTTTCCTGAAAAGAAATAACGAAATTTTTACCCAGTATTAAACTTACCTGCTCGACTTTAATTTTTTCTTTTTCGTCGTAATAAAGCATTTTAAATACAACAAATGTGAATTTTTCAAAATCTTCTACTTTCGGACGTTGAGTTGTATTGCCTATATCTTCCATAACAAGAGGATGCAAGTTAAAAATTTTCCCCATCTTTTCGATGACTTCTGTATTGTGGACACCGTCTATATTTATCCAGGTAATAGAGTCCTTATCTTTAAAGGGGAAACAATCCTCTGCTTTTACCCTTTCTTTTTTTTGAAATTCGTCTTTATTGTAATCTATAACCGTTATACGAACTTCGGCGGTCTTTTCTTCTCCTATGTAAACCACTGTGCCTGGACTAAGACCTTTTTGTTTGGAAATTTTTTTAAAAGATTTTGCCATATCATCCTCCTTAATCTTAATTTATAATTTATACTAAATTTTTTTAAAGTAAAGACTACTGGGTCTTGAGATATGAATAAAACAAACAAAACAAATCCTGTCTGTCTGTGTTCATCTGCGTCCTAACTTAGGATTTTGGATTTGGGGGTTGGGACTTAGCAACAACAAAATAACTTTTGAGGTTGTGTGCGGGCTTTGTGTCCTCTGTGTCTTTGTGTGAGAATTAATTTTGGGGTGGAGACGGGATTCTGGATTCCGGCTTCTGGCTTCTGAATTCTTTCTTAGTGCCTTTGTGGCTAATTATTGAGGGTTTCAAAAAATACAAAGATCAGATCCCGTGGTACTGAGACGGAAAGTATATTATTTTTATGTGAGAATTTGATTTCCCGGATAGTAGATATAAGTTTTTCTATTTGAGTTTTACTAAAATGGCTTTCTACTTCAAGTGAGAAATATTTTAATCCTTCGTCGACCTTTTTTATCCCCAGGGATTCTGCGAATAACTTAATCCTTGCCCATTTTAATATTCGGGTAACATTGGACGGTATTTTACCGAATCTGTCTTCTATTTCTTTTTCTGTTTTGTCGACTTCGGATAAATTCTCGGCGGATGAAATTTTTCTGTATAATTCTAATCTCTCGTCTTCTTCCGAAATATAGTCCTTAGGAATATAAAAAGAGCCCTGCAAGGAAACTTCCGCTTCCCGTTTTTCTATTATTTCTTCGCCTTTAGCCTTGTTAATTGCTTCGTTTAGTATTTTTAAATATAATTCATACCCAATGCTCGCTATATGACCATGTTGTTCCTTGCCTAAAATCTCGCCGGCTCCCCTTATTTCCAGATCCTTAAGTGAGATTTTAAAACCGGAACCTAACTGGGAATATGTTTTTATAGTAGATATTCTCTCTTTTGCTCTTCCCTTTAGGTCTTTAGATACAATAAGATAGCAAAAGCCCTGCCTCAGGGAGCGCCCGACCCTTCCTCTTAACTGGTGTAAATCTGACAGCCCAAAATTTTCAGCCTTATCTATTATTATTGTATTTACATTGGGTAAATCGAGCCCCGATTCTATTATGGCTGTGGAAAGTAAAAGATCATATTCGTGATTGAGAAAATCGGTCATTCTCTTTTCTAATTTTTCGGTCGATAGTTGACCGTGGCCGATGACTGTTCGTATTTCAGGCACAATCTTTTCTAACTTTTTTTTAACAGATTCAATACTGGAGACTCTATTGTGTACAAAAAAAACCTGCCCGCCTCTTTCTATTTCTCTTAATATAGCATCTTTAATTTTTCTCTCATTCCAATGAATTACGTTTGTTACTATGTCTCTTCTTCCGTGGGGAGGTGTCTGTATAACTGAAAGGTCTCTTATTCCAAGAAGTGAAAACTGTAGTGTGCGTGGAATTGGAGTTGCGCTCATTGAAAGAACATCGATATTTGTTCTTAATTCTTTTATTTTTTCTTTCTGTTTTACTCCGAAACGTTGTTCTTCGTCGATTATAAGCACTCCCAGGTCCTTAAATTCAATTTTTTTGTTGAGTAGCATGTGGGTACCTATGACTATATCGCATTTGCCGGACTGGATTTCTTTCAGTATTTTTTTCTCTCTTTTTTTTGTAAATCTTGAGAGTAGTTCGATATTTACCGGAAAATTCTTAAGTCTATCTATAAAGGTTCGGTAATGTTGTTCCGCAAGAAGAGTTGTCGGAGAAAGAATTGCCGACTGTTTGGATTCGATTGCGGCTTTAAACGCAGTACGAAGAGCAACTTCGGTTTTTCCGAAACCAACTTCTCCGCAGAGGAGTCTATCCATTGGTTTTCCCTTTTCCATATCAGCGTAAACTTTCTCTATAGCTTTTTCCTGGTCTATTGTTTCCTGAAAGGGGAATGCCAGTTCGAGTTCTCTTATTAGAGAAATATCCTTAGAATAAGAATGTCTTCTGGCAACCGACCTCTTTGCGTAGAGAAGAAGGAGAGACTCCGCATAATTCTCTAATTCCTTTTTGACTTTTCTCTTTTTTGTTTCCCATTTATTTTTCGAAAGGTCGGAAAGTACAGGTTCCTTTTCCCCTCCGGAGATATATGGAGTAAGCAGATTGGATTTTTCTACCGGAACAAGCACTCTGCTTCTGTTTTTATATTCGACAGCCAGGCATTCTCTTTTTCGCCTATCTATATCTACAATTTGTAAACCTTCGAAGCGACCTATACCGAAATCTTCATGCACTATGTAATTCCCGTGCCTGAATGCTCTTTCGGTTTTAGAAGAGATTGCTTCTTTTTTCATTTTGTGTTTTGCGCGCAGAGCTCCGAAAATATCAGATTCGGTAAATACACCTACCTTGATTTTGTCTATGATAAAACCTTTTGATAAGAAGGTGTCTAAATATTCGATTTGCGGAAATTCGATATCGAATAAATCACGAAGCCGGTGTATCTCACCGGGAGTACCTGCGGCAATGAATATACGATAATCTTTGAGAGCTTTTAATTCTCGTTTGAAACTTCTGAGATTTCTTCTGAAAGGGATTATAGGAGTAAAAGGTATAGAAGCACCGGTGGAGCTTAGCTTTACGTCCGCTTTAAAGTCTTTTATTTCCGGGCCTATTTTGAAGAAATCCTTTAGTATCTGGCTAGCCGGTTTATCTTCACGCTTTTTAATTAGTAGTGTAGCATTTGGGGTCCTTTGGATAGATAACTGATCTCCGGGATTAAAAAATCTAAGGGAAGCTATCCTTTCACCTTCTAACTCGATCCTTAGAGGATTTTTATTGTTTAAAGTCCATACATCGATTATTCCTCCGCGATTTACATATTCTCCTTCTTCATAGACACGATTCCTTCGGACCATGCCACCGCTGTCTAGAGAATGAAGAAGGTTTTCTAAGAAAATATTATTACCTATTTCAAGCTTGATGGATTGTTGCTCCGGTATCGGGAGGTTGAGGTTTCTTTCTTCGAGAATTAGAAGATCGAAATCTTTCGTTGCAATAACGGCTGCTATACGGTTTAAACTTTCTTCCGTTAACAGAAAGACTTTGTCGAAGAAGAATTCTGCATCCTGAGTAACTCTTAAGGGGTCTTCTTCCGTTAGTAGAACAAGAGGTGCTTTATCTTTAAAACCATAGGTTAAAAGCAGTTTTCCCGGATAGGGAGGAGTATTAAGAACTCTGTTTACGTTTATTTCTTTTTTTAAAAATTCATATAAATCTTTTTTGAACTTCACAGAGAAAGGCCCAGAAAGCCAGAAAAACCAAGAAATGCAAGTCCCATAAGAGCTGCAATTACGAAAGATATCGGGAGTCCTTTGAGGGGTTCCGGTATAGGGGCATTTTCCAGTCTTTCGCGAATTGAACCGATAAGGACTATTGCGAGGAGAAAACCTAAGCCACTGCTAATGGCGAAAACGATTCCTGAAATTAGATTAAAATTGTTATCGATGTTCAAAAAGGCAACACCTAGGATTGTACAGTTAGTTGTGATAAGAGGTAGAAATATTCCGAGAGCGGAGTAAAGTGCCGGTAATTGTTTTTTGAAAAAAAGTTCCAGGAATTGGACAAGAGAAGCGATGACAAGAATGAACACTACTGTTCTAAGATAAATCAGATCCAGCGGCATAAGAATATATTGATAAAGGACCCATGTTATTACTGTTGCGAGCGTCATTACGAATATAACGCTTATACCCATGGAGGTAGCTGTTTCCATTTTTCTTGAAACACCGAAGAAAGGACAGAGCCCCAAGAACTTCATTAATACTATGTTGTTGACCAGAAAAGCAGACAGGAAGATTAAAAACAAGTTATCCATTATTTTTTCTCCAATAATTGAACAATCCCATGAGTAGAGCAATAGTCAGAAAGCCGCCTGGGGGTAAAATTAGAAGGATTACTGGTGATTCGACAAAAGAAGTGCCCAGAACTTTAAAACCATCGAATATACCGGGAATACTCATCCAGATACCCTGGCCCAGGATTTCTCTAATTGTTCCCATTATGAAAAGTACCAGAGTAAATCCAATTCCAGCTCCGAGTCCATCCATAAAGGAGAGATGTGTGGGGTTTTTGTAGGCAAATCCTTCAGCTCTTCCCAATATACCGCAGTTTACCACAATTAAAGGAACAAATACTCCCAATTGAGCAGAAAGAGGAGGTAAGTAAGCTTTTAAAGTATAATCTATCATGGTCACAAATGATGCGATTATAATAATAAATATAGGAATTCTTAAATTAGAAGGAATGATTTTTCGTAGAGAAGAAACCAGTAAATTGGAGAAAACAAAAACGAAAGTTGCAGCGAGACCCATTCCCAGTCCGTTGTATGCCGAAGTGGTTACGGCGAGTGTGGGACAGAGTCCGATTGCCAGGACAAGAATTAAATTATTTTTAATTATACCGTCTATAAAAGTGTGTTTTATTGCTCTCTCCCTTCAATATAATTTTTATATCCCATTTGAATTTCTTTTCGAACTTTTTCTGCAATATCTTCAAACTCAGAGGTGAATTTCAGTTTTTCGATGTTTTTTATTAAAACATTTTTGAATTTTCTTTCTAAATATTCCTTTATATCTTTACTCTCTTTGGAAGTTTTTTCCTTCTCGGTTTCTATATCCTCTATAAATATTATTATGTCTTTGATTCGTTTGTTTTCAATTTGAGTAAGAAATCGAAGGATAAAAGAGGAATCCTCGGCGGTTGAAAGATATACAAAATTATTGGAGGCTTGCCATAATTTGTTGTATATTATTTCTTTAAATGATGAATCGGTTGATTGTTCTAGAGAGTCAAGAGAGTTTTTTGAAAATTCTCTTGAAGCGTACCTTGGTAATAATTCCCTGTATCGTATTAATCCTTCTCTTACAGCATCTGTTGCAGCTCTGGACGAGATAGTGGCAGAAGTTACAGCGTCTATTTTTCCTTGTTGGTTGTCTTTTTTAAGGAATATTTCATCCGCAATCAGATTGCTGAATTGGTTCAAAAAATTCTCTTCGGCGATTTTCATTCCAAGTCCCGGAGTTTCCGAAAGCTCTTCTTTTGGTATTTTAACTGCCTTAATTTTTCCTATTGAGTCAACTCCTACAATAGGTCTAATTGTACCGGAGTATCCTTTTTTCTCGGACCGGAAAATAATGCCTATATACTTTTCTCCTTTTAGAACTTTCCATAAAGTATCCGCTTTTATTTCTTCAAAGCGCACGGATGGTTCGTTAAAAACTTCTTTTAGTGACTTCTTTAGTGATTCTTCTCGGTATTTAGAAATTAAAGGAGCTGTTTGTTTGTATACGAAGGAAAGAAGAAATGCTGAAGTTATACCCGCTAAAAACAATACAGATACTTCTCTGATTTTTTGTAACACCATTACCTCCCAAATATTGCTTTCTCGGATATTTTATCCAGAAGAGGTACAAACATGTTCATAATTAAAATCGAATAAGAAACTCCTTCAGGATATCCACCCCAGACTCTTATGAGAACACAAATTATACCGCCGGCTATACCGAATACCCATCTTCCTTTTACTGTTACCGGTGAGGTTACCATATCTGTTGCCATGAAAAGGCCACCAAGCATTACTCCGCCTGATAATATATGAAAGAGTGGAATTACAGGTGTTTGCCCTATATAATATAATATACCTGAGAAAACAAAAACCGAACCTATATATCCAAGTGAGATTTTCCAGTCTGCGTATTTCCTAATGAAAAGATAGGAAGCACCGATTAAGAGAAGAAGAGCTGAAGTTTCCCCGATACATCCTCCTACCTTGCCGAAGAATAGAGCCTTCAGCATATAAGTTGAATTTAGTGACTGAGCTATCGATTCGGTAGGATTTACTTTAAGTAGAGTTAGAGGGGTTGCCTGAGATATTCCGTCAAGAGCCTGTGATTGTAATCCTGATAATGTTCCCGAGGTAGGCGCTGCCCAGTTTCCAGCCATAAGGCTTGGCCAGGAGGCTGTGAGAAATGCTCTTCCTGCGAGGGCGGGGTTAAAAATATTATAACCAATTCCTCCGAATATCTGTTTAACCACAAAAACAGCAAAAGCAGAGCCAACAGCAGGCATCCACCACGGAGAATTTGGGGATATATTGAAAGACAAGAGAATTCCGGTTATAACCGCACTTCCGTCCGAAATGAGGATTTCTCTTTTTGTAAGTTTCTGGAAAATATATTCGCTTCCCATTGCTGATAGTATAGAAAGCAAGGTTAGAAGTATGACTCTTTCTCCAAATATGTGGATTGCATATATTAAAGCCGGCATTAGTGCAATAACCACGTTCCACATAATCTTCGGTGTGCTTACTTTAGAACTTATATGAGGAGCGGGGCTTATACGCAACATTATTTACCCTTTTTTGTTATTCTGTTCTTAGCTATTTTAAACTGTTGTGTAAGAGGTATATTTGCAGGGCAGGCATAGGAACAGCTCCCACATTCCATGCAAGATAAAACTCCCATTTTTTTCGCTTTGTCTAATTTGTCCGATTCTATATATTTGTACAACTCTGTAGGTAGTAGTTTCATGGGGCAGCAATTAACGCAAGCTCCGCATCTTATACACGGACCGGTTTTTTTTTCGAGGCACTCTTTTTCGTTCTGAACAACTATTCCCGAGGTTCCTTTTGCAACGCAGGAGTCGATGTGAGATTGAGCTATGCCCATAAGAGGTCCGCCGTTTATAATTTTTGAAATTTTCCCAATAGGCCCCTCTGTGAGTTTAATTAGATGCTCGAAAGGCGTTCCAATTGGTACCAGAAAGTTCGATTGATGCCTCAGGTTGCCGGTTACCGTAACTATTCTTTCAAAAAGAGGCTTATTGAGATATACTGCTTCGTAGATTGCAAAGGATGTTCCTATATTTTGGACGTAAGCGCCTACGTCAAAAGGCAAACCACCTTCCGGAACTTTTCTTCCCGTTATAGCATCGATTAATTGTTTTTCTGAACCCTGTGGATATTTAGTCCTAAGAACTACGAATTTAGCCCATGGGAATAATGAAGAGGTGTTTTTCATAATATCGAATGCGTCGAGTTTATTCGACTCAATTGCGATCCATACGTTTTCCGGTTTTATTATTTTTCTTATAACATCGACGCCTTTCATGATTTCTTCAGGTTTTTCCATCATTAATCTGTAATCGGAAGTTAGATAAGGCTCGCACTCGATTCCGTTTATTATCAAATCCTTTATTTTTTTACTTGAGGGGACCTGTAATTTAAAATAGGTCGGGAATGCAGCTCCGCCCATTCCCACGATACCTTTGTCTTTGATGATATTAATAAGTTTTTGTTTTGTTAAATCTGTTATTTTATCTCTTTTAGTTTCTTTAAAGGGTTCTCTATTTTCTTCGTTCAATTTTATTTTTATCGCTTCCTTCTTACCTCCCAAGGGATGGGGGTGCATCACTGTACCCATATAAACTCCGTTTACAGGAGAGTGAAGCCCTACCGATAATTTCCCGGACGCTTTTGCGACTTCCTGCCCTATTTTAACTTCTTCTCCTTTTTCCAGGAGCGGTTTGGACGGGATTCCCGTATGCTGGGATAGATAGAGATATATAAAATCAGGCGGTGTAATTCTTTTTATTTTGGAGTTTTTCGATTTTTCTTTGGAAGAGGGGGGATGTATTCCGCCTCTAAACGTCAGTAGACTCAAATCTCATTTCCTTTGAAGTTGTTTTTACCGCTAATTTACTGCCTATCATTCCAAGTGTGATTCCAAAAGCTATAGTCCCAATGGTTATGAAATTGTGAGGAAAGGAGAATTCAACGAAAAATTTTGAGGTCAATTGATAAATTAAATATAAAAGTCCTGCACTCATGGCCGCCGCCACACCGCCTTCTATTGCTCCCGCGAGGATAAAAGGGGTGTGTACAGTTTTTTCTGTAGCGCCCACGAGTTTCATCACTTCTATAGTTCTCTTTCGTGCGAGAACTGTGAGACGTATAGTGTTTGATACTACAAAAACCGAAGCAAAACTAATTACTATTCCCAGAAGTATATCAAAAAGAAATAGAATTTTTACAACTCTGTCTAATCTTTTAATCCAGCTTTTCCCATATTCTACAGCTATAAATTCGTCGAAAATATTGATTTTTTCTGATATTTCTTCGACTTTTTCAGGTGAAGTAAAACCATCTTTTAATTTTATACTGAACGACGGAGGTAGAGGATTCGTTTTTATCGCTTCAAGTAAGCTCGGAGCATCTTTTATTTCTTCCTGGAATTTATCTAACGCTTCTTCTTTACTAACGTATTCTACTCTTTCCACTCCTACCATGGACATAAGTTTTCCTTCAAGTTCTTCTACTTGCTTTTCAGGCAAGTTTTCTCTTAAAAAGGCGTTTATTTCGACTTTTTCTCTGGCAAGGTTTATTATACCGAAAAGATTAAAGGTTCCCCAGAGGAAAGCTCCCAGCAGGAAAAGAGAAAAAAACATTATGCCTATGGCAATAAATGTCATAACACCATTTCTCTTTAGTCCTATTAAAGCTTCTCTTAACGAAAACATTTTATTTTGTTGTTAATTGCCCCTGCTCAAGATTTATGAATCTGCCCCCCATTTTTTTTGCAAGGGCTATATCGTGAGTAGCCATTAAAACAGCGGTTCCGGCAGTGTTTACTTCCTGTAGTATTTTTATTATTTCTTCAGAACCCTCCGGGTCGATATTGCCGGTGGGTTCGTCGGCTAGTAGAATGAAAGGTTCTCTAACCAGCGCTCTTGCAATTGCTGTTTTTTGTTGTTCTCCACCCGAAAGAGTGTATGGAAAATCATTTCTTTTATGCGATAAACCCACAAGAGTGAGAGCTTTCATGACTTTTTCTCTCATTTTTCTGCCCGATTGCCCGGTGACTTCAAGCGCGAATGCAACATTCTCATAAACTGTTTTGTCCTTTAATAATTTAAAGTCTTGAAAAATGATGCCTATTCTTCTTCGCAGGAAAGGTATTTCTTCTTCTTTTATGGTCGAGGATAGAAAACCCGCTACAGCCACTTCGCCTTCGTCCGGGAAAAGATCCATATATATAAGCCTTAAAAGAGTGGTTTTTCCTGAACCGGTTTGACCCGTAAGAAAGAGAAAATCACCTTTTGCTATCGATAGATCAACATTTTTTAGGGCATACCAGCCTTTCTTGAATTTTTTGCTAACGTTCCTTATTTCTATCATATCTTCTTGTTGCTTGTAAAATTATATGAACTCATGGTTTTGTCAAGGTGCGCTTTAGCCACGAAGGCACCAAGACACAAAGAAAAATTATGTTGTTTTTCCCATCCCTCCGATATTATTCACATGTATAGCATATAGCACTTGTGGTTTCCGATTTTTGTTTTTTAAGCGAACAGCCAAATACGAATAGCCAAAAGCTAAAGTATATAAATAATTACGAAAAATAACACAAATAAATCTTAACTTTTTTAACTCGGAAAACAAAACTCGTAACCACTGCTTTTTATAGAAGACTCTCAAGCTCTATTAGTTTTATTTCTTTATCCTTGCCGAGTATTTCTCTTATCTCTTCTTTGGCGGAGAAGTATATTATCTGCCAGCCTTTTTGCGAAATATTTTTTAGCATATTTATTAAAACTTTCAAGCGGTTGTGGCTTGCCTTAATGAAAGGGTCATCGAGAATAAAAAAGCCCTTTTCTTCCGTGAAAAGTTTTTCGGCCAGAGCCAGCCTTATAGAAAAATACAGCTGGTCGTAGGTCCCGCCTGAAAGCTGCCAGGGTAAAAGCTTTACGTTATCCTTTCGGGTAACTATAATTTTTTCCTCTTTTTTACCGAATTCGACAGTTGTATACAATCCTTCTGTCATAGTAGAGAAATATTTCGAAACAGGACTATTTTCTCCGAATTGCTCTTCTATTTTAGTTTTTTCTTCACTCGAGATATCTTCGAGTATTTCCGCGGCAACAATAGCGTCTTTCTTCGAAATTTCTTTTTCTTTGAGGAAATCTTTTATTTCTTTTTTTATATTTTGAAGATCTCTCGACCCCTGACAGCGCAAATCGGCGTCGAGAAATATATTGCTTGATTTTCTTTCTATTTGCTTAAATTTTTCGCTCAAGACATTTAACTTTTCTTCAATTTCCTCCAATTTCTTTCTCGCAAAAGGAATTTCTTTGCTTAAATTATCATATTCTTTCTCGCTAAACCCGACATCTTTTGCGCTATCTTTAAAATTTTCCAATTCTTTGATTCTTTCTTTCCTGTTTCCTTCTCCGAGAATTTCATTTAAAACACTTTCTTCTTTTTCTATTTCTCTTTCTATTTTTTCCTTTCTCTTCAAGTTTTCGCTAAAACCTTTTAGATTATCGACAAATGTTTTGGATTTTATTTTATGTATGATTTCGGTGTTTTTTTCAATTTCACCCTTAAGTTCAGGTATTCTTTTTTTCGTTATTTCCTTAATTATATTATTTATAGTTCCAGTTTCTATCTTTTTCGTGTTAATATCCGATTCCTTCTTTCCAGAGTGGAATGAAAATTCCTCGATTTCGCTCGCAAAATCCTCGATTGTTTCACCCTTAAATCCGATTTCCGCCATATCCATTTTGAACTCTGCGAGATGCTTTTTAAATAGTTTCTTACTCTTTTGGGACTTGAAATGCAGGGCAACCAGAGTGAAGAAGAAAACGGCAAAAACAACTACTAATCCGGTAAATAAAGCCGATGGGTTAAGAATTAAACCTAAAATAGCACAGGCAAGGATAGCTGAAACCGTAATAAAATACGATTGGGAGTTGAGGGAAAGATTTTTTCCGGAAGAAAGTTCGATGTGTTTGTTTTCTAAATCTGTTAGCTGATGTATTAAACGATCTATCTTTTCTTTTTTCTTCTTTATGACTTCAAATTCTCTTTCTTTTTCTTTCAAACCATCTTCTATGTTTTTTAGTTCTTTTCCTTTTTTATCCAGAACTTCATTTAACTCTATTAAATCTTTCTCTGCTTTTTTTATTTCCTTTTCAGCATCCTTCCATTTATTAAGATCTTCTCCCGTAAATGTTGATAAATCTACGAGTGCTTTTCTTCCCGCGTCTATTTTACTTAGCGCGGAAGCCGCATTTTCATACGTAATTCGTTTTCTCGCTTCCTCTAATTTTGTCCGCAAATTTTCTTTATCCTTTATTTCGTCGAATAGATTTATCCATTCTTGTTCGACTCCGGCGGTTTTTTCTTCTTCTATCTCTTTTGTAAGTATTTCTATTTCCTCTAACAGCAGTTTTGCGTTTTCTATTCTGGTTTTAAGGTGTCTGTCTTCTTTTCTGTTCGAAAAATCTCCTCCCGGAGTCAATTCTGAAATTTCCAGAATCTTTTCCTTTAAATTATTTATTCTTTCAGTTTGTAACCCTGTCAGGCGGTTTGTGACTTCCGTGTAAAATGAGGCTTCAGATTCTATTGATAAATCGCTGTTTCTAATAATGAAGATATTCCGGCATTCACTGGTTGTTACGGGAGCAATATCATTAAGGTGGGTAACTCGATCCAGTTTCTTTTTCTCCTCATCGATTTCCACAATAATATAACCATCGACTTCTTCATCGACGCGATTAATATTCCTAAAGTCTTTTATTTTTTTTCCGAGAAGAAGTTTTACCAATGCTTCTAAAGTTAAAGTTTTTCCCGTTTCGTTGACGCCATATAGCAGATTGAAATCATTAAGAGTAATTTTTCCTCTATCATGGAGCGGGCCATAGTGTATAATTCGAAATTCTTCTATTTTCATTCTTCGCTCTCAAGCAAACTTTTAATAAAGAGCCTTTTTATTTCCTGCTCACGTGGAGATTTCAGTCCCTTGAGTTTTCTGAGAAATGTTTTGAACAACTCGTCATCGGTTAGTTGTTTTATACCTCTTACTCTATTCTTAACTTCCAGGTTTTCGAATTTATCTTCCAATTCATGTACTTGTTTATCAAATTCTTCTTCGTTTTCCTCTGTATATCCGGTTAGAGAAAGTAAAACTTTAGCTTCTCTTGAAATTTTTTTTAATCGTTCTTTGATATTATCGATAATATTAGTTTTATCTTCGGGATGTACCTTAAGACTTATTCGTTCATAGTAAGGTGTATCTATTACATACTGCGAAGGCGCTTTTCCTACTTCGAAGAGATTTACAGCCCTTTTTCCTATTTCTTTCTTTGTTATAGATAGAGGTGAACCGGGGTATATGAAGAAACCTTCTTGGTCGAATTCATAAGCTTGAAAATTGGTATGAAAATGTCCCGCAAGAACATATTTTAAATTCAAATTGCTAAAAAACGAAAGCCTTACTCCCATGTAGTTAATTTCTTCATCTCCAAAATCGGAGCCCGAGAAGGAATGATCGAGAAGCTCTCCGTGAAAAAGAAGTATATTAGTTTTATCTCCGGCTGTAAGTTCTTTTATCTTTCTTAAATTCCTTCTGACTTCTTCACTCGTAATGTCTTTAAAAGGAAAGCCGAAGAATCTCAAGTTATCATATTCGAGTGGTTCGGTTAACTCTCTTATTATCCTTACTTTATTACCGATAAAAGCTCCCGAACTGAAAGCGTTTTCATCGTGATTGCCGGGTATAACAATAAATTCGTATTCGATATTATCTAAAAGAGGTCTTAATTCGTGGTATAGTTTAGAAAAACTAACTTCTTTATCGAAAAAATCTCCGGAGATAACAAAAAAATCTATTTTTTCTCTTGAGCCGATTTTTATTAAAGATTTTAGAGTCTCCCATGAATTGTCCTCGTATTCCTTTATATGTATATCAGAAGTATGAAGTATTTTCATTTTACCAGAATTTTTTAAGCCGGATTCCTTTGTAATAATGAGTTAAAATACTTCTATAGCTATATCTCTCTTTAGCCATTTCCATAGCACCATACTGACACATGCCTACACCATGTCCGTAGCCTTTTCCGGAAATAATAATTTGACTGCTCTTTACTTTTATCTGGAACATCAGAGATTTCAAAGAGCCTCTATCGTCACTAAAAAGTCTCCTGATTTGATCTTTTTCAAGGTAAAATTTTCCTATGTCTGTGTTTATTTCGATGATTCTTACTCTATTTGTTCTCGTCCTTTTTGTAATTCTAATCCACTCTATCTTGTTAGGTGTCTTTCCGAAGAATTCGTTAATCTGTTTTTTTACGACCTCGAAAAATTCTTTCTTATCATACACTCTTTCCCAGCGGTAATGAGGAGAAGATTCGCAGAAATCCTTCCTTTCCCATCCGGAATCTCTAACTGAACGAAGATAGGGGATTCTCTCTCCAATCCATATGTTTTCATTGTTTTCGGTGATTCCCCCGCAGGTAGAGGAATATTTGGCATCTATTATTTTTCCGTTGTAAACCCCGACAATTCCCCTGGTAGATTCAACGGCTTTATTAATTATCTTATCGGTTCTACTTACTCCTCCATAAACCTGGTCCCATATTGTAGTGCTGATATCGAATGGCTCATTCGGCTTTCTATGTGCCATAGCAAAGGATCTCGCGGCGACCGCCTGAGCTTTTAACGCTTCTATTTGATTTTCCGGGAGATTGCCCATCTCGTGAGGTAGTACTCCTTTCAAATAATCTTCGATTTTAACTTGATTAACTACTAAAATGTCGCCGAGTTTGGATATTACTATGACTCCCGGATAGACTTTATCATCAATTTTTATGAATTTTTTTGTGGATTCTATATAAACAGGATATTCGGGATTCTTAATTTCTCCTGCAGAAGTGGTTATTCTTAGAGAGGGGTTGAAATGCAAAGATATTGGACCGGATATGGTGCCATTCTTATCTCCGGTTTTGACTTTGAGTTTTGAATTGGATGTTATTTTGATACTCGAAGGGTTCTTCTGCAATAATATTTTTACCGTAGGCTCTTCCTGGAATTTTCTTGTCGGCATGACCATAGGGGTACAGGACAATATAAATAACAAAACTACTAAAAGGATATTAAATTTTAATTTCATTTATGACCTTTTTTATCTCTTTATAATGTGTTCCTTTCCAGAAAACTTTGCCGCACTCCGGACATCTCTTGAAATCGTTGTGAATTTCAAAAATATAAGCCGGTACAGCATTTTTTACTTCCTCTTTACTGGCTTTTTCCGTTTTCGTGTTGCATACCGGACAACGGGAGAACGGAAGATTTATTTTTACTATATTTGTTATTTGTTTTAACTGATCCATCAGATTTTCGGATTCAATAAGTATCGAATCGTCGTACTTTTCTGACATAATTTTAGATCTTGTTAAAATTGTGCGCCCTTCCTTTCTGCTGTGGTAAATTATGGTTTTACCATTTATATTTCTAAAATACGCTGTATCGAATCCCAATAATCTCATCCATTTTGCGAGCCGTCCCAGCATAAAGTCGCATATAAATCTGGGATTTTCCTTAATAAAAACCCCCTGCTTCACCCATTATTCTACTAATCATAGCAATCCCCGCAATCATAAACCATATTATACTGAAGACAATTGATATAATTGTGAGTATCCCAGAAAGCATAAAGAAGGTTTTAAGCGAACCAAGCATCTCTCCAAGTGATTCTATTTTCCCTTCGGCAACTTCTTTACTGCCGTTTGCGACTCTAATAAGGATAATGCCAATCCAGATTGGTAGCCAGGCTATGATTATGCCAATTATCGACAGTGCATAAAGTGCTCCGATTGCAATCGAAAATATTGCCAAAAACTTTATCCAACCTCTCATATCCTTAGAACTCGTAATAACTTTTTCTTCGACAACGTTATCCAATTCCATTGGCTCCTCCTTTCCGATATAATAGGAAAACTTGTCGATTAAGTCAAGTATTTCTCTTGCCCCACCACCCCAGATTTTTAACCACAGAGCACACAGAGAGAAAACAAACACACAAAGAACGTTTATAATGAGAAAAAGTCTTGATTCTTCAGGGGGTGGTAATATTCTTCTGACAACTTGACTAAGTTCCAGAAGGTGGTTGGGTCTCTGTTGGGATAATGTAATTTATACACTAA
>Ga0315545_1000753_pt1 | contig 33773 bp, 28 predicted proteins | sample SalMarSW160210MG_FD_203096 | JGI IMG/M metagenome (GOLD analysis project Ga0315545, IMG submission 203096) | Salt marsh sediment microbial communities from the Plum Island Ecosystem LTER, Massachusetts, United States - Salt Marsh Sediment SW1602-10 ...
ATTCAACATAGTAACAAGATCACTTATGCTGGGCACTGCATTCGCATTTACATTGGATGTGGTGGTACTGCTGCCTTGAGCTGGAATGGTGGCTTGCCTGGGCACATTGTTGGTCTGTCCGGGTAATGGCTGTGTTATTGCCAGAATGAGCAATATCACCGAGAAGGTCTTGACAACTCTATAGGACATAAGTCCTCTCAAATCACATTGTTATTTTGCTGTTGTCTTTGTAAATTTGATGCCGCGTCTGTTACATCAGCCAGGGTCGTGATGGTCTCTGCGGTACTGCCGATGAGAAGCCGTTGATTGCCAACCTCCACGAGATGAACGGCCTTACGCGAGCCGAGGTAGGCAGTTTCAAGAACGTGGATTTCCCTGCCAGGCAAATTAGTTATTCTCGGCAGAAATCTCTTCGACAGATAAAAAGCAGCTCCACCAAGTGCGATTACTAAAATGACGGAGATCGTCATTTTGAAGAACAGTTCTTGATTGCTAAGGTTTTCTCTGAACTGCTCCGAGAAACTGTTCTTGTTTGCGGGGGCTACGCCTGTATCGAGTCTTGGGCTTTGTTGGTTTGTTGGCTGAGCGGCAGGATGAGCCTGATCAATTAGTACAAAAGCTCCGCCCAGGGCCAATAGCGCTGCCAACGCAATGGTCCTACGTTTATACCCGGTCACGCTGCCGGAGCCAGATCGCACAAACATAAATTCAATTTCCTCTATGGCATTTATTGCGGTAATTACGACATTCGAATATCGGATTGCCGCAAATTGCTGCATCCATTGATTGTTGTGCAAATGATGTGCCTGAAAGTGAAAATATACTTTTATACGCTTTTAACACAGATTTTTCGTCTGGATTTTGTCACATGACGGAGCAGACTGTCGAAAAACTTGACGGTTGCGCAGCTCAAATGTTGTTCTTGAGAACGGCAATCAAGATTTGAGATTGTTTTGGAACAGGGCTATCTTGACCGGCCCATTGCCCCCCTGGTCCGGCCCCCCAACACAGAACAGACCATTCATGTTTGTTGCCAAGCACATCGTACTGACCTTGACGAGCTGCGTCGGATGATAATATCTGTTGCAGGAGGTCAGCTACCACGCGTGCTCGCTCAGCGGACAGGAGCCACTGTTTTTTTTCTGTCGCTTCGTCACCGGCCAAGCCGAGTACGTACAGAGTACCGGGCTCGGAGCCAGAGCTTTGTTGCAGATCGAGGCAGAAATCAGCCAAAAAACGCTTTGCCGATTCATTCAGAGTTGCTCGGCCAGGGGCAAACTGAATGTTGGTTACCGCAAAGTTTGTGCCCGCCGCCACGATTTGTGACGGCATTGTCACCATCGATTGCCTTATCCGCTCGAAAGCTTGACGAAGTTTCTCTCTTTGTTCATCTATACCTCTGGTCTCTGATACATTGTTAGGATCGCTTGTTGGGTATTTGATTTTCATTTCACCCAGGTCTGTTCGCATTCTTTTACCGAGTAACGGCCCAAGTCCGCAGTATTTGACCGACTTCCAGAATGAGTCGCGACCTTTGTTAAAAAGCTCGGGGTCCTGAACCTCAGCAAGGCTCAGTAACATCACAAAGAACGTCAACAGCAGTGTCACCATATCAGAGAATGTGACTATATATGCTGGTACCTTAGGTGGCTTCTCGTCTTGTGCGCGGGGGCTGGTTTTCAACGGTAAATGCTCCGTTCTAATATCACGATTTCGAGTCTGCGACTGTCTTTTCGATTCGTGTTGTATCCTATGTTGTCCAATCCGTTTTTTTCTGGGATTGTACTTTTTGTCGATATGCCGAACCGCTTTTTATCGAGCCCGTGTTTATTCGTTAAGTATTCTGTTATGGCCCATGTACGTTGCAGCCCAATATCTTGGCTGCCCGTGCTGCCATGTTCGTTCTCACTTATTACGATCCTATTAGGAATCGCTTTTAGTAGCTCAGCAATATCCGACAAGGTCCTCCGCCCTTGAGCCGAGATTAGTGTTCCCTTGCCCCAGAAAATTCTACTTGACGGGGTCACAAAAACCTTTTGATTCTGAAATTCTAAAAACTCCGTCCCCTCTTTCGGATTGGCTTCAAGGTTTCCCTCTAAAGTTGGTTTCTCGCTGCCCTTGGCAAGTTCTTTGTTATACTTTATCTGTTTAACTTCAGTAAAAGCCTCCCTGTCCTTAGTGAGCGACATGCCCACTGAGGGCAACGCCTCAGCCAACGATGTTTCCATCTTACGGAAAACCTTGTCGTCAAATGAGGAGAAGGTCAAAAGCAGAACGAAGAACGTCAGAAGCAACGTCATGCAATCGCTGAAAGTCACCATCCATTCAGGTGCGCCAGCAGAATCCTCATCTGCTTGTACCTTTTTACTTGTGCCAGCCATTAGACAGTTGCTTTCACTTCTTGGCGTCTATTTTGTGAGACGAACGCCTGAATTCTTTCCCTGACGATGGTTGGATTGTCACCTTGCGCAATGGCGCAGAGGCCCTCCGCAATCATTTCCATTGCTGTTGTCTCTTCTTTTGAGTAAATACCCAGCTTCCCTGCCAGCGGCAGAAAGAGCAAATTGGCCGTCAGGGCCCCATAGAATGTTGTCAGCAATGCCACTGCCATCCCCGAACCGATTGATTCAGGAGAATCAAGCGTTCTTAGCATCTGGATCAAGCCAATAAGTGTACCTATCATCCCAAACGCCGGCGCCGCCGCGCCCATGAACTCCAGTATCTTCTTGCCTTTGGAATGGCGCTCCTGGAGGTGTTGAATCTCCGGCTCTAAGATATCTCGAATAGATTCAGAATCCTGTCCATCCACAAGCATCTGCAAACCTTTGACGAAGAATGGGTCACTGAGGTTGGCGATTTCTGGTTCTAAGGCCAAGGCGCCGTCGCGCCTGTTGATGGCGGCGAAGTTGACCATCTTCTGGATCAGCTCCTTCTGTGATGGTATTTTTGTGACAATTGTCTTTTTGATTACCGAGAATATCCCCAAGAATTGCGGCAGCGAGAAATGTATAAGGGTCGCGCATAACATTCCTCCTATAGTTATGGCCATCGACGGCAAGTGAATGAATATTTGCCAGCCGCTACTGCTTACTATGGCACTTGTGATGACCATAAAGCCCAGCAATATTCCAATTATCGTCGCAATATCCATATTGTTACTCTCTCTCGACCACTTGTTTCAATCTCTGGCATAGAACCGCTGCAAGCTTGGGCTCAGTTGAAACTAATTCTGCTAATAGTTTGGCCTTGGTTCTCTCAGTCATATAGTGCAGTATTTTCACTGCGTCATCCATGCTGTTTTGCATCCCCCCACCAACTTTTGATATTTGAGACGTGCACATGTTGGTCAATATTTGGCTTGCACTTGAAGCGTCCATCTTGTCATAGGTAGCTGCGATGGACAGCAGGTTGGTCTTTTCAGCCTTGCTTATTTCAACCCTGCTCTTCTGTAGTCTGTCGCGCTCGTTCTTAAGACTGACGACGACCGATGAAAGTTCTACTTGCAGATTGTCCAGATCTTCTATATCTTTTCGCAGTGTCTCCTGAGCGATTTGAAGTCTTTGCTCTCGTTTATCGAGGCTTTGCAGCTTCTGGTCATACTCTTGCATCTTCTCGCGAACGTCAAAGATAAGCTCTTTCAAATGTCGTTCCGCCAGCGTTTTTTCTGTCGTTTGCTCCTCCATCCCGGTAGTGCCGAGCGAGTCAGCTTGTTGATAAGGCTCTTTCAACTTTGCTTGGCTGCTTGCTGTTGTTGACTGTGCTGACCCACTTGGAGGTGCTGGGGCAGGGCTCTTGGTCAGCCGTGCCAGGACAAACGCACCCGAAAAACTCAAAAAACCTGCCCCTGCCATTATTATTATTATCAGCTTTTTATTCACCAGTTTTTCTCCTAACTGTGTTTTTTACGTTAGAGTGGACTTTTACTTTGCCATCTATTACTGCTTGGTTCCTGTCTTTCGGGCATAGGTGACAGTGGCTCCTTCATCCAAATCTTTTTGTTCAAGCTTCTCTTGTGCCTTTATAAAGTTTCTCTTTGCCGCCGCTTGTAGTTTCTCGAGTCCTTCTTTGGATTGTCTTATCTTTAGAACTTCAGCAATCTTTTGCTTTTGTTTCGATTCCAGTACGCTCAGTTCATTCTTAAGCCTCTTAATTTGCTCATCATTCGTCGTCGCGTGCCTCAGGAGAAATTCTTGTTCGCTTAACCGCTCGTCGGCTCTCCGTTCGGCTATTTTCTTTATAATCTCTCTCAATATTCGCTGTTGTCTGAGCAGTTTACCTTGTGTCTGAGCAAGCCTTTCTGTTAGCTGGAACAGTTCTGTTCGTTTTTGCTGTTCCTCTTTTATCTTGATGTCGAGAACACGTTGCAGACGCCATACAAATTTTTTCATTTAAAGGCCAAGGTTTTCATTCTTGTTATTCTTAATTCTTAACATTTAGCATCTGGTCCCAGGTCCGCGTAATAGCAGTCAATTGCTCTATGGTTTCCCGGAAGCTGGTTCTTTGGCGTACCGGCTGAATGAGAAAGGCGTTTATTCTATCGATCAATGTAATCGCTCCGTCGATGTGTTGATTGCTGCCCGGAGAAAATGCGCCTATGTTTATCAGGTCCTCAGCATCGGTATATATTGCGTATATTTCTTTTAGCTTCTGAGCAGCAGTTCTGTGTTCTTTGCTGACCACTGCAGGCATTAGTCGGCTAACACTTTGCAGAATGTCTACAGCCGGATAGTGTCCTCTGTCGGCCAATTTCCGCGACAACACTATATGCCCGTCAAGCAAGCTCCTGGCACTATCTGCTACAGGATCGGCAAGGTCGTCGTTTTCAACCAGCACCGTCAGGATACCAGTGATGCTGCCGTTTTCGGCACAGCCGAGCCTCTCTATTAGACGCGGCATCAGAGAAAAAACGCTCGGGCAGTATCCTTTTGTTGCAGGTGGTTCGCCCGCCGCAAGACCTATCTGCCGCTGCGCTTGAGCGAAGCGTGTGATTGAGTCCATCATGAACAGAACGTTTTTGGCTTTGTCCCTGAAGTATTCGGCGATTGTCACTGCCACAAACGCTGCTTTTACTCGCTGAATCGGTGGCGCATCAGACGCAGCGACCACGACTACACTGCGGGCCAAACCGTCGGCACCGAGGTTCTCTTCGAGAAATTCTCGGACCTCCCGGCCACGCTCGCCAATCAGTGCCACAATGTTGACAGCAGCTTCGCTTGAATTAGCAATGTCTCCAAGTAGCACGCTTTTGCCCACGCCGCTACCTGAAAAGATACCGACTCGCTGGCCTTTGCCACAAGTCAGTACACTATCAATCGACCGAATGCCCAGAACCAATGGCTCTGTAATTCTTTCCCTGCTCAATGGTGGTGGGCTGCTTATGTCTAATGGCCGTTGTTCTGTCCCTGGTAAAGGCCCTTTATTGTCTATCGGCTCTCCCAGTCCGTTCAGCACTCTGCCCAGAACAGCCTCGCTCAGGTCGATGTGGCGCACGGTAGTCCGCGCTGTTACCGTGTCACCTGGTGCTATGCCTTCGATATGTTCCAGCGGCAGCAGAATGAGATGGTCACTGCGAAAACCCACCACCTCAGCCAGCACACGCCTGCCATCCCGAATATGGATTCCGCAGAGCTCACCTAATCCGACAACAGGCCCAGCCGATTCAACCGTCGTACCGGTTACTCGCACTACATAACCCTGACAGTCCAGCAGGTTCACGTTCTTCAAGGCTGAACGGAATCGCTCGAAATCGATTGAAGAACTATTTGTATCACTCGACGCTATACTCATTATTTCACTTTCGTAAGTGCCTCAATAATTCGTTCCATGTGCTTATCGATGAGCGATTTAACTATGCCTTTCGGCGTCTCGAGAAGGCATTCTGCTCGCCCGATACCTGGATCGGCAACAAACTTAATCTTTGCGAAGCCGCTGTTCGGGTCATCCTCTTGCAGCTTCTGGCATTGAACCAGGTCATCAGGATTTAGATACACAACTATATCTTGTTGTGTGGGAGCGTTCTTCAGGGCTTCCTTGACGATAGCTTCGATTTTGTAGTCGCCTTTTTCTATTTTCTGCATCAATACTTTGTTGGCTATCTCCACCGAAAGTCTGGCTATCTCATCTTTATGACCGGCCAATACGTCGGTGTAAAGCTGATTGAGTTTGTCAGCGATTACGCAGAGCATTTGATAGGTCTTCGCCAGCTCAGCCTTTTGTTCTTTCAGTTCGGCGACAGCTTTAGCTTGTTGAGTATCAATTGGTGAGCTAAGTCTTTCATCACCGGATATGCCACCATCAGCAGATGTTGCGCCGTTCGGACGGGTGTTAGCAGGGTATTCACCATCATAATCATCAAGGATCGTTACTGATGTTATGGGTTTATCCAGGTGTATTTTTACGGTACCGGACATCTTATCATTCTTCTACAAAGCTGAGTTCACCTTTGCTGTTCATTTCGCGCAGAGTGCCAACGATTTTTTCCCTGGCCTCTTTAATCTCCTCCTTTTTCGGAGCTGACATTAGCGATGCTTCCTCGTCTACAAGAGCAACGGCTCTTTCCGAAATGTTGGCCCTTATCTTTTGGGTGATACTGTCCGGAGCATCTCGTAGTGCAAGTGCCAGTTGCCGTTCGTCGATGCCTCGCAGCGCCTCTTGTAGTGGCCTGTCAGCTACCTGTGGGATATCGTCCCAGACTATCATTAGGTTGTTTACCTTTGCGCTGGCTTCGCTGTCTTTTTTCTGGATAGCATCGAGTATGCCGTCTCGAAGCTCTTTTTCCAGATTTCGCAAGATCACCGCGACTTTACGCAAGGATTCATCAGGACGCGCTTGTGCAGCACCATTTTTGCTCGAAGCTGCAAGCGCTTCAAGGCGTTTATTGACTGTCTCCGCTATGCGTCCCTTTGCTTCAGTTGTTACATTTTCGACACTTGTCATCCTGCTGATTGCGCTTAGCCTCATGCCCTCCCCCAACAAGCCGATGATCTCTGAACTTTTTCTGGCCGGCATTTCTGATAAAACCACAGCAACAGCCTGAGGGTGCTCATTTTCCAGCACTGATGCCAATGTCTTCAGGTCGGTTGAACGGATATTTATGAAAGGGTCACGCTTGTATAGCAAATCCTGGATTTGTGTCTGGATATGTGTTGCCTTTTCGTCGCCGACCGTACTTTTGAGCATTTCATTTAGAAAGCCTTTGAAGTGAAATGTGGGTTGACTCTGTAGCGAACTGTAGAATTGCCTTGCAATTTCGGCGCTCTGTCTGCTGTTGTTGTAGCCTGCGGCGTCCAGATAACTCAGTTCGACCGCCAGCTCTTGAACCACTTCCGGTCCGATACCTTTGAGCAGCTCAGAGGCAGTCCCGACATCAAGGTTCATTAGTAACATCGCAGCTTTTTGTTTGCCTGTCAGCACCATGTTGGCACCTACTATTTTTCTTCGATCCAGTTATTAAATAATTGCCTGACTTGTTCTGGGTTGCTTCGCAGGGCGCCGGTTATCTGTCTGCGCAGCGCTAATTGCTCCGAGGCATTTTCGCCGGCTGGAAGAAAACCAGCCGGCCCTTCAGCTGTTGATAATTGTCCAGATTCTGCTGTTGATGCAGCTTTTTTTCTTGCCTTGTTAAAAATTCTGAATACAAGCAGTGCACATATAGCCATAATACCCAGGCTTGCATGACGGACGATAGCAACATAACGAGGCCAATTGGAGGGCTCCTCCTGCAATAATGGTTCAACTCGGCGGTGGAACTTCACTTGTACTACTTTCAGTTCATCTGTCTGTTTAAGCCCCAGAGCGTTTCTAATAATCTCTTCCACGTCGGTAAGCTGCATTATCGGTGTGGCTTGGGCTGTGCCCGTCTCATTTGCGTCCTCTGGTGATAAGTCGACAAAAGCTGCAACGGACAAAGATTTTATCTTGCCAGGCAGAATGACCTGTTGTCTTACTGTTTTGCCAACCTCGTATTCGGTTATGATTGTTTCGTCCTTTTTTATTGACCCTGGAGTTGCTGCTCCGGCTTCTCCTGACGCGCGAGCCTGTTCGGTCTCTGAGTTTGTTGTGATTTCCTCCTTTGTGGGCACCTTTGCGGTAGGCTCGTATGTTTCCGTAACGGTATTAACACTGTTCATATCGATGACTGCGCTAACTCTCACCGTTGCTCGGCCTGTTCCCAGAACCGCTGTGAGCATATCCTCAGCCTTTTTCGCCAGACTTGCTTCCACTCTTTCCCTGTAATCGTGTACAGTGCCGGCCCCGCTAATCACTGTCTGGTCTGAACTGCTGGAAAGTAGGTGTCCCTGGCTGTCTATCACTGTCACGTCCTCTGATTTGAGTCCTTTGACACTTCCCGAAACTAAATTTGTGATTGCTGCTATATTTACAGCACTTAACTTGTAGCCTGGCCTAAGTCGGAGGACCACCGATGCGGATGTCTCTTCACCTGTTGATGCAAATAGCTTTTGCTCATCGCTTACTATGTGCACGCGTGCGTGGGCCACACCGTCTATCATCTGGATGCTCTTGGCAAGCTCGTCCTGCAATGCGCGTTTAAGGTTGACGTTCTGAACGAATGGGCTGACGCCAATCTTCTCGTCATCAAATATCCTGTAGCCGCTTTGCTCACCGGTGGGAAGCCCCTCCTTTGCCATATCCAGTCGAAGCTGATAGACATTTTGCTTTGGAACATAGATTGTTGTGCCCCCATCTCGCAGTTCGTAAGGAACGTCTTTGTCGCTGATCTTCTCTGTGATCTTGGACGCTTCCGAAGGAGCTAATCCCTGATATAGCATTCGCATGTCAGGCTTACGCGCCCAATGAACGAGCAGCCCCCAGATAACCAGCAGTGTCAACCCTACCGTAATCAGTAGAGCCCGCTGGATTAAGCTTATCTTCTGCCAGATTAATGTTAGCTTTCGTAAAAGATTCATTGAATCCTTTGTCTGTTAGCAGTCATTTTGCGCATATCATTGATGTAGGGAACCCCCAGGACAGGCCTGGGGGCTAAACCATATTGCCGATACTCATATTCCTGACCCTTGATCCCTGACCCCTGATCCCTGACCCCTCTGCACTGGCGTAACCGCAAGTGCGAGTGATTATGGACCGAAGATTCACAGGGGCATATTCATTGTTTGCTTGTAGGCCTCGATCAACTTGTTTCTGACGCCCACAAGGACTTTAAAGCTCATATCGGCCTTTGCCACAGCCGAGACTACCGCAGTGATGTCCGTGTTTTTACCTGACAGTAGCTCCTTTATGGAAATATCCGAGGACTGCTGGATGTCGTCAACCTCGGACACATATTTGCCGATCGTCTTTACAGCGTCAGAAAAATTTAATTGTGTAGCCGTGTCACTGTTAGCCTTGGGTGTTAAAACGTCCGCGTTGGGCAAAATCGAATTCACGTTGGCTTTTAGGTCGATCATAATCTCATCCTTCACTTATCGCAGTAACTCCAGTGCGGTTTCGACCATCTCTTGGTAACGCTTCAGAACCGCTGCGTTGGCTTGATACGTGCGAGTTGCAATACTCAGATTCATCATCTCGATTGGCAGATTCACATTTGGCATGACTACGTATCCATGCTCATCTGCCCGTGGATTTCCTGGATCGAAGAGTTTCTGAAAATCGCTCATATCCTCCATGATTTCGTCCAGCATCACGCCGCTGATACCTTCGTCCTGCGTTTTCAACACAGCCTCAAGCCGTCGATATGGTTGTCCATTGCCGGCGTTGGTTGTACGGGCATTAGCGACATTTGACGAAATCACCTCCATGTGTTTACCCTGTGCCCGCATTCCCGAGATAGCTATATCTATGGGGCCAAACGTCCTGTCGACTTCCATTTGCCGTATTCCCTTACTGCAGCTTTGATGCTAATTGCGAAGATCCTCTAAGATCTATAATCCTTAGTCTGTGTCAGCTTACGTCTATCGCTAATTCAATTTGCTTGAGTTTACTGATTAAAAGCCTAATGTATGTCTTATGTCGCAGACTGTTCTTGACCATCTCGCCGACCTCTGCCTCCAAGGTAACGTCGTTACCATTTGACTTCACGGGGCTTTGCATAGGCTGATAAAGTTCAGGCTCAATTTGGTTAAGATCGATTCTGCCAACTGAGTTAAGAGCCTTAGCCAGTAACTGCTCGAACTTAACATCAACCCTTCGATATCCTGGCGTCTCAAGGTTGGCAATGTTGTTAGCAATCGCCTTTTGCCGGAGGTTTTCAGCCTGTATTCCGGCATCAAGAAGGTCAAGGATGTTGTTTGTCTTGGCCATATTCTTCCCGGCTTTCCAAACATAATTTCTCTGCGATTAAATATTAGCAACACTCGTGCCAGATGCCCCAGAATTGCCATTTTCACTTCGTGAATGTCCTGAAGGCTCAAAAACAAGCCTATAAATTAGCCATCGTCATCCAGTGTAGTCGCAGTACTGTCAGGTTTCTATACAATGACGTGCAATAGCTTGCGCATTTATGCTCCCCCAAACGCTGCTTTACAACACCTTCATGCCTTAGTCATCACATACGATAAACCGCTATGAGAAGGAAATTTTTGCCTGCATAAGGAACTTTTGTCCGTTTTGCAAAGGTCAGGCATAATCTTTGTAACGATTGCGGATTTTTTTTAATGTATAACCGTTGTTCAAATAAGTACTTATAAATTGCTATGCAATCTTCTTTAATGTGGCATATCTGTTGCTTATTTCTGATATGTTAGAGTGAAGTTTGCGCTATGAATATGAACTTAATAACCACAATTAATGCTATAGTAGCAGGCACTGCTTCGACAGGGCTTTTGGAATCGAATAATGGATTGAATAAATCTAAACCTGCACTGGGCAGTACGGAAAATAGCGAGAATCTGCCCGGTACAGCGGTTGATGAAACGTCCGATAAAATCAATAACAACGACTGCGCAGAGTTAAATGCCCAGACTTCTATCACTTTCCCTCAGACTCTTAACGAGGCAAAAGCTAAAGGGCTCATACAATCGAACAATGAGCCCAATAAGTCTGAGACTGCACCAGACAGTACGAATGATAACGCAAATCTGCCCGGTACAGCGGTTGATAAAACGTCTGATAAAATCAATAATAACGATTGCGCAGAGTTGGCTGTCCAGACCTTTATCACTTTCCCTCAGACCCATAACGAGGCAAAAGCTAAAGGACTCGTACAATCGAACAATGAGCCGAATAAGTCTGAGCCTGCACAGGCTGGTACTAAGGATAACGAGAATCTGCCCAGTGCAACGGTCGAGGAAACGTCTTATAAAATCAATGATAAAGGTGGCGCAGAGTTGAATGCGCGGTCTCTTATCACATTCACCCAGACCCTTAACAAGGCAGAAACTGAATTATGTATTTGTTCAGATGACACAGTGAGCTCGCCGCAGAAAAAGTCTGACATCAATGTAGAAGCCGAAACACTACAACAGAATCTGCCAGAGATCGTGGCTCACAAACAGGGGCCAATATCTTTACAACCTGTTCTATTGACTTCTCTCGGAACTCGCACAAATCAGGATACTGAAACAAATGGAAAGATATTCTTTGCAGACGAAAACGGTCGAGTTGCGTCTGAGTATATTCAATCGGTCTCGAGCGAAGAGCTTGACCGAGCTGAAGTCTTATTGACCAAACAGTACGAACAGCTATTTATGGAAGGCGAACCGTTAGTTGACAAGCAATTAACAGCTAAGCTAATCAATGGCAGAGTGATAGAAGCCAAGCCGATGACAAGCAAAGAGAGTCTGCAAGTAGCACCTGTTGTCAGCCAGGACATTATTACCAAGGCCAAAGATAGCCAAGCGTTAAGCGAGAGCTTAGACAGCAGATCAGTCCTGCATGATAGCCAGGTAAATGCGGATGGGAAAAAAGGCTCGGGCATAGATTCTATTTTGGATTCTTCCGTACATTTAGAAGCGCCGAAGAGCGATAGTTTGGATAGAGTACAAGAAGCCCCCAATAGCAGATCGCAAATATTAATCACATCTAAGACGTCAAGCGAAACTAACGTTAAATCTGATACTGACAATTCTAATGTAGCGGAAGTGATTTCGAAGCGCAGCGAAAGCACATCCCAACAAACATCCGATGATTTGCCTGAAAAATCCTTTCTGCGAACTCTTAGCTCTGCTCAGCTTGGTATCTCTACGGAAAAGGTCAAGGATCAGAACGGTTTTGTCAGGAGCGGCTCAAGTGTAACTTTGGAGCCGACACCTCTTTCTGGGGATACTCAGTTAAAAGTGTCTCAGGCCTCATTTAGTCAAACTCAATCCAATATAGGACCTAACAATACTCTGTCCCAGGAAGGTGTTAAGAGCGTAGCTGAGCAAGTCTTGGAGTCTATTCGCGCGTCCGTTCGTCCGGTTGATACTCAGATAACAATCCGCCTCAATCCACCGGAACTTGGCAGCGTATACGTAAGATTTGAGCAACAACAGGACGAGATAACAGGCCTGCTGCAGGTCAGCAAAGCAGAAACCAGGTGTGAGATAGAGCAGGCGCTTCCCCAGATAGTGCGGTCGTTAGCAGATTCCGGCATTCAAATAAGGCAGATTGATGTGCAACTTGAAGACTCGCCACAGAAGCAACCTGCTCAGGAACAATTATTCCAGGATGGTTCCGATCAGCACAGCTTCACGCGAGAGGGCGGTTCTAACAGGCAAGCACCTGCTGAGTGGTTCTTGAGCTATGACACTCAACAAGACAGTTCCCAGCCACGACTGGGGATAGATAGCAATCTTGTTGATATGCTTGCGTGAATAGACCGATAGGTTGCTGATTTATCGCCCATTGCATCGATGGAAGTGGGGCGGATTTGTATAAGGACTACCGGACGTTAATACGCCTGCGGCGTATAAATGAGCTTGTTGTGCCACTTTTGTCGGGCTATCTCAATTGACTGCAAAAATGCAGTTTTAAATCTATCCAAAGAAAATCTCTGTATAATCGTCTTTCGCGCCTGTTGACCCATTAGTGCTGCCAGCTTTCGGTCTTCAAGAAACATCTTGGCATAATTACGCAACTCCTTCGGCTTATCACTCAGGAAACCGCTCACGCCGTGTTTGATTGGTGATGTGGGATGGCGATTACTGATGATGGGCAATCCTGCAGCCATAGCTTCAGCCATGGCCATATTAAGGCCTGCTTCAAATCGTGGGTCAGCGGTATGAATGTAAAAACGATGTGATTGTAATATACTTTTCAGGTCATCCCAATTCTTGGCTGCCTTGACGCCTAACATATTCGGATTGTGTCCGACAATGCGGACAGGAATTCCACTGAAGGCCTTTTCATGCAGGTCCCATAACAGTATTTTCCTTCTGCTATCTATGAAATTACATATTCGAAGGCCGGCTGCTTTTTCACCGGAGTATTGTAGATAGTCGTCAACGTTTATCCCGAAGTACACTATATCCTCTGTAAAGTCCCAAGACTCACCTTTAAACATAGATGTAGCTACAGCGTGACCACCGATGAGTTTTAGGTATTGATGCAGCATCTTTTTGGCCTTCTGGGGATCGATTTTACATCCCTCTTCTTGGATGCGTCCTTCGAGGCTCGAGTGCAGTACTATAAGCCGTGGCTCAGGCCGCGACCTAACATCAAGTAAATCTGTTAAATTATGAGTGATGATACAGTAGTAATCTGTACGCGAGCGCAGCGCTTGATCGAGATTAATCAGCCTGGAATTCGCTGGTGGCGGGCGCATCTGTTTGTCCCAGCCCAGTGTGTGTCTGCCTTTAAGCCCTATTATTATATCAAGTTTGTATCCTAGTACGCCAAGCTGATATACCCATGGCTCGTGACAGTTAAACACAAGCAAAGTTTTTTGGCTGTTCTGTTGTCTTTGTTTGCTAATCTGTAGTTGCATAGTTGCTTTTCAGTGATATTCACCGCAGTTTCCATATTTGACGCTTGACCAGGGGTATCAACGGCCCTTTATTCTAAAAGGCTCGGTCGATTCCTTACACGATACGCGTGATTTATTGATTGCACTTCGCGCGCCAATGTAAAAACAATCGGCTGTGCGTTCGCTAAGGCATAAATAATAAAAGCGTCGTTGACATATATAAGGTGACATCAGCCGTTGGTGCGCCGCCCAGCGTCAGTGTATTTGTCCAATACTCGAAAAGTTACATGTTTTCGGAGAAAAATACTGGTAGCTTTCTAAACTCCTGCAAATTCTTGGGTGTTTTTTATTACGTAAATGCGATATCAGTGCCCCTAAGTCTCATATTACAGGTCCGTTGGTTTAGCTATTATTTTCTATAAAGAAATCCCTTAAGTCCAATTTGTTTTGGTCGATAAAGACCTCTGAAACGAAGTTAAATTATGTGTACATTTTCAAGTTAAAAGTTTCTCAGCAAGAGGTCACTAAATTGGGGTATTTTTTAAGGAGCCAAGCGTATGTTAGCAATAAAGAATAACGTTATGGCAGCAAATGCCGCCCGGTATTTAGGGCAAAGCTACGATGCATTGGCCAAGTCGGTCGAAAGGCTGTCGTCGGGCTTGCGCATCAATAGTGCCAAGGACGACGCGGCAGGGATGGCTGTTCGTGAGTTGATGAGGGCTGATATATCAGTCCTGCAGCAGGGAGCAAGGAACGCCCAGGATGGCGTCAGTCTACTGCAGACAATGGAAGGGGCTCTGCAGACAATCGACAACTGCTTGGTTCGAATGAAGCAGTTGGCTGAGCAAGCGGCTACCGGTTCGTATTCCTCCGCACAGCGAGCTATTATGGATAGTGAGTTCGACGAAATGGCCGAGGAAATCAGTCGTATCGCAACGTCTACAGATTTCAACGGTATTAAGATGCTCGATAACACGAGTGCTGTCTCGATCCATTTCGGCGATGAAAATGACTACATTGAAATCACCGGAAGCGATATGACAAAGTCTGGACTGGGAATCAGCTCGCTGAATATCGACGACGCAGGCAGCGCCAAGGCCGCCCTTGGAACTCTGGATAGTGCAATCAGCTCAAAGGACAGCGCTCGGGCCAAATTCGGCTATAAGATGAACCGTCTGGAGAGTACCGGTGAGGTTCTTGCGATTCAGGCTGAGAACCTTATGGCAGCCGAGTCGCGTATTTCGGACGTCGATGTGGCCACCGAAATGGCAGAGTTGACAAGAAACCAGGTATTGGCACAAGCTGGTACTGCTATGCTGGCTCAGGCTAACTCGATTCCTCAGATGGCACTGACGCTTCTGAGATAGAATACTTAGAGGCCTGGAGTCGAATAAGCCTAAGGCTTATGAATCGTAAACGGGAGATGACCGATGCACGATGACCATCGGTCGTCTCCCTGTGGCTAAGCAACCTGCAGGTTTATACGCCTGAGGCGTATCAAAAATAATTCGCGTGGTGCAACAGATTTATACGCCTGAGGCGTACCGAATCGGGGACAAAGACCGAATCATAATCTTTTAGGTTCTGACCCGTTGTGACTTGTGGCTTAGCTACGCATCACGGCGAATGCTTTTATAACGGAGTAGCTGTATGAAGGAGATCGCAGCATATCAGAATGCCACCATCGGTACACAAAGCAGAGGAAGACTAATCGTTCTTCTGTATGAGGGAGCAATTAAGTTCTTGAAACTTGCAATCAAGGAGATGGAGGCGCAGAACTATGAGGCGAAGGGCCGTTACATAAATAGAGCTCAGGATATCATTAATGAGCTTAACGGCGTGTTGGATATGGATCGCGGTGGTGAGGTTGCTGAAAACCTTCGTAGACTCTACGCATTTATGAATCGACGGCTATGGGAGGCTAATACAAAACGTGACCCGCAGATGATTCAGGAAGTAATCACTTTGATGGAGGAGCTAAACCAGAGCTGGAAGGCCGTCGTAGGTTAACCTGCCCTGTCATTATTTTGTTTCGGGCAGATTACTCTGCTTTATAAGCCTTCGGCTTATTTATAAGCCTCCGGCTTATTAGATTTAATCGTTTGAGGAAGCTGTGCAAAAACTGTTAGACGTTATTGCCGCGCTTAAAAATTATAAGTCAACTGAAAAAGGAAGATGTGATTGTCTTCTGTAATGACGGGATTGTTCTGGGCATTTTCGTATCGATAGCCTGTTTTTACTTGCCAACCATTGGTTGTAAAAACCGTCAAGTCGACTCCCAATTGCTCAATACTCTGCTGATTTCCTAACACAAAATCTGTGGCTTGTTTGTCGTATTCGAGGCCAAGGATTACATCCTTCGTCAAATAGTGAGTCAGTCGAAGAAAAACATCACGGCTGTCTGTTCCCATGTGATGGCCTATCACTCGGCCCTTATATGTGTAACCTGACCGATAAAGAAGGTGTTTGTAGAAAATATTTCGATAGCCAGAAACGTGGTTATCGGCATACTCGATCCGCAGGTCGGTTCTTCCTGTTTGCAGGATATCGTTTAGCTGTATTCCAAGTAGTATCCCCCACTTTATCGGCAATCCACCTGCTTCATCCTCACCAGCGAGGTCTCCGTACATTTTAATTGATTTCAAGGGGAGTATCTCGCCGACTGGAATCTGGGTGGAAAAATCAAATCCTGCAAGTTGGTTATTTTCAGCCTGTTCACGCTTAAATTCAAACATTCTAATATAGTCTCGTATGCCTACGTCAGGCCTGCCGGAGCCATCGAACATAATGGTCCTAGATAAACCTATCTCCGAACTCGGATGTGGTTTGAAACTCAGTCGCACGCCGGTAAGTTTTACCTTCGGTATTGTTCTTTCTTTTTCCAGTTCGCTTAAAAACCATACCGCCTTGAAAAGGCCAAAGCCACGAAATATCCACGGCAATTGTAGAGGACGTGAATTTGAAATTTTGACCATCTTGAGAGGCTCTGCATTATTACTCATCAATATTGAGCCATGTTTGCCTGGCCCCCACCACATCGAATCCTTGCCAGCTTGAATTTCAAAGCTGCCGATTGCGATTTTACCATATCCCTCAATGAGTTCTATTTCGCTATCGCCTCTCAGAGAGGATTCGGTGTATTCCGGATGCAAAAAAATGGCAATCGTGTTAAAAAAGCTCATACGCGACGAAAAGCCGAGCCTGTAATTTGATTTCCTTTCAAACACATCTCCCCGTTGATTCTCCAGATCTGGCTTTTCGTCGGCATAAACATATTTAAAGTAGGGGTCTTCAACCGGTTTTATAAAACATTCGGCCAGATTTCCATCCAATATACCCATTGTTACCAGTTCATTTCTGAATTCGTTCTTTAGCCTTTCGATTATCTGCAATGTTATCTCGTTCTGCTTGTCGTGTTGCCTGGAGTTCTCGATAGCCTCCGCGACGAGTCTTGCCATTTCGAGACGAGTCATAGGCCTGGTATTTAACATAGCGCTGTCGATAAGACCCTGTCCGACAAGCTTCTCGATCGCGTCATAACTGAAGTGACCAAGCGGAACATTTGTCGAAACCAAGCCCCAACATGAAGAAGCCAGTGAGAAAAGAAAAATGCTTTGCCATATTGTTCTCATATAAAGTGATTTTACAGAAGTGAAAAGAGTACAGCAATAAAATATCGTAGTCGCTGTCTCGCTAGTAGTTTACTATACTTTCTCTTATCGGGTCTGACACTTTCATCATACATATTGCTTTTTTCCTATATTGGGGTTTAGATGTTTATCGGCTGGTCCTATAAATAAAATAAAGTTTTTCGTGTTTCCTTGTCGAATAGAATAATTAATTAACTGTGTATAAGTGCCTTTTGCGTAAATTGTAAAAATCTATTGACAGTGGCGTTTTTAGTATTATTATGCGCGAAAGTGAAAAGGTAGTTTCGAGTATTGTGGATAATTATATGAGTATGAATCTTTTTCATTTTCATGCCGACCGTACTTTGTTAAGCTTTGAAGGTATATTGTTGAGTTCTTGCTAAATTATCTACGCTGCAATGGAGTGTAGAATGAAACCCACTGTGCCTCTAAGGATGTGCAGGTTCACAAGCACCGAAGCTGTTGAATCGCCCACTTTGTATTCGCAAAGGTGTTCCATTCAAAGAACGCGTGTGCGCTTGCCTGTCTTTTTTTATCTGCTTAAGGTAGCCTTAGCAGCATTTACAATACTGGCATTGGCCGGTTATTGTGTGCAGGCTGAAGAAACTTCTATCGGTGACGTCGACCTCTCCGAGGCAATGCAGATGGAGGCAGGTTCTGTTTCGCCCGAACAAATCCGTAAAGCCTTGAGTGAGACCTCCGCCGCACAGTCGGACCAGCAAGCACCTCAGCAGTTGGATGAACAGCAAGCCGATATGGTCGAAGCTCAGAAAGAAACGGCTCCGGCGCAAGAGGAGTTATCAGCTATTGAGCAGTTGCTGTCCGGTACAATCTCCGGCGTTGTATCTACGAGGTTAATTCAGTTTGGATATGATGTTTTTCAGAAACCGGTCTCAACATTTGCGCCTGTGACAGATGTGCCGGTAGGTCTGGGTTACGTGGTTGGTCCCGGTGACAGTTTTACCGTCACCCTGTGGGGTAGAATCAACGAACGGTATCCAGTTACGGTAAATCGTAGCGGCGAAATTAGTTTGCCCGAGATCGGAGTTCTAAAAGTTTGGGGATTGACTTTCGGCCAGTTGCAGGACTTCCTCCAGCACGAGTTCTCACGCAAGCATACTGATTTTAAGCTTGCTACTACGATGGATAGGTTACGAACGATAAGGGTGTATGTTGTGGGCGAGGCGAAAGCACCCGGCAGCTATACTATCAGCTCATTGTCAACCGTAATAAATGCCCTTTTTGCAGCAGGCGGACCATCCAAAAATGGTACCCTTAGGAAGATTCGGTTGATGAAAACCGGTCAAGAGCCTGTTATAATTGATATTTACGATTTTCTATTAGGCGGTGACAAGAGCAAAGATGAGCGCTTGCAAGATGGGGACACTATCTTCATTCCACTGATCGGACCAGTAGTGGGCGTGGCAGGCAATGTTAAACGCCCTGCAATCTACGAAATGGCCAGTCAAATGACTCTGTCTGAAGTGCTCGATCTGGCTGGTGGAGTAACGTATGCAGGCTGGTTACAGCGTGTACAGGTAGAAAGAGTTGAGAACCATACAAAACGCATTGTGGTTGACTTCGATATTTCCGAAAAAGCTGACATCGCCAAGCAAACACAAGCAGCGCATACCATCATTCAAGATGGAGATGTCATTAAGGTCTTTCCAATTTCAGGTGCGGAGCAAAATGTTGTCTATCTTGAGGGTCATGTGATAAGGCCCGGCAAATATGAGCTCAAGCCTGAAATGCGGCTACGGGATTTGTTGAATTCGTACGATGTATTTCAGCCACAGGTGAATCTGGAGTATGGAGAAATCAAGAGGCTTGTAGAGCCTGATTTTCATCCGATAATCATTCCATTCAGCGTCGACAAGTTGCTTCGTGGCGATGAGTCTGAAAACCTTGAGTTAAAATGTTTTGATACGGTTCGTCTTTTCAGATGGGACGAGAAGGCCAAACGGAGCGTCTCGGTATTAGGGCAAGTCTATCGCCCCGGTGAATATCGCTTTGTTTCAGGCATGAAATTAAATGAGCTTATTGATGCATCGGGTGGTCTGCAAAAGAATGCTTACTTACGGCGTGCGGAATTGACCCGGCATCATCCTGATCAGGAGGGCATGTACACTGAGCAGATCAACATAGATCTAGAAAAGGCTATAGCTGGCGATCCGGAACATAATATCACCCTTCAGGACTACGATCAATTGGTTGTGCTTCCGTTGCCGGAGTTGATGTTTCATGAGCGAAGTGTGTCCGTAGCTGGTCTGGTACATAAGGCTGGCGAATACCGTTTTTTTGAGGGGATGCATCTAAGGGATCTGCTGACTTTGTCTGGCGGACTAATGAAGAATGCCTATGTACTGCATTCGGAATTGACCCGGCGCCACATCGATCAGGAGGGTTTGCATACCGAGATGATTGATATAGATCTGGAAAAAGCCATGGCTGGCGATCCGGAACACAACATAGCTTTGCAGGACTACGATCACTTGGTTGTCCGGCCTATCCCGGAGCTTGAATTTGATAGTGTCGCTGAAGTATCCGGTGAAATGATGTTTCCAGGAACGTATCCGATAAGAAGAGGTGAAACTCTAAGTTCATTGTTAGAACGGGCCGGCGGATACACAGAACGCGCATACCTCAAAGGTGCGGTCTTTACACGTGAAAGAGCCAAGGCTGTTCAACGTACAAGAATGGATGAACTCATAAGGCAGATAGAGGAATCTGTTTTGGAGGGTACCAGCCAGAGTTTGATAGGAGCAGACCAAGAGACAGTAGAAAGTCAACAGGCGGCGCTTCAAGCAAAAAGGGAACTCATCGCAAGGCTTAGAGCGGCTAAGATAGATGGAAGGGTGGTCATAAGATTGGCTTCACTGGATCGTTTCAAGCAATCTAAGTATGACTTAGAATTGGAAAAGGGTGACAAACTTGTCATTCCCAAGACCCCAGGTTTTGTTAGCGTTGTAGGAGAAGTCTTTAATCCTACTGCTTTGCTTTACGAGAAAGATGCAACCGTAAGCCGCTACTTGCGTATGGTAGGTGGACTCACAAAGGATGCAGATAAGAAGCAACTAAGCATCATCAAAGCGGATGGTTCTGTGATAAGCATAGCACAGAGAAACGCTGGCATCGCTTGGGATTCTGAGTCTCATCGATGGTATTTCGGTGGGTTTATGAATATCAGACTTGATCCTGGTGATACGATTATTGTGCCAAGGAAAATGGATAAGTTGCTCTGGCTTAAAACGACGAAGGACATAACGCAGATACTATTCAACGTAGCCTTGGCCGCTGGAGTCGTGCTCGCATTGTAATGTCTTTTCAAAAATGTTAATATTCTCAGGCACCGGCAGTTTGAGTGGATTCTGATGATGAGCGAGTTAACCTCTTTAATTATCCTCGTGCCATTTTTCAAATACCGGAGAATGATCGTTGTGATATGTACTGTAGCCTTCGTAGATATGGGCATTCATTGCTTACTATCGCTGAAGGTTTACAAGGTAGCCACCTCAAATGTGCCGCACGAGGCTACGCTTAGCCTGTTGGATTGCAGTTCGCAGCGAAGGCCGCAGGCGCCATATAATCCAACGCGAGCAGACTTCCTTATTTGTAGAATAAGGCTCAAGAACTGCTATTTCGAGGACTGCTACTTATGATTATATCATTGGCGACCTACTAATCTCAATATTTTGCGACTAAATTATCTAATAAAGTGAACAACGAACTAATCCGACATGAACTTTATAGCTCATCTGTTGGATTTTTAGTTTTCGTTAGCAAAATTTATTCAATTAATCTCATATGACTTGCCGATAATACAGATTGTGGGGGTTAGTTTTTTTCAGCCCTCTGGGCATAACATGATAAGTCAAATTTGTGGTAGTGATTTTAATGTCTGACTGAATAGCTGGGCAAGTGCTATATATTTATCGACTATAGTTTTGTCTCGAGGCAGTATTTGCAATTGTGGAACAATTGGCTATTATACCTACGAATACTCAAATTAGTTAAATGAGGGATGACGGTTCGTCAAAAGAGGACATATGTTTTGTATCAAATTATTTCTTTCGTCACAAGAGGACTTTTATCTTGCAACTGCTATTTCCGGTTCTATAATTGCATGTGGATTTTAGGAAAGACTTTTAGATGGTATGGGGTTTGACAGGAGTAATTTCCGAGTGCTGGTTGAGCAGGACAAGTAGCAAGCGGTAATAGAAAGTTTTGTATCTTCTTTTGCAAAGATGGAGCGCACAATGGAGCAAGGAGTGCACATTGGGCAGGCCCGCGATGGGGGGACGAAGACAGCAAACGATTTTAAGGCTGTAAGAAGTGATAATGACTATTCAGACTGTGTTGTTACTGATAGGATAAATCAAACAGCCATCCAAGCCAAAATAGCGATTAGTTCTTCGGATTCAATAGAAGCATCGATTTTTAGAGGTCATGAGTTCTTAATAAGGAGTTTTGATATTTTCGGTTCGGTTATAATTTTTCTTTTTGCCTTACCGGTAATGCACATTGTTGCTTTATTGATCAAGATATTTTCGCACGGCAGTGTTCTATACAAACAGCAGCGCGTCGGAAGAAATGGCAGGATATTCACGTTATACAAGTTTAGGACGATGGTAAACAATGCTGAGCAGCACACAGGTCCAGTACTTGCGACAGAGGATGACTCCCGTGTGACCTCGATTGGAAGGATCTTAAGAAGAACGCGCCTTGATGAGCTGCCGCAGCTTTTCAATGTTCTACGCGGGGATATGAGCCTTGTCGGACCACGTCCTGAACGGCCATTTTTTGTCGATCAGTATGAGGAGCTTCAAGGTACAAGATTGTCTGTAAAGCCAGGCATCACAGGCCTGGCACAGGTGAGGAGTTTCTATAACCTAAAGCCCAACCATAAAATAAAATACGACTATCTATACATACAGAAACGCTCTCTTTTATTGAATCTCTCCATTTTACTGCAAACAATCCCCGTCCTCTTCACTAGGAAAGGTTGGTAAGAGGCATGTTTTAGATTGTTCTATCTCCATCCGAGATAGACTTTCGAAAAGCAACAAGCAAGAAAGCCCACGAGCATAGCTGTGAGGATTCCATGTAGCGTTTCTGCATCAATCGGCATCATCAGGCAATCAACAGGATGTTCCTCAATTACACGGTGCGAAAGGTTTGGCTCAAGAGCCTATGGCGACTCAGATGGAGCAAACGCTTCAACGTCAACGCTCCGCAGCCGAACTGGGAATCCGAGGTACCCTCAATGGCGCATTTCAAAGACGGCTAAAGCTACCTTGTTTGATTAAGAGTTTTGGTAAATCCGCATTTTTGCATTTTACTATGTGTATTCTTGCTTTATCCGACAATACCGACAATATTATCAGTATTGGTAGGGTGTGCTCAGCACACCAAAACCATCTGGATTAGCAACCGACGAAATATGCAATGCGATATACGCGATACCAAATTGTCCGAACCAGTGGCTGCACACAGGCTTGCTAACGCTCGCCAGAGTCGCTGATTTCGCATGTTATCTAAGATTTTGGTTAAAGCTACGGTGGATATTCGATCTTAATGAAAGGAGAAGCTATGAAAGTAATTCGACAAATTGGGTCGCTGGCCTTTGTGCTTGGATTGTTCATAACAATTTTTGCAGGGGTACCATGGCATGTGATAGTAGCAGATGATCCGGCTGTGCCCTGGTGGCTGCGGATAGCGGTCTTCTGCCTTTTAGGCGGTATCCTTGTGGTTCTGTTGACAGTGGCTCTCGAACAAAAGGCAGGCAAGAGGGCAGCAGAGGCTTCGGGTAAAATGGTGGGTGGAGCCCGTTCTACTGATCGCACGGTTCTGCTATTAAATTCCGCAGAAGTGCCTGGCCGCCAGACACATGAGATTCTCGATCTCGTCCAGGGCCATACGGTATTTGCTATCTGGCTTGGCAAAGACCTATCCGCATTAGTCAGACTTGTCCTGGGAGGTGAATTGACCGAGTACACAGAGATGATGGGAAAAGCTCGGCAAGTAGCTACTGACAGGATGACCGCACAGGCTGCACAGATGGGCGCCGATGCCATAATCAATGTTCGCTATATGACTACGAGCGTTGTGGGTAGTGCCGCTGAACTTTTAGTTTACGGCACGGCTGTAAAGCTCAGTGAATAGATCACCTTGTGGGAGGATATTGATACATTTAAAATTACTCTGTTATGCCGTACAACACACAAGGTAAATAGCGGCTCAAGCGAATCCTCCCACGCGGGTCACTTAGCTCCCTCGTTTTTATAAGCCTGAGGCTTATTTATAAGCCTGAGGCTTAATGCCAGCAAAAACAAATAGTCACATAGTGCGGGCAAAGCTTTGCCCTTGTGGCTGATTTGCCACAAGGTTGTCAACGCGCCTATACAGATCGAGCACTGCGCTCTGCATTTTTCACTTTACCGCTATCCAGTGGAACTGTAGACTTAATCGGCCAATAACCGGTTCAAGGGACGGTTAGACGTAAGAACGCATCGAAAAGCAATACTGAACAAATGGAGGCAACACTAATGAACACTCCAACGAGAATGCTGATAGTGGCGACAATTTTGGGGATGCTGATGCTCACTTCGCAAAGCCGATCTGCGGATAAGCCCAGATTACTTTCCGAAGGGCGGAGTGTGTTGAACTTCAACAGCGACTGGAAATTTATAAAGGGCGAATTATCTGGGGCTGAGAAACCTGACTTCGATGACTCGGCGTGGCAGACTGTGAGGCTGCCGCACGATTGGGCGATCTCAGGACCATTCGATCCAAGGGAAAATGGCTATGCTGGAAAACTGCCATGGAAAGGAGTCGGCTGGTATCGCAAGACATTCAAGCTTAATAAAGCCGACGGTGACAAGCGAGTATATTTTGATTTCGATGGTGTAATGGCTTTTCCGAAGGTTTATATAAACGGCCAACTGGCTGGTGAGTGGGATTATGGTTATATGTCGTTCCAGGTGGATGCCACGCCTTATGTTAAGTTCGGTGCTGATAATGTAATTGCGGTTATGGTTGATACCCGCAAGCATGGCACACGGTGGTATCCCGGCGCGGGGATATATCGTAAGGTGACAATGACTATCTGTGAGCAGGTGCATATAGCGCACTGGGGTGCGTTTATTACCACGCCGGAAGTAAGCGAAAATTCAGCAACGGTTCGCGTACGCTCTACCATCGAAAACCATCTCGATACAACATCGGAAGTCACTGTTGAGGCGGAACTGCTCGATCCTATCGGCCGAAAGGTAGCGACGGGTACAAAGAACGAAACTATACCGGCTAACAGTTCGCGCGAAGTAGACCAGTCGTTTATTGTGTCCGATCCTGAGCGATGGGACATCACTGGCCCTAAACTGTACACTGTAAAAACCGTTGTTCGACTTGGAGGTGATATCGTAGATTTGCAATTGAACGCTTTTGGTATCCGAACGTTCGAATTGACAGCTAATGATGGTTTTCATCTGAATGGGCGGCGCGTACAGCTTTATGGTGTAAACCTGCACCACGACCATGGGCCACTTGGAGCGGCATTTTATACCAGAGCGATGGAGCGGCAGCTCGAAATCATGCGCGACATGGGCTGTAATGCCATCCGTACCAGCCACAATCCACCCGCGCCGGAAGTGCTCGATCTGTGCGACCGGATGGGATTTGTTGTATGGGATGAGGTTTTTGACAAATGGGATGATAAGGCCGGTCGAGTTGATGGTGAGCCGCCATTAGAAGAGTATAGCGAAAAACAGATTCGCAATCTTGTGATGCGTGACCGCAATCATCCTTGTGTTATCGTTTGGTCGATAGGCAATGAGATTGGCAACTACCCTAACGATAAGCAAGGCAAATCGCCTGAACGGGTGAAATTCATGAGTGATTTCGTGCGCAAATATGATCCAACACGCCCGGTTGGATTGGTTTGTCATGTCCCAAATACGGTTGATCAGCCGATCCTTGATGCGCTGGATTTTACAGGCTGGAATTACATGCGTAGATATGCCAGGTATAGAGAAAGTTATCCAGATAAGCCCATAATCTACAGCGAGTCAGCTTCGACGCTTAGCACGCGAGGTTTTTATCATCTGCCATTGCCCGATAGAAAGACCGATTATCCTCAGCAACAACGTCAGGTTGATGCTTATGATCTACATGCCGCTGCGTGGTCGGATATACCAGATGCTGAGTTTCAATTGATGGAGGACGACAGTTTCGTGGCCGGTGAGTTTGTCTGGACGGGCTTCGATTATCTTGGTGAACCTACACCATTTTCTCGGGAAGCGAGAAGCTCTTACTTTGGCATTGTGGACCTCTGTGGGATACCCAAAGAACGATTCTATCTGTATCGTAGTTATTGGCGGCCAGATGCAACTACTGTTCACATATTGCCACACTGGAACTGGCCTGATCGGGTCGGTCAGAACGTGCCTGTGTTTGTTTATACTAATGGTGATTCAGCCGAACTTTTCCTGAATGGGAAATCGCTCGGGCGACGAACAAAGGACGTACAGCCAGAGAGGCCGACAAGCTTAGCTCAAGGCAAGCCTGCGACTGCAAGTTCCGCCCAAACCGATGATGGTAATATCGCAGCAAAAGCTAACGATGGTGACCATTCCACGCGGTGGTGCGCAGCAGCAGCCGGGGCGGACCAGTGGTGGCAGGTTGACTTGGGTGAGGTTCGGTCAATCCAGTACATAACTATTGAATTTGAGAAAGAAGAAAAGAACTATGGATATGAAATTAAAGCTTCAAGCGATGAGACAAGCTGGCAAACAGTTGTGACCAAGAAAACAAGTAGACGGCCCCGGTGGGGTGGCCCGCGCCGAATATTTCACAAAGTCAATGCGCAAGCAAGATATGTTAGAATTGAATTTACCGATCTGCAGGAAGGGACCTGGGCCAGTATCCGAGAGTTCGGTGTTTATCCGGAAAAAGTAGAGTCAGACTATTATGCGCCGACCTATAAGTACCGCTTGCGATTCAATGACGTGGTATATGAGCCGGGTGAACTCAAAGCGGTCGCTTACAAGGACGGCAAGAAGATCGGCGAAGCGATTATGCGCACAGCAGGCGAGCCAGCTGCGGTTCGCCTGACACCTGATCGAACACAATTATACGCTTCTGGTGATGACCTGTGTTACATTTTGGTCGAGGCTGTTGACGACAAAGGCATGCTTTGTCCATTGGCAGACAATATGATTAAGTTCAAGATTGATGGCCCAGCTGAGATTGCAGGAGTTGGCAACGGCAACCCAATGTCGCTTGAACCATTCCAGGCGGATTATCGGAAGCTGTTTTATGGTAAGGCTATGTTGATTTTACGAATCAAGGAGGATAAAGCAGGCACCGTGCGTGTGATTGCTGAAAGTGAGGGCCTTAGGCCAGCAACTGTCACTGTGCGGTCTCGATAATTAAACCTACAATTTTATTAGTATGACGGATACAAGAGAAGGAGGCGATTCATACGGATAGCATTTAAAATGGAAGTAAATAAGGGCATGGAAGACGAATACGAAAAAAGACATAACCCGATATGGAAAGAGTTAGAAGACACTTTGAAAGAACATGGAGTTATTACTTATTCAATATTCTTAGACAAAACTACTAACGAGCTATTTGCTTATGCAGAAATTAATTCAAAAGAAAAGTGGGACAAAATCGCACAAACCGATATTTGCAAAAAGTGGTGGGAGTACATGAGTCCCTTAATGCCAACGAACGAAGATAAAAGTCCGAGATCGATCGAGTTGAAAGAAGTTTTCCACATTTAGACCTCTAACGCGACGCCTTGATTGGTTAGAATATTTTTTTAATTTTCCTTTGTTTATTTTTGCTTTCAGCCAACGTTTGTTCTAACCCGCATTTATCACAGTATTTTAATCTGATGCTAAATGTGGATAATGATAGTCTATGTGTAAGGCGTACCTTAAGCTTAAATTACTCAAACTGACCTATTTACTAACATTATTATTGATAAGTCTTTTATACGCCTCAGGCGTATTAATTTGCAAAGACATCTATCGCCTTGTCATTCTGAGCCCTTCGCTCCGCTCAAGGGTAAACTCCACGAAGTGAAACGAAGAATCTGGCCAAAGAAAATATGGGTTTTCTTTTGCTAAAGCCGGATGCTTCGCCTTCTCGCCTTTGCGTAGCCGTTTCGGCGGAGCGAGGTCGGCTCAGCATGACAATAAAAACAGTCAGTTTGAGTTAAATTATGATACCTCTGGTTTATGGTGGTGAGAAATGCGGATTAAATCCGTGTACCGGGTGTTTACTGAACGTATATTTAATCACAATTGTTATTAGCTGTTCTCATTGCATAAACGCAGGTTTCTATGGTTGACACAGCAACAAATTTGACATTGAATAAATTCTCGCGAGCGCGGTAAGAATGAGATATATAGCTGCCATTGACCCGATAAAGCTCAGAGGGTAAAATAAACTTATCGATAGATGTTCCTGCTGCAAGACCTTAAACGGTAAGATCTTACAACTATAGTTTTTGTTTCGGTCGTTCGTATGGGTTCTATTGTGGGATGTTCGATGATGTGAGTCTCTCGCGTCGGGAAATCATTTGCTGAGCTTGCTTGCTTTATTTAAGCTTGGCGATACATTCGATTCTTCGGAGGTTGTTTTCAAGGCAAAAAAAAAGAAAAAATTTTTACGATTTGTACATTTTAGACCTCTAATTTCACGGCTGGGCTAAAACATATAATATAGAGTAGTTTTTTTGAATTTTGTGAAATTAAAAAGGGGAAAAAATTAGCCATTGGGGAAGAATTTGTCAACAAACGAACCGAATGTAGACGGCTTCTCGGATATGAATGTTAGCAGGGAATTCGTGCGTTTGCTGACTACCAACCAGCATAGGATTTACGCATACATCCTCACGTTAGTATCGGATTGGGATGTAGCGGACGATATCTTGCAGGATACGTGTGAAGTGATGTGGTCGAAATATACGCAGACAAGGCCCATAAAGAACTTCGGTTCTTGGGCTACTCAAATTGCGTATAACAAAGTACTGAATTATTATGCCAAAAAAGGTCGTGAGCATGTGCTATTTAGCTCTTCCATGCTCGAGGATATTTCTGCGCGGGCTGAAGAGGTCTCCGGGCAAATCAGTGAGCGGGTGCATGCGCTACGCCGATGTTTGGCCAAGCTAAGCGAGCATGACCAGCGACTGCTTAGATTGCGATACGAGTATGGTAACACTATCAAGGACATTGCCCAGCAACTGGGCCGGCCGATCCACGGCATGTACAAGACGATGGCTCGTATACATGATGTGCTGACAAGGTGCGTACGCCGCCGGTTGGCGCCGGAGGGTTGGCTATGACCAGCGAGAGAAAACATTCATTCGAGTTGGGCAGATTACTGACGCTGTTGATGGATGGAAACATCAACGCTGTGCAACTTTCCAAATTGCGAAGTTTGCTCGCAGAAGACCCAGTCAATAGACAATATTACGTAGAATTCATGGTAGTCTGCGCCAATCTGCGGCGATACATGGCTGGCTCAGTAGAGCAGGCAACGTCACCACAATTGCTCGCTTCGGCCAATGTAGAAACGCCTGAAGGCTCACGACGCTACCCTATCCATCCTGATGAGGATGTCGACGCCGAGAAGGCTAAGCTTGCCGAGCCTTTGCTTTTAAAGCTTGATTCCTGTTCTTCTGAGGACAGGCCACGAATAATCAGAGAATACGCTGAGCAACAGTTAGAGCAATTCCTTGCCCAACAACGTGAGCAGGAACGCCAGAGCCTTGAGCGTCGCTACAGACAGCGCTCAATCGATTTCAAAGCCGTTGCAGAAAAACTACATCGCTTTACCCACATTGCTAAAAGAGTCGCAATAGCCCTGGTTATCTGCTCAGTATTGACATTCGGGATTGTGATAGCAATCGCTCATGTACGAGCCCAACGAGCGGTAATAGCAACTGTAGTAGATTCTGTCCATGCCCAATGGACTCCCCAATTGCAGCAAATGGAGCTGAGGCGAGGCCGGATTCACTTAACAGAGGGCTTTGCACAAGTCAACTTCGTCAGCGGTAGTGAGGTCATACTTCAAGCGCCTTGCGAGTTCGAGCTGGTATCGCAAAACAACATTCATCTCGAGAACGGAACAATAACAGCCAGAGTTCCTAAACAAGCATTCGGTTTTACAGTTGTAACTCCCACCTCTCATATAGTGGATTTCGGCACAGAGTTTGGCGTAATGGTCGGAACTGCCAATGAGTCGGAAGTCCATGTTTTTCAGGGCCAAGTTCAAATGATGTGCCCAGCCAGCCCCTCAGGGGCCAGTCGCCATTCTGCTGGTAGGACCAAGAATCTGACTAGAGGACAAGCAGCAAAGGCGACCACCGTAGGAGAAATACATCTCGTAAACGTATCAGACCATCCAGGTCTTTTTGTTCGCGAGCTACCCGATAGAAACAGGCGAACCGGTATCCCTGGTAGAATACTGGACCTAGCTGACATTGTTGGTGGTGGTAACGGTTTTGGCACCGGCAAAATAGACCAAGGAATTGATCCAAGCACAGGTTTTTTGATACCTGTGCCGTCTGTTGGCAGGTATGGGCAAACAACAGGCCAATATATGCCGTTACCAGCATTCCCCTTTATAGATGGAGTCTTTGCGCCTGATGGAAGCGAAGGGCAGGTCATAATCAGCTCCACAGGTCTGGTTTTCGACCGATGCCCCGACACAACGGGTCAATATTGGCTCGGTATTCATAATGGTGCAAAGATGAAAACAGGCGATGGAGACACCTTCCAGGGTCAATTGGATGGGAAAGTATACGGTACCATGGGTTACCCGGCTATTAATATGCACGCAAATGCCGGTATTACCTTTGACCTGAATGGAATTCGCTCAGCTATGCCTGCCGTCCAATTAGTCCGATTCACTTCGTTATGCGGCGTCTCCCAGATTACGTGGATTCCTGAGGCCGCCAAGGCTGATTTCTGGATTCTAGTAGATGGCGTCGTCCGGGCACATTTTTATGATATGACCCACAGCTCCAAAACCGCCAGACTCAATATTGATCTGCACGAAGAGGATCGGTTCCTGACTCTTATAACTACTGACGATGGCGTCAGTAATGGTTGGGTGTGGAGTTTATTTGCGGAGCCTACTATAGAACTGAAATTAAAAATCGAATAATCAAATGTTGCCTGAAAGGAAAATTGCCGAAAATTTAGAGAATACCCTGAGCATCCACTTAGCTTCGACGCTCAGAGAAGCCGATAATCTCTGATTAAGCTGCTCAGGAACGAATTATTAGTGATAGCATTGTAGGACGCTAATTGGTATAATATACAAAACAGTAAGCCGATAGGGCGCATCATTATATGGGTATGTAAGAGCATTGTGAGTCGAGGAGTTTTACTATGAACAAAAAAAGAGCATTTACTCTGATTGAACTGCTCGTAGTTATAGCCATTATTGCCTTGCTGATGGCGATATTAATGCCGGCGCTGCAAAGGGTTAAGAAACAAGCTCAAGCAGTTAAGTGTCTTGCCAATCTTAAGCAGTGGAATCTTATATTCGCCATGTACGTAGAGGAAAATGATGGCCAGTTCCCCAGCGGAGAACCGCCAGAAGGCTTCTACTGGATAACCCAGATCGACGACAAGTACAAAAACTGGAAGGACTTCAAAATATGGTTCTGTCCCGTGGCTTCAAAACCAATGACGGAATCTGCCACTGAATCAAACGTCTTCTCAGCCTGGGGGGTATTTGATGATCGCGCTGACTTTGGTCGCAACGGTGTTGCCGGCAGCTACGGGATAAATGGCTACGTCCTCAGTACCTTACCTGGCACAACTTTTGAGGGTGGTCGGAGAACCGATGACAACTGGAGAACTCCACACGTACGAAACGCAAACGAAATCCCTTTATTTATCGGTGCGTCGCGATTTGACCTCTGGCCAATATACGAGGATGAGCCACCGGAGATTGAGGACATGCCATGGGAGTCCACTAACCACATGATGCGCTGCTGTGTAAACCGCCATAATGGATTTGTCAATAGTGCCTTCTGCGATTTTTCCGCACGAAAGGTAGGCTTAAAGGAGCTGTGGAGGCTCAGATGGCATAAAAGATACAGAACGGACGCACCTTCGCCCAACTGGCCGGATTGGATGCAACATCTCAAAGAATACTGATAATGATAGATACAGGGCCAGCTTCTGACAAGCTGGCCCTAATTGCAGCTTGACTTTTTCGGTAGCTTTTCCAAAGGGACCGCACAAATGAATATGCGCAAACACTCGGCTTTTACATTGATCGAACTTCTGGTCGTAATCGCAATTATTGTGCTATTGATGTCGATACTAATGCCCGCAATGGCCAGAGTCAAAAAACAAGCTAAGGCGGTTGTCTGTCAGTCAAATCTAAAACAGTGGGCTCTCGTCTTGGACTTCTACGCAGAAGACAACAATGGGTATTTCATGTCAGGCGAGGAAAGTGACCATTTTGAGTGGATGGAGCCTGCCAAGCCCTACTACAAAGAGGATGCAATGCGATTTTGCCCGATGGCTAAGAGAAATGAGGACCCAGGCACAGAGCACTGGGGTAGCACTTTTACGGCTTGGCAGTGGGGTGATTTCGTAGGCAGCTATGGGATAAATGAGTTCCTTTTCAATCCGAATCCGGCTACGGATACCCAATGGGGCCACCCAACCTCGATGAACTGGAGGACCAAGAACGTTCCCGGAGGCAGCTACATACCCGCATTTGCAGATTGTCTGTGGGTCGGAGGCTCACCACACTACACGGATGAACCTCCGGAGTTTGAAGGACAATGGGAACATTCTTTCAGTAACAATATGAAACGATTTTGCCTTAACCGTCATGATTATGGAATTAATATCATCTTTTTGGATTGGTCTATTCAGCGAGTCAGATTAAAATCTCTCTGGAGGCATAAGTGGAATCGAGAATATGATTTAAACAGCACTTTGCCTGTGTGGCCGGAGTGGATGAGATCACTTCCAGATCCTGATTAATACTGCCTATTCTCTCTATAGCCCTTTTTAGATGAGTGCTGTCTTGTGCCTGTGACTGTGGCATTCGATATTGACTGCTACCGGCAGCGATGCTATGTGACACGGTGCAGTCTCGACAAGAACAGCCAAAGCAGTGGTATCGCCGCCAAGGCCCTGTGGCCCCAAGCCGAGTGAATTTATCTTAGACGACATTTCTTCTTCGAGCCTTGCATAATATACATCACTGTGCTTTGAGGTCAAATCTCTTAACAGTGCTTTTTTACTCAACAAACAGCTCAGCTCGAAATTGCCTCCTATTCCAACGCCAATCACAAATGGCGGACAGGCATCGGCCCCGGCACACTTAACAACATCAACAGTCCAGTTAATTATATCGATTCTTTCTGCTGTAGGTCTGAACATTTTAAACTGACTTTTGTTTTCGCATCCACCACCTTTAGCCATTACGGTCAACTTCAATTTATCCCCTGGGACAACCTGGTAGTGGATAATGGCAGGGGTGTTTGATTTGGTGTTCTCGCGCTTATTCAAAGGATCCGTCACAACACTCTTTCGCAGAAATCCTTTTTCGTAGCCGGCTTTGACACTAATGTTAATGGCGTCGAACAGTGTCGCCTGGCCCATGTTATTAGGCGGTTTTATAACGACATCCGCACCCTGGTCAACAAACACCACGGTCAGCCCGGTATCTTGACACAGAGGTATTTTTTCGGCTGCTGCTATTTGGGCATTTTCTATAAGTTGGTTGAGTAGTTTTGCGGCCCTTGGATTAGATTCCTTCTGGGCAGCGCTCTGCAGAGCAGCCAAGACATCGGTAGACAGCTCATAGTTGGCTGCAATACAAAGTGATTCGACCGTTTCAACGATCTTTTCAAAATCGATGTACCGCACAACGGTTATTCAATAGATATATCAAAAGTCTTATACGTTGTATTACCGACATCGTCAGCAACTCGGATCGAAATCATGTGCTCTCCAGCTTTTAAGCTCTCGGTCACGACCGTGAAAGTCTCATCCGTAGTATCGTAAACGAAGTCTTCCGGCAGAGTGCCTTTCCATTCTGCGTTGCTGTCAATGGTATAATCAAGTTTGCCTATCGCACTTAACTTGTCGCTAACGTGCAGCTTGAGTGTTACGCTTTTGTCGGATTTCTCAAGGTTGTACTTGCTGACAGCTGGTCCCGTGTTGTCGACCACAACGGAATCGCTTATCCTGCTGCCGGTTAGCTTAGTTGTG
>Ga0315545_1000754_pt1 | contig 33760 bp, 41 predicted proteins | sample SalMarSW160210MG_FD_203096 | JGI IMG/M metagenome (GOLD analysis project Ga0315545, IMG submission 203096) | Salt marsh sediment microbial communities from the Plum Island Ecosystem LTER, Massachusetts, United States - Salt Marsh Sediment SW1602-10 ...
TTTTGATCCGGATTTGGCCATTGACTGGCCAATTAGCCAAGAAAAAATGCTTTTGTCTCCCAGAGACAAAAATTCAATTACTCTTCGTCAGCTTTTCCCTGAAAAATTCAAATAATTGCGGGGCTTGACAAACTCCCCTCTCCCCTTTATAATGGGTATATATTCATAATTAAAGAGTGAGTATATCTGAAGGGAGGTGAAAGATATGCCAGGATTTGATGGAAGCGGTCCCATGGGCATGGGTCCGCAAACCGGTAGAGGTTTTGGACCTTGCGGTCTAGGTTTAGGTTGGAGACGAAGATTCGGTATGGGTCGAGGCTTAGGCCGTTATTTTGGCTGGAGTTGGCCTCAAACCAAAATGGATCAGAAAAAAGCTCTTGTCGACTACAAAAAGGCTCTGGAAGAAGAGTTGGAAGATGTTAAAAAAGAAGCGGAAGAGTTAAAATAGACTAACATGGTTAGACCCAGAATACCTAGACGAGTCAGCTTTAAACCAGGGGTAACTTATTTTAAGCCGCGCGGTGTTCCCCTGCGTTTTTTGGAAGAAATCAATCTAGAACCTGATGAGTTGGAAGCCGTCAGGTTGGCTGATTTTACTGGTTTGGAACAAATTGAAGCCGCTAAAAAAATGAAAATTTCCCAAAGCACTTTTCAAAGAATTCTTACTACAGCTAGGAAAAAAATCGGTCAGGCTTTAATTGAAGGAAAAGCAATTAGAATAGAAGAAAAAACTTCTCAGGTTTAAAAAGAAGCCGGAGAATTCCGAGCCTGGCTCGGAATTCTCAAGACGAACCTGGATTTTTCTTCAAAAATTTATTCAAAAACAAGGTGTTTTATAGTTCTTAACTCTCTCTGGTAATCTTTTTGATTTAGAACAAATTTTTCATATTGTTTAGGAGTTTGAAAGTCTACTAAGGCATCAGAAGCATCAACAAAATCAGAAGTTTCTTTATTAAGATAAATTTTATAAGAAGAGTAGCTATACTTTGCGGGGTCTTCAACTGAATAACTAGTAACTGGATTTAAATGGATATAACGACTTAAGTGTATTAATTGCTCTTCGCTTTTCACTCTAACTGCTTTGAATTTACTTTCAAAAACCGATCCTTTTTGTTCATATTTTATGTTAAAGTAGTGAGAATAACTTGTAGCTAATCGATGAATAAATTTTTTAATTCCCTGTTCTTCAAGTTGGGTGAGTATAAAATGATAATGATCAGACATTAAACAATAAGCAATAATTTTAACTAATTTCTTGCTAAGATCAATTTTGTACTTGCTTGGTTGCTGACGGTAAAGCGAAAACTTAACAGGAGGATTAGGTTGTAAATAATATCTTGTCGCCATTAGAAATAAAGCGAATTCTCTTTTATTGGTAAATATAGGTATTTGTCGAAGACTGCGATTAAAAATATGATAGGTCTCGCCAGTGGCTAAAATTACTTTTCTTGGTGGCATTAATGAAATTAAACTCTAAAATACTACTTTCGTCAAGAGTAAACCGAGCCAGGCTCGGAAAAAGGAAGACAGCTGAAACAAATGCTATTATTTTATTTTTGCAAATTAATACTCCACCCTAGGTCTGCTTCTGGCTGAATATTAAAACCATAAATAAATCCAAAAACAGGAGTTAGAAAAAGAAAAATTAACATAGAAAAAAGGTAATAAAACGAAAAAGGATAATTCCATAAACTTAAGTTATACTTTTTAACAATGCTTAAGACTCTTAAAGCTAAATAAAAAACCAAGGGAAATAAAACAATATATTGGCTACCGCCCTCAAAACCACCAATCACCATAATTACTCCATTAAATAAACTAAGAACTGTAAGAATAGTTTTTTCAAACTTTTTTAAGATACTTTTCTTTCTGTTAAGTTCAAGTAAGCTTAGAAAAAACATAAGTATAAAAAGAGGCATACTTACTAAATAATGACCCGGATATTCATCTAGGAAAAAAGCTATTTTATAAATAAGGCCTTGCCTCGTTTTCCCTAAAGAATCTTCTAGCATCTGAGCTACAGTATGAATTCCTGAACCAACACCTAAAATAATTAATAAAATAAAAGACGGTATTAATAATCTTTTTTCATTAAAAAATTTATTTGCCTTTTTTAAAGAAAATATTGTTTTAAAAAGATAAAGATGGGAAATAAGCATAGTAAAAAAGTAAAAAACAGGTTCAAAAAGTTCTTGATAATTAATAAAACTTCCTTTAAAAACTAAACCCTGCCAAAAAACACCAAAAGCATAGAAGAAAAATAGAAAATAGAATAAATTCAAAATCAATACTGCTTTAACTGTTTCATTCATAAAGATGAGCTTTTTAAAACCAAATCAATTTTAACACAAACATAAAGCCGGCTTTGCCGACTCCTAGAATAGAAGAAAACTAACCAAACATTAACCATTCAGGCTTAAAGAGAAGTAAAATCCCTATTGCTATCATAATTATTCCTCCAAATAGACGGGAAAAACGAGCATATTTACTTTCAATCCCCACTGCTTTTAAAGTAATCATGGCCGTAAAAAAAACAAATAAGTCATCGAGCATAAAGAAAAAGATGTAGACTAAAAGGTAGAAATAGTATTGCCAAGGAGTCAAAGAACTCATACTCAAAACCTGGGTGTAAATCGCTGGTAAACCGGCTGAACAAACTAGCTCCACTAAATTAACCGCCAAAGCCAAAAGAATAATCCCTCCTAAAGCTAAGAGAAAGTCTTTTTTTTGAGTGATATTTCTGATTTTTTCAAAAACCTGCTTTCTTTTCTCGTCTTTAACTACTTCGCAACCGCCGCTTTTATTTTTCCAGCAATCACGCAAACTATAACCACCAGCCCCTAAGGCAACTAAAGCAATAATAATTCTCACCCAAAAAATAAAACCAATCAGTAAAAAGAAATTCAGCCAAGCGGCCATAAAAAGAAAATAGACTAAACCAGAAGTAATGATAAAAGCGATACCTAAAATCCACATCCTTTTTCTGTCCTTCATGCCCAAAAGCAAGCTAATAAGGAATAAAAGCGTCCACATGGCACAAGGATTAAAACCATCCAATAATCCCATCACTAGGGTTAAGGCCGGCAAGGAAACATTTCTGGTTTTGATTTCTCCTAAAAGAGGTAATTTAATTGTTTCAGTAATATTTTTTGATTGAGGCTGACAAGCTTCTGAATCGACCTGTTCTTGTAAAATATCCGGACAACCATCCTGTAAAGCATGTTCGATAATCGTCTCTATCTGTTTACCCGTCGTTTCATCATTAAGATAACCAACCAGATAGTGTTCACCAATAACCGTAAAGGGAGTAGGCCCAATCTCGGTGTTAAGTTTTTCCCCTGCTTTTTGCCAGAGCGTAATATTTCCAGAAGTTGAGATTTCTAAGCTTTTCAATTCAACTTGAGGATATTTTTTGACTACTTTTTCTAAAAAAACTTTTTCCCGGGCACAATGAGGACAGCTTTTGCTCCAGAAAAAGTAAATATTAACTTTTCCTTGCGCCCTAACTGGATTAACCAAAACAAAAAACAACAATGAAACAATGAAACAATGAAACAATAATTTAATGAGTTTCTTCATTTCTCTTTATTTTGATTAACAATTTCTATTAATTTATCCTTAGAATATTCGCCTGAAAGACGCAGAAATTCTTTTCCTTTTTTATCGAAAAAGATGAAGACCGGTAAACGATCGCTTTTGACTTTTAATCGTTTTACTTTTTCTTCATCTTGATCATAATCCAAATACTCGGTTTTCAACCACGGATTTTCTTTTTCAATCTCCTGCCAACGAGGCCGCATTACCAGACAGCCGGAACACCAAACCGCACCAATTTTTATTATCTTCATAAGAATTTAAAACGCAAGCAAAGCGTTTTTTCCCCTATTATGATATCATATGAGAATAAAAATGAAAATTATTAATCTTAAAAAAACAACGCCAGCCAAAGTAATAAAAGAAGCGGTTAAAGTTTTGAAAAGCGGTGGTTTGATTATCTATCCCACCGAAACTTGTTATGGTGTTGCTGTGGATGCTACTAATTCTTACGCAGTACAAAAATTGCTTGATTATAAAGGAAAAAGAGAAAATAAAGCTATTTCCGTGGCAGTCAGTGATAAAAAAATGGCCGAAAAATATGTGGAAATCAATCAAACCGCCAATAATCTTTATCAAAACTTTTTACCTGGACCTTTAACTGTTGTTTCCAAGGGTAAAGCTAAAGTAATCCCTGAATTAGAAAGTGAAACAAAAACTTTAGGCATTAGAATTCCTGATTATCCTCTCATACTTCAATTAATTAAATTATTGAATAAGCCTATCACCGCTACTTCTGCCAATACTTCTTACAAACCTTCACCCTATTCAATAGAAAGTCTATTAAAATATACCAGTACAAAAGCTCAAAAATTAATCGATTTAATTTTAGATGCTGGGAAACTACCCTATCGTCCAGTTTCCAGTATCGTGGATACTACTTTAAATGAATTAACCCTCTTGAGAAAAGGAGAAATCACTATTCCTCAAATTAAAGGCCAATATTTTATTTCTCATTCAGAAGGAGAAACTAAAAAAATCGCTCAAAATATCTTTAATAAATTTAAAAACCAATTGAGAAATAAAGCTCTGATTTTTGCTCTCCAAGGCGAATTAGGAACCGGTAAAACTCAGTTTATCAAGGGTTTGGCTCAAGGATTGGGAATAAAAACTAATGTTCCCTCGCCTACTTATATTTTAATGCGAGAATATCTCTGGTCAGAAGGTATACTATATCATATTGACACCTGGAGAATGGAAAAAGGAAAAGAACTTTTAGATTTGGGGCTAAATAAAATGTTAAAACCAGGCAATGTCATTGCCATTGAATGGTTAGAAAAAGTGAGGCCTATTTTGGAGAAAATAGAGAGGAAGAATAGGGGGATGAAAATAGTATGGATAACTATTGATTATCTCAATGAAAATAAAAGAAAAATCAAGTATAAATAAGAAGTTAACCTAATTGTTCTAATTATTCTAATTGACCTAAACAAATCACAAGTATCAAGTACCAAATAACAAACAATATCTAAATACAAATGGTCGAAATTCAAAACTGTTTAGAATTTAGAATTTTGATATTAGAATTTATTTGGAATTTGAGATTTGTAATTTGGGATTTATGAAAAATAACTACGTTATTTTGAGTATTGATACTTCTTGTGATGAAACTTCAGCGGCGGTAACTGCAGATGACCAGGTTTTGGCCAATGTTATTTCTTCCCAAGTAGAAATCCATAAAAAATGGGGCGGGGTCGTACCTCACTTGGCGAAAAGAGAACATAAACGGATGGTTGCACCAGTTATTAATGAAGCTTTAAAAAAATCTCATCTCCATCCTCAATTCTTATCCACACCTCCTCAAATAGATGCTTTAGCTGTCACTATTGGTCCAGGTCTAGCCCCAGCATTGGAGGTCGGCATTGCTAAAGTTAAAGAATTAGCTAAAAAGTGGCAAAAACCGATCATCGGGATTAACCACATGGAAGGACATTTACTTTCAAGTTTAGCTAAGAATTCTACGGGAAATAATAATTTTACCAAGGCTAATACTGAACCACAGTTCCCTATTTTAGGTCTTTTAGTTTCCGGCGGCCACACCCAACTGGTTTTAATGGAAAAAATTGGGGAATATAAGCTAATAGGAGAGACTTTGGATGATGCGGCTGGTGAAGCTTTTGATAAAGTGGCCAAAATGCTTGACCTTGGTTATCCGGGTGGACCAATTGTTTCTCAACTGGCCATTAAAGGCAAGCCAATTTATGATTTACCCGTGCCGATGAAAAATTCTCCCGGATTAAATTTCAGTTTTTCCGGCTTGAAAACAGCAGCTTTGTATAAAATACAAAACTTAAAGCCAAAAGCCAAAAGCTTAAAGTATTTTACTGCTGATTTTTGTGCTTCGTTTGAAAAGGCGGTGATTGAGGCTCTAATTATAAAATTAAAACGGGCGATTAAAAAAGTAAAACCAAAGCAAATTGTTTTAGGGGGAGGAGTCATTTCTAATTTAAAAATTAGAAAAGCAGTCAGAAAAACAGGTAAAGAATTTAATTTGCCAGTTTTTATTCCCTACTCAAGAAAATTATTCACTGATAATGCGGCTATGATTGGCGTCTGTGCCTATTTTCAAGCCAAAAGAGGAGATTTTGTAAAAAATATAAAAAAATTAGACAGGATGCCTAATTTGAATTTTTAGCCACATTGGCGATCCAAAAAGAAGCTTGATTAGCAGCACATTTTAGACAAAAACCACTAATATCGTGCCCGCCTTCTATTCCCGGATAAATAGCCAGGGTGGTCCTGTCATCAACACAGGCTATGATTTCTTTATATGAATTTACTCTATCATTTTTCCCGTGAATAACTAGTTTGGGGGTGAGTGTTTTTTTTAAACCATTGATAATTTTTGAACAATAATTGTTCTTCATGCTTTCTTCACTCAAATTTCTAAACATTGTTTCTGCTGTTTTATCCGAGTATCCATAAGTTTTCCAACGATGATAATGTTTCCAGTTAAACTTAAAATTCTTAAAAACGCCTAAATCAAGAATTAAAGAAAACAAAACCATCCCCAATATTTTCTTAAAATAACTTCTTTTCATACAAAGGGCTATCGAGCTTCCCGTAGAAATCCCTAATAGAAAAACGGGGACAGGTCTGCTGATTCTAGGAACGTAATCAATGGTTTTTTCCATGGTCTTTATGCTTTTTTTTATGGAAAATTTCTCGTTTTTTCTTGGACCATGACCAGGAAAATATGTCCCTAAAGTAGCAATTTTGTTCTTATGAAAGATTTTTTTGGCAAACGAAAACCTTTGACTTTCTTCTACACCAGAAAGTAATCCGTGAGCAAAAATAACTAAAGCAAAATATTTATTTGGAGCTTCGAAACTGCCAAAAAGCAGATCCTTTTTGTAAAGAATGTTTATTTTTTTCACAGAGTTTAAGTTAATAAAGTAAATGTTTAATCGTTTGGTATTTTACTCTCACCATACTTTTGGCTTCAGGCATAAGTTTTTGCCAACTGCGTTCCAGTTTGGCCAAAACCCACTTTTTACCTTTTTTTAAGTCCATTCTTTTTCTCTGATAAACTAAGTAGAAAAGGCCAGCCAAGTGGCTAAAGTGAGCCATGGCATCGGCGCTGGCAACAATCTTGGCTTCTAAAGTTCTTCTGGGAATTTTCTTACTAGCGCGGTGAGCATAGATGCAGTGCTTAACTTGTTCAATTTTCTTATTTGGATAGCCAAATTTCTTTAATAATGCCTCTGCCAATTTAGTCCCATAAATATGATGGTCAAGTCTCCATTTGCGATTGCTAATAGCCGCATAATCATGCAGCCAAGAGGCAATTTCTACAATTTCTTCGTCAGCATCTAATTTCTTGGCCAACATTTTGCCATTCTTAACTACTAATTCCATATGCTCCCAAATATTAGGACCATAATAATTAGTCTTTCTCTGGCAGGCTTGATAAACCAGCTCTTTAATTTTCTTAATCATCTGCCGTGACATTTTTTGAATTTTTTTCCACTCCCGCCCTACAAAATTTCTTGACTCGCTCATTCTGCTATTTAGCCGTGTTCGCTGTCAGAAATTAGCAGGGCTTCTCTTAGTCAAATGACTTTATACTCATCGACCATGACAATGTTTGTATTTTATGGGTGAACCATCCGCCTTCTTCGCTCCGCACCAGCAGGGGTCATTGCGGCCGATTTTTTTACCGGTTTGAGGATTGCGGTTTTTAACCGCCGGTTTATCCGCCGGCTGGCGGATTGAAGTTATTGTTTGGGAAGTTTGTTCTGCCTGTTTTTGAAAAGCATTTTTTACTTGTAAACCCATGCCATCTTGCTCATCAATATTGGTCTGGGCCATTTCTGGAACAATAGTCGGCATCGGCTGATTAGCAGGTTGAATCCGGAAAATCCGATGATTAACTTCGTAATCAATATTGCCTATCAGTCTTTCAAACATATCAAAAGCTTCTTTTTTATATTCCACCAAAGGGTCACGCTGGGCATAACCCCGCAAACCAATTCCCTCTCTTAAATCATCATTAGCATCCAAGTGATCCATCCAAAGCTTATCAATGGTGGCTAAACTAACTAAACGTTCAATCCGGCGCACAGTTTCACTACTCAGTTGTTTTTCTCTTGAGGAATAAGTTTTTTCCACCACCCCTTTTAAAAATTCTTCTATCTTGCCCTTGGTTTTTAATTTTTCAAGCTGAGTCTTGATTCTTTTTTGCGAGTTAGGATCAAAAGGGATTAAGTTAATAAACTCCGTCACTAACTTTTGATTATCAATCTCTCCTTTTTCATCCAGATTGGCGCTAACTATTGTTTCTACCTCTCGCTGAAGATTGGTTAAGATTTTTTCTTTAAGGTTTAAAGAGTCTGCTTTCATTTCTAAAATTTTCCTTCTTCTGCCGTAAATAATTTCCCTTTGTTTATTCATCACGTCATCATATTCGACCACATGTTTGCGCATATCAAAATTAAAGCCTTCGACTTTGACTTGAGCCTGTTTAATCGCCCGGCTAACCATCATATGCTCTAAAGGAATATTTTCCGGCATTTTAAAGATAGTCATTAGTTTGGCCACCTGGTCGCCGCCAAAAAGACGCATAATATCATCATCTAAGGCCACAAAAAATCGGGAAGAACCAGGATCACCCTGCCGGCCGGCCCGACCTCGAAGTTGATTATCAATGCGTCGCGATTCATGACGTTCGGTGCCAATCACATGCAAACCACCTAATTTAACTACTTGGTCATGTTCTTTTTGCCAGTCAGCCATGGCTTTTTTGTTCTGCCGATCTTCAGGAAAAGCGCCGCCTAAAACAATATCTACTCCTCGTCCAGCCATATTAGTGGCCACGGTGACGCTACCTAATTTGCCTGCTTCGGCAATAATCATGGCTTCTTTTTCATGTTGTTTGGCATTTAAAACCTGATGAGGAATTTTTCTTCTTTGTAGAAGACCATGAATCATTTCATTTTTCTCGATGGAGGTGGTGCCCAATAAAACAGGCTGGCCTTTTTTATATTTTTTCTCAATTTCGTCAACCACAGCCGTATATTTGGCTCTGGTGGTTTTGTAAACCACATCAGCATTGTCTTGACGAATCACTGGTTCGTTAGTGGGAATAACCAAAGTTTCCAAATTATAGATCTTTTTAAATTCTTCGGCCTCGGTGGCGGCGGTGCCGGTCATACCGGCCAATTTTTGATACATCCTAAAATAATTTTGGAAAGAAATGGTCGCTAAAGTTCGGGATTCTTGCTGAATTTTGACATTCTCTTTAGCTTCCACCGCCTGGTGTAGACCTTCTGACCAGCGGCGGCCGTGCATTAAACGGCCGGTAAATTCATCCACAATAATCACTTGGTCTTCCTTAACTACATAGTCCCGATCGCGTAAATAGAGAGTTTTAGCTTTCAGGCCATTTTCGATATGTTTAATGGTATCAAAGTCTTTTTCATATAAATTTTTAACTCCCAGTTTTTTCTCCACCTTGGTGATACCGTGCTCAGTTAAATTAGCGGTTTTTAATTTTTCATCAATGACATAGTCTGTGTCCGGGCTTAATTCTTTGACTAAACGAGCAAAATCATAATATTTTTGAGTCGGTTCCATATCCGGCATAGAAATAATTAGGGGGGTTCTGGCTTCATCAATTAAAATCGAGTCCACCTCGTCAACAATGGCAAATTGATGACCACGTTGAGCACAGTCTTTTAAATCCTGAACCATATTGTCTCTTAAATAATCAAAACCAAACTCATTATTGGTCCCATAAGTAATGTCAGCTTTATAGGCTTCTTGATGATCTACTGGTCTTAAATGCGCCAGTCTTTCATCTTGAGCCTCTTTATCCTCATAGTCTAAATCAAGTAAAAAACCTTTTTCATGAATAATACAGCCTACCGAAAGACCTAAAAGATTTAAAGCCACGCCATACCAACCAGTGTCCCGGCGGGCCAAATAATCATTGACCGTAACAATATGAACATTTTTTCCTTCAAGGGCATTAAGATAGGCGGCAATTACGGCTGATAAAGTTTTACCTTCACCAGTTTTTTGCTCGGCCACTTTGCCCTGGTGAAGGGCAATGGCCGCTATCAATTGGACATCAAAGGCCCGTTCGCCCACGGTTCTTTTAATCGCCTCCCGAGCTAAAGCAAAGGCCTGAGGAAGAATATCATCTAAAGACTTGCCTGATTTTAACCCTCTTCGACGCGAGGCGAGCCTATCTTTAAGTTCTTGGGTTTTTTTAGGAAAGTCTTTATCTTTAAGTTTTTGCATTTCCGGTTCAAGATTATTAATATCCTGTACCACAAACTCAAGTTTTTTGAGTTCCCGGGCATTGCTATCTAAAAGCTTGGATAAAAATTTGAACATAAATCTATTATATTATATCAGTCTATTAAGAAAGAAGGGGAAAGAAATGGTGGACTTCAACCTCTCTTATGCTTATAAATCACCAAAAAAATCTAGAAGCTCCTCTGATGTCTTAAGACATAAATCTTTATGAATTTCTAGCCTTCTCAGAACAATTGGAAGGCTTGCTGAAGGATTACTGAAGGCTATCTCTTTTAAAAATGAAGTATCGTCTTCTTCGCCTGAGTAAAGTGCTAATAAAGCCTGACATACTGGATCAGTCCGGTCGATAAGATTCCTTTGACCATCTGTTAATTTAAGGCCCATCTCTTCTGTCTGTCTTAAAAACTCAGTCGTATCAACTGCCTTTTCTTTTAATCTCACACTTAGGATACTCGCCTTACCAAAATCGCCTAAAGTAGTTAGTGTCTCCTTTAATCCCATAATATTAAATTATACCAAATTATGGTTTTTTTGGAAGTTAAAATAAAAATTGATAATTTTCTCTTAAAAGAAGGCTTACAATGATTCCAGCCACTTCTCCGTTACACCCCATAAACGTCCTGTTGTCCCTTGCAAATTTTCTTTTTGTGCTTCCATTTCTTCTAGCACCCCTTCTGAATCCGACAAAAGAAGCTCACATCTCCGAAGTATAACAGGTACACTTTGGGTGTCTATTGTTCCAGCTTCCCTTAAAGCTTTAACAGAAGCTCTCTCTTCATCAACTAAAGCGCGAGAAAGTGGGTCAGTAGTATCTATAAATCCTCTTTGTCCACCTGTTAACCCAATGCCTTTTGCCTCCATTGATCGCATGGCACCTACAGTTTCTCTCTCCATCCACTCCACTCTTTTTCTTGAGTCAACTAAAGCAATCTCTGTCTGCATTAAGGAAAAACCTACTTTTCCCCAAACTCCTAATAACTTTAAACCTGTACTTATTTCTTCCTTCATACTGGCGGAGTATACTACGTTTTATCTAAAATTCAAACTATAGGATATAAAATTATTAAACAAAACAAATAATCAGAAGGTTTGACCAGGCTCTGATTAATTCTATCTTCGAAAAATATTGATCCAGTTTTTTAATAAATTCCTCTGTTAATTGCCTATGTTCTTTATAAAATAAACGATTAAAAATCACCAATCCCCTCTGAGATAAAATTTTCTTAAGATTTTTAAAAAATTCTTTAGAACTCGCTTTTTTAGGAAAAGAGCCCCCTAAATATAAATCAACCAGAATCAAATCAAATTGATTACTCTCTGAAGAATGATGACTAATAAATTTAATCCCATCTTGATTAATAATCTTTAAGTTCTTTATTTTATCCAAACCAAAATATTTTTTTCCTAATTTAACCACCACCGGATCAATTTCAATTCCTATAATTTTAGCTTTGGGGAAATATTGATTGACTAATTGAGCGGCCGAGCCTCCTCCTAAACCAAGAATTAAAACATTGGAAATTGGTCCGCCAGCTGGCGGATGGAAATTGGAAATTTTCTTTATTGCTTTTTTCCAAATCAATTCCATCATCCCGCCTGATTGGAGTAGATTATCAACAATAATCCTCGGTTTGCCTAAAACCTCAACTACTTCAATTTTCCCGTTATAGTTAGATTTAACTTCTTCTAGTTTCTGAGGAATTAAAAAGCTTAAGGCTTTCATTGGGGTCTAACGATTTCTTTACCCACGTATTTTTGGAGCACCTGAGGAATTTTAACTGAGCCGTCTTTTTGCTGGTAATTTTCCAAAAGAGCCAAAATTGTCCTGCCAATAGCAATTGCTGTTCCATTTAAAACATGAACAAAATCTGTCTTGCCATCTTTTTTCCTATATTTAATATCTAAAGCCCGACTCTGATAATCAGTACAAGTACTACAAGAGTGAGTTTCGCGATAACGTTTTTCTGAAGGAAACCAACATTCAATATCATATTTTCTGGCGGCCGGATGACCTAAATCTCCAGAACACATTTTCACTACTTGGTAAGGCAAACCCAATCCTTGAACGATTTTTTCTTCTAGAGAAAGCAAATATTCATGTTCTTTTTTGTCCGAATCAGGTTGAGGTTCAATAAAAGAAACCATTTCTAACTTATCGAACTGATGAACTCTAAAAATACCCCTAGTATCTTTGCCATAGCTGCCAGCTTCGCGGCGAAAAGCAGAAGAAAAACCAACATAACGACGAGGCAAGTCTTTTAGATTAAAAAGTTCATCTTTGTGCATCGGTACTAAAGCATGTTCGGCTGTACCAATGAGATAAAAGTTTGATTCTTCAGAAGGTTTTTCTTTTTTCGGATCATAAACCAAGTAATAATCTTCATTGCCACCGTGCTGAGAATAACCGAGTTTATGAAAAACAGAGACTTGAGTTAAAACAGGAGGAATAACTGGAATAAATCCTTCTTTAATTAAAATCTCCAAGCCATGCTGAATTAAAGCGAACTCTAATAAAACCGCTTCATTAGTTAAATAACCAAATCTGGTTCCGGAAACTTTGGCGGCCCGTTTAACATCAATTAGGCCTAATTTTTCTCCTAAACTCAGGTGGTCTTGGGGTTTGAAATCAAATTTAGGTTTTTTACCAACTGTTTTTATTACTTCATTTTCACTTTCATCTTTACCAAATTTAACATCATCTGCAGGAAGATTGGGGATTTGAAGAAGAAGTTTTTCTTTCTTCTCTTTATCCTTGCTAACTTGAGGTTCTAATTTATTAATATTTGGTTTAATTACTTTCTGAACATAAGCACGAAGTTTTAACCTTTTCTTATCATTTTTTTCTTTTTCAAATTTTTCTGTAATTTCATTAAGATCATGTCTATCTTTTTCTAGTATCCCGCTATTTTCTCTATGTCTTTTATCTATAGATAATAATTCATTAACAATTTTAGGCCTTATCCCTTTACCCTTACAAGCCTTTTTAACTTTTTCTGGATTTTCGCGAATAAAATTAAGGTCTAACATAATAGAATTACTATTAACTAATGACTTAATGAACTTATTTCTTATTTCTGTTTTTTATTTTACCAAACTTACAATCCTAACTCATCACTAATTCCTTGCATGGCTTTCAGTCCTATTTCTAAAAACTCATCAAAAGGGATCCCTAACTTTTCTTCACAAAGTTGAATATCTTCTCTCCTTGTTCCCCTAGCAAAAGATTTTTCTTTAAATTTCTTTTTTAAAGATTTAAGCTTTACGTCAGCTATTTTTTTTGAAGGTCTAACTAGGGCCGTAGCCACAATTAAACCAGTTAAAGAATCGGCGATAAAAAGCGACCAATCTCTTTTATTTTTAGGCGTATATTTTTCACCTAAACGGTCATAATTGTGAGCTAAAATTGTTTGGTAAACTGAATCTGGTAAATCAACTCCTTCTCCCTTTAAAATTTCTACCCCTTTTAAAGCGTGACCTTTATAGGTTTCTTGATTGATGCTTTCATAATCTAAATCATGGAGTAAGCCGGCCAAACCCCATACTTCAACAAGCTCAGCACGAGATTCTTCTTTGCTAGATTTAATTTCACCTTTGTCAAGAAAGTAATCAGCTAAAGCCCGCATAATCGCCTCAGTCGCCACCATATGTTTGATGGTATTTTGGGTTTTAATGTATTTTTTAAGTAATTCTAGGGCTTTTTTTCTCGAAATCATAATATTTAGGATAACAGGATAATAAGATAATAGTGAATAGTCTGATTGTTCCTTGTTGTCCTATCATCTTGTTATCTTGTTTATAAAGGGTTGGGAATGTCGAAAAATTTAATTTGTGAATCAGGGAATTTCTTTTTTAAAACTTTTCCTAGGGCTTGGATGCCAAATTTCTCTGAGTTGTAATGACCGAGATAAATAAAATGAATCCCGGCCTCTTTAGCCCAAGCCTCGGTGGACTCTCGCGGTTCACCGGTAATATAGACATCCAAATTTTTATCTACTGCCTCATTTAAAAGATAAGGGCCGCCGCCGGAAACAACGCTGAATTTTTTAATTGTCTGAGGACCATATTTAAAGATTTTTATTCCTGAACCAAAAAGTTTTTTACATCTTTTAATAAAATCTTCAACACTGACCGGTTTAGAAAAAATAGCTTCCCATCCCCAGTCAATTTTATCTAAATAACCAAACTTTTCCCCTCTCTTCGCCCCTAAAAGCTTGATTATTTGAGCATTGTTGCCCAAGGTTTCATGTTTATCTAAAAAAAGATGGTAAGTTAAAAGGGTGATATTATAATCAAACAAAAGCTTTAATCGATTTTTTAAGACTTTGGTGATCGGGGCTGAACTTTTTGGTCCCAAAAGGCCATGATGTAAAATAATCATATCCGCACCCCACGAAGCGGCTTTTTTAAATAACTCAAGATTAGGTGAAACTCCTAAAGCAATTTTTTTAACTGAATCTTTGCCAATAACTTGAACGCCATTAAATAAATATGGGTCTTTATCTTTTTCCACCTTAAGAGTTTTATTAATAAAAGCGATTAATTTATCTCTATCCATCATATCTCCTCTGTATTAGTGTAGTAATACAAAATAATTTACTTACTAACCTCTTTAAATCTTTTAATAATTAAATCTTTATCCTGATCTAATAAAAACCAAGCGGCCTTGGGGCCATAACTCTTACCGGTTAAAACGAGGTAAATCGCCTGAAAGGCTTTTTTAGGATTAAGGCCGTTCTTTTTGGCCGTCTCATAAAGTGCCTGTTGTAAATCATCGGGCTGCCATTTTTTTTGGCTAATTAGGCTAATTAGGCTAATGAGGTATTTTTTTTGGTCGTTGGAAAGGCTTTTGACCTGCTCAGGTATTTTATCAGCCACGTGATAAACTGATTCTTTTGGGGCATATTTTTCCAGCCAGATACGGGCATATTTTATCCGTTCTTGCAAAACCTCTTTTTCAACTTCGCTTAATTGACTCTCTTTTATTTCGGCAAATTTTTTATTAATGTCTATAGAAGGTAATTGGATAAAGTTAACTATATCCCGAAAACGAGGCAAAAAAATCGGTTTTTTCGGGATGGGAGCAACTTGGGACAATGCCCAAATCCGAGCATAATCATCTTTTATGCCTTTTTGATAATAGATTTGGCTAAATTTATCATATTCATCAAATAAATCCAAAACCGTCTCATTATCAAAAGGGTGAAAAATAATCGCTTTTTTATGATGAGGTCGAACTAATAAAAAACGCAGGATTTCTGGAGGTAAGGTCTGACTGACCTCTTTGGCAGAAATGCCTACTCCTTTGGAAGAAGACATTTTCGCTCCCCCTCGAGCTAAAAACCATTCATAAAGTTTAGCATGAGGTTTGGGATAATGGAAAACTTTTTCGCAAATACTCGAAGACAAATCATAAGAACCGCCTTCGCTCATATGGTCTTTGCCCGCCCATTCAATAGTTACTCCCATTGCTTTCCAATGAGCCGGCCAGTCTACTTTCCACATCAATTTGCCCTGACCGTCAAAAGGAGAAATTTCTCCTTTAAAATCACAGCCTTTGGCCCAATCAACTAAATCAGGCTTGCAATGGAATTTTACTTTCTGGCCGTCCCAGTCATAAACAATAGTGGTCCCCACTTTACCGCATTTGGGGCAAATAACCTGAAAAGGATGCCAATTTTTAGATTTGTTATAACCAGAGACCTGTTTATACAATTTTCTAATCTCATCTTTTTTATCCAAGGCTTCCTTAATCATTGGGTTGAACCTGCCTTTTTTATATTCTTCAGAAGACCAAATAATTTTAGGTTTAGCGCCTAGTTGATTAAATACCTCCATAAATTCCTGGGCATAACAGTCTGCCATAGATTTGAAGCCTTTTTCAGGAGAAGGAATTTTAAAAAGAGGCCAACCCATATATTGCCTGAATTTTTCCGGTAAATAATGAGGAAAGCCGTCCATCGGGTCCATATCGTTGAAAAAATAAGTATACGCTACTTCCTCTCCCTTTTCTTTCAGGGCTTTAAAAATCAAATCATGAACAATTACCCCCCTTAAAGCACCGATATGAATCCGACCCGAAGGCGTTTTCATGTCATCCACGTGGTAGGGAGTATATTTTTTGGATTTGATGATTTCGTCGGCAATTTTATCTACCCAGAACATAGAACTCCTTTTCTTCTATTGTAGCAAAATAAAAGAGTTTTAAAAAACATTCAACTTAAAAAACCCTTTTTATATAAAAGCTCGGCGGTCAAAACCGCACCGCCAGCTGCGCCTCTTAAAGTATTGTGAGATAAACAAACAAATTTCCAGTCAAAAATTTCTCCTTTTCTTAATCGACCTAAACTAATGGTCATGCCCTTGCCTAAATCTCGATCTAATCTGGTCTGAGGCCGATTGTCCTCTTCAAAATATTTTAAAAAATATTTAGGCGATAAAGGCAAATTTAATTTTTGCAGAGGATTAAAATTTTGCCAAGCTTTTATTATCTGGTTCCTAGTTGGTTTTTGCTTAAACTTAACTTCAACTGCCGCTAGATGTCCATCAGTGGCGGCTACTCTGACGCAAGTAGAAGAAATTTTGGGTTTTTTGGCAATAATGAGCTGATTGTTTTTAATTTGCCCCCAAATTTTCAAAGGCTCTTTTTCAGTCTTTTCTTCTTCTCCTCCAATATAAGGAATAACATTGTCAACCATTTCCGGCCACAGGCTGAAAGTTTTGCCGGCGCCGGAAATCGCCTGATAAGTGGAAACAATAATTTTCCCCGGACCGAATTTTCTCAAAGCCTCGATGGGCGGCACGAAAGTTTGCAAAGAACAGTTGGGTTTAACTACGATAAAACCCCTAAACCATCGTCTGTTTTTTTGCTGAATTCTAATCAAATCCAAATGTTGATAATTGATCTCCGGCATAACCATGGGTACGTCTTTGGTCCAGCGATGAGCGGAATTATTGGAAACTACCGGAATGCCAGCTCGAGCATATTTTTCTTCAATTTTTTTAATCTCCTTTTTATCCATATTTAAGGCGCAAAAAACAAAATCAACTTTGCTGACTATTTTTTCTAAATCTTCTTTGACACGAAAAAGGCGCAAATTTTTAACTTTTTCAGGAATGGAGTTTTTGAGGAACCACCTACCTTTAACTGCCTGATGATAAGTTTGGCCGGCAGAACGAGGAGAAGCGGCTACTAAAACCAACTCAAACCAGGGATGGTTATCCAGTAAAGTAATAAATCTCTGGCCTACCATGCCCGTCGCACCAAGAAGGCCAACTTTTAGTTTGGTCATACTATTTCCTAAGATTCTTTAAATTTTTCTCAACAAATATTGATGTAAACTTTTTACTCCCTTAGTCAAATCTTTTTCGTCAATAATAAACATTAAGTTGATTTCGGTATTGCCATAACTAATGGCTTCAATATCAATCTGCTGCTGAGTCAATCTATTAATTGCTTTGGCAATGAGCCCTTGATGGCTTTTTAAATAATTGGAAATAATACTGACAATGGCTTTGTGACTCTTAATCTCCACTTTTCCTAACTGAGATACTTTTTCTTTTAAAAGTGAAATATTTTTACTGGGTAATTGATGAAAACTGAGAGAGACACTGGCCTCAGAAACAGCAATAACATCAACGCTGATTTGTAAATCTTTGAAGATTTTAAATAACCGAGCTAAATAACCAACCACTCCGATCATTTCTGGGCTAAAAACAGTTAAAAGTGAAATGTCTTTTTTGCCGGTCACAGAAAAAATTCTATTATTATTGCTTCCGGAAATTAAGGTCCCCTGACAAGAAGGATTAAAAGTGTTTAAGACTTTGACCGGAGTTTGAGAAAAATAAACCGGTTCCAACGCCCGATGATAAACTACTTTGGCGCCAAAGTTGGAAAGCTCCATTACCTCCTCGAAACTAATTTTGTCAATTATTTGAGCTTGACTGACTATTCTTGGATCAGCCGTCATAATCCCGTCGCTGTCTGTCCATAATTCCACTAAATTTGCTTTTAGACACCGGCCTAATAAAGTAGCGGTTAAATCTGAGCCCCCTCGACCTAAGGTGGTTGTTTTTCCTTTTGAGTTCTTAGCAATAAAGCCAGTCACCACCGGAATTTTAGCTGATTTTAGAATAGGTCGAAGGTATTTTCTAGCTCGAGGGCAGGTTTTTTTATAATCAACGCAGGCATTGGTAAAATCACTATCAGTGAGCACAAATTCTCGAGCATCAACCGGTAAAGAATCTAAGCCTTTATCATTAAAAAACTCAGAAACAAGATAAATAGAAAATCTTTCTCCAAAACTAGCGATTAAATCTTTTTTTTCTTTTTCCGGAAGTCTTTTTTTAAGACTAGCTCGAAGTTTAAGTAATAAGTTGTTAATTTCTTTTGATTTAATCTTTAAAATTTTCATTAAGCTGATGATTCTTTTTTCTACTTGATAATATAAATGGGGCTGATTAAGACTTTGTAATAACAAATCTGTTATCCCATTGGGGGCAGAAACCACCACCACTTTATTTTGGTTTTGGTCGTTTTTGATGATTTTTAATATCTGTTGGATGCTTTGCTTGTTACCGACAGAGGTACCGCCGAATTTCAGAATTTTTAAGTTTTTCATTTTAGCCATTTATCTGCCTGCTCCCGCCCGTTCGGCGGGCAGGCATAAAAAATCCCCGCTAAGCGGGGGGTTAAATTGTAAAGATATGCCCTTTCAGGAAATAACCTCTCCCGCCTTTTTAAAAGCGCTTGCTCTTCTTTTCAAAAGATAGAGAGGTTATTTTAAACATGCAAATATTTTAGTATAGGTCGTTATATCTGTCAATAATTAGTCAATACTTATTATTTCGTAAATAATCTTGCCTGCGGGAGCTTTAATCGCTGTCTTTTCACCTTTTCTCTTACCCAATAAAGCTCTGCCTAAAGGTGAATTATGGGAGATTTTTTTCTTTAAGGGGTCTGCCTCCCATTCTCCCACTATGCTATAAACATGGCTTTTGCCATTAGCTTTAACCGTGACTTTGCAGCCTAAAGCCACCGCTTTATTATTGCCTTTTTTCTTTTTTCCCCGAATAAGCTTTGCTTGGGAAATAATTTTCTCTAATTCTTCGATCCGGCCATCAGTTAAAGCCAGCTCTTCCCGAGCATTACTATATTCAGCGTTTTCAGAAAGGTCTCCCATAGCCCGAGCCTCAGCTACTCTTTTAACTATTTGAGGCCTTTTTTGGTTGTGAAGGTCGTGAATTTCTTTTTTCAATTCTTCAAGGCCTTCTTTAGTAAGGTAAACGCCATTTGTATCTGTCATATTTAAAAAAAAGACCGCTCCTTGCGGTAAAGATAGAGTTTATTTTAAAACAAGCTCACGGACTTGTCAAGATATATTTTTTATGTAGAAAATTGGCCAAAATCTGGGGAAAAAGGTATAATATTGTTGATGCTTGCCCTGAGGAGTAAAGTGACGGAAGGGCCCCATCGTCTAATGGTTAGGACGTCAGGTTCTCAACCTGATAACCGGAGTTCGACTCTCCGTGGGGTCACTAAGTGTTCTTTTAAAAACTTCTCTACCCCTTGAACAACTTCGTTTTTAAGTTTGGCTGGACTCTGAGCCACCCAAACAGCAAAGTTATATAATTCTTGATTATCAACTTTAATCCACTTTTGATTTTTATGAAAAAACGTGAATAAAGTAGTCATAGCAATTCTTTTGTTGCCATTTTGAAAGGGATGATTTTTAATCATCAAGTAAAATAGAATCGAGGCTTTGGCAACTAATCCTCTATAGGCATCTTTTTTATGAAATGTCTGAAAAGGCACAACCAAACAGCTTTCCAAAATATTGGGAAAGCGAGAAGAAAAATCAGGAATTGGCTCCTTAAAAGATAAAAGCTCTTTGGCTAAACGAAAAGCAATATATTCGACCTCTTTTATGGAAAGTTTTTTCATTTATTCCCTTCCTAAAAGTCTTAAAGCCTCTCCATACTCTTTAACAGTTTTTCTTACTCCTTGGTCAAGAATGTGTTTTTGTTCTTCAGAAAGGCTCCTTCCTAAAAGCACATCAATCTTATCTGAAGAAATAGCATAATTACGGCCGATTTTCTCCGCCTTAATTTCACCAGACTTAATCTTTTTAAAAACAGCCACTCTGCTAATACCCAAGATTTTAGCCAGCTGACTAGTAGTAAAATATTTGCTTTGTTTTTTATCTTTGTTAACCATAATATCTTAAGTTAACATATGTTAACTTAAATGTCAAGAATTAATAAATTATAAGCCATATAGGTTAATATAGCATCATAAAGCCAGCTTCGCTGGCTAAAATATAAAAAATCGCGCATGGCACGCAGTGCCATCCCGAACGAAGTGAGGAAAAGAAAATAAAAATAGGGCGAAGGGTGAAGACCAAAGGTCTAAGCCCTAAGCACCATTGCGGCTACTGCTCTTTAAAAAAGGTGCTAACTTTATTAAAATAAATCACTAACTTCTTTAAATATAATCATTTAAATAATAATATTATCTAAATAAACGCCGATCCTGCTTTTTCAAATTCCGGAATAGCTGTTTTTCTGTCATAAGTCAAGCAGGTCTCATCTCCAAAAACAACACAAATAAAACCACCGCCTCTTGGCGTCTCAATATTTTGAGGGACTCCTAAGACTTCTGATGCTCTGACTACCTTTTCAGCAATCTCGGGAGATAAAACAATGGCTTCAGTAAACATATTTTTAATTATTTTAACCAAAAATAGTACATATTAACTTAAATGTCAAGGGTTAACATAATTTTATTATCTTGTTCTTGAAAATATGTTCTAATTTTTTGATAATAACTCTTAGGAGATTTGTATAAAATGGAAAGAGAAATAGAATTGAAGTTTGACCCTCAAAATCCTAGTGCAGGAGTAGACTTACTGGTAAGACTTGAACAATTTTTGGCTGATTTTGAGGCTGGATATATAGAAATAAATTCGCCTTTGCGCGTGCGAGACCCAAACGGAAACGTTTGGGTTCTTGAAACTTCAGGCAGATTAGTATTAGACATTAACCCCCAATCAATTCGTCAACTTCCAACCACGACTTAAAATATGATAGGATTGCAAAAAGATTCTGATGTTTTTTATATAAAGAGAGGTTATAATTAAAATATGGCTAAAAAGAAAAAAGTGGAAATAAAAAGCTATCTGCTTTTAATACTGCTGCTAATAATTTTTGTCTTGTCTGGATTAATAGTTGTTATTTTCAATATTAATCCGATTAAAAAAGACAAATTAAAAACCACTTCCCAACCGATTCAATTAAACCAAGAGCAAGAAACAGGTGTAGATTTAGGTATAGACAAAGAGAGATTTTGCGAAAAAGAAGGTCCGGAAATGCTGGCGTTTATTGAACAACTAGGGGCAAGTATGGATAAGGCTGCCAAAGCCATGGCTCAGCGAGGAGAAATTGTCAAAAACTGGCCTGATTGGAACCAAAGTGAAATTAATAAATTTGTGGCTCAAGGAGATTTAATTGCAGAAGCCTATCAAGAAGTGCAGCAGGTTTATCCTCCGGAAAAATTTGCTTCATTGCATCATAAAATGTCAGAGGCTTTAAGGCTTTGGTCTGAAGGAACCAGGATTGGCGACCAAGGATTTATTGACCAAAATAATGATTTAATCCAGCAATGCCTTCAGTTAACAGCCGAAGGCAATAGTTGGATCAATAAATTTAAAGAAGAATTAAAAGAAATAAATAGTCCCTAAGTAAGAATTTCCCTCACCCTCTCTACCTCTGCATCACTTAATTGACCAGCATCTTTTTTTGCTTCCAAACTACGAATAATTATATCTGCTGGTACTTTTCCAAAAGGATCACCAGTAAAGTCATTAGGAAAAAGCTCTCTTTGATCTCCTCCAGCAAAAGGCCATAATTGTTGTTGAGCCATACGCCCGACAGTAGTAATGACGTTTAAAATTCCTTCTCTATTCATAAACTATTTCTAAAAACCCATAATTTGACTAAATTGAACAAGTGGCTTTCTTGTTTAATGGGTTTTAAATAATACCTCTGGGCGAAATCTTTAAAAGAAGTCCTGAGAATAATTTTTAAAGTCTCTAAGGGTTCATGGGAATGAACTTTTTGCATCAGCCAATAAACTAAATTAAACTTTTTGGGTCGATGATAATCAACCATTATAAATTTTCCCTTAGGTTTTAAAACCTTTTTAATTTCCTTAATAACATTATCTAAAGTTTTTGCTCTGCCTAATTCATGAAGACCAAAGGAGCAAAGAACCAAGTCAAAACTATCAGCTTTAAATTTTAAATGCTCGGCATCCATTACTTTAAAATTCAGCTTCAGGTGGGGATTTTTTTGTTTTCTTTTTAAAGCAAAAGAGATTTGGTCTTCAGATAAATCAACGCCCAAAACATCTGCGCCTAGTTGGGCTAAGATAAGACTATTAACACCAGTGCCGCTACAAATCTCTAATACTTTTTTTCCTTTTAAGTTCTCATCAAGAATCATCCTTTTTCTTAAAGGATAAGTTAAACTTTCAAAAAAAGAGTAAGATTTAGCAAAATCTTGGTTAAATTTTTCTTTAATTGATTTTTTGGTTCTTATCACCTTAGGGATCTTTAAGTTTTTCTAACATTTCTTGATATCTTTCATAGGCTGCTTCACTATGGGGAGAAGGATGAGGTTGATATCCTAAGCCAAAAACTGCTTCATAATAACCACAACTAGCTGGTGGCGCCATTGGTCCTTCTAAGGCTCCACTTGCTTTAGAAACGATAAAGGTGTGCTCCTCAGACTCCACGAGTTTAAAAAAACCTTAACACAAAATCATAAAGCTTGCAAATCAAACCCTGATGATCTTTATCTCTAAACTATCACCTGTAAGGGTAAACTTAAATTCAACAGGGAAATTTAAACTATTTTTAATATAAAGATTTTGATTTTGGGAATTGTGGCCCTGCTGACTGTATCTAATAGAAGTCCAATATTCTCTAGGTATTCCGGGAATGGGGCGAAAGTCATGGTTAACCCTAGCTTCTGTTTCTAGATTTGCCTCTGAAGACACCCAATTTAAAAAAGAAGCTAGATGGCAGACGCCATCGCCAATAATGCCGCCGGCTGACTGATAACCTTCCTTAGCATTAAATTCGCTGGCTATCGTTTGTACTACTTTATCCTGATATTCCGGCAAAATGTTATTATGAAAGGCAAACGCTTCTCCGGGGTTTAAAACAAAATTACCCAAATTGTGTACTGCCAGTAAAATATTATATTTAAAAACCTGATTAATGAATGGATTTTTATCTCTATTGCTTAAATCCAAGGTTTGGCTGGCTAGTATCTCTACTGTTTTTTCTGCCACTATGGGTTGATTTTTAACTAACTGGTTTTGAGGAATGGGTGCAATTAAGTCTTTTGGCTGGACAAAACCAAGATGAAAAAATCCTAGAAGAGTAAAAAAGGACAAAAACATATCAGAAAGGCAGAATAAGGCAGGAAAATAATGAAAACTCTGCGGATTAAAAATCCGCAGTTTCTAAAAAGTAATAGTTTTTATCCCGTACCGTCCCGACGTTACGTCGGGGCTGGTGCGGGATAAAAGACTTGCTTATTGTAGCATAAAGTTGTTATACTTTATACATGGCTTTTGATGAATTAGTTGTTTCTTTTTTGGTTGATGAAGTAGTAGGCGGCTTTTTCATTAACGTCCCTCCGGGACACGTAGCCTGTATTTATGACCGCGGCCGAGGAGTCTTAAACCGAGTTTGGGGTCCTGGTCTTCATTTAAAAATCCCCTTTTGGCAGATTGCCAAGCTTTTTAATGCCCAAATTGTGGAATATACTATTACTGAAGGTTTTGACCTTAGCCAAAAAGAGTCTTTGGGAGACAAACCAATTAACACCAGCACTAAAGACGGTAAACTAGTCCAAGCCGAAGGCTCAATCTTATTTAAAATCAATAAAACCAAAGCACCTCTGATTTGGGAAAATATTGGCGAAAATTTCATTTCTAAAGTGATTAGGCCTGTTTCCCGAAGTCGGATTCGCTCGGTTATCTCTGAGGTAACTCTTTCTCAATTAACCGCTTATCAAACAGAAGTAGAAAAAAAGGTTAAAGAAGAACTAGACAATATTTTCAATGACAAAGGTCTGGTTTGTGAAGGCTTTCTTCTTTCTGAAGTTAAATCTTTAGGCGACCCTTCAACCCCTAGAGACGACCAAGTGGTTTTAAAGAAATAACTTAAAAACAACTAAGAAACTCCTGAAATTGCTTCCAGGAGTTCTCAGTTTTTTATGTAAATAATCTCTTACCTAATCCTTACCTAGTAACGCTAATATTACTTCTTGTTTCTACGCGAGGGGCGGAAACAGTAATCCTGCCAGCTCCAGTAATACAAACATCATAACAAGTATCAGCCGCATTACAATCCGTGTGGGGATCAATAGGCACCTCAGCAATATAAGAAGCAACTAAGTCGCCGCTGAGATCAAGACCAGCAGTATCAGTACCAATATTACTAGTAGCAGGACAGGTAGCAAAAGTGCCAATATCAGAAACAGTCCCATTGTGATCAACTTGGAATTGGTTTAAGGCATTAAGAATCGCATTAACATCAGATTGACGTTTGGCATCTCTTGCTTGTTGGTATTGTCTTCCCGGGTTAACCGCCACCAAGACAATTCCCATCAAAATAACCATAATGGCGATAACCACTAAAAGTTCAATTAAGGTAAAACCTTTTTGGGCAGCTCTCAAATCTCCTCACCCCCTCTCAAACGCGAAATACGCAAAATTTTAGACGTAAAATAAACGAAACTGTATATATTAAGCATAAACGGGCTAAACCAGCCTTGTCAAGGGTTAGAATATTTTTTTAATTGTTTTACCAGTTTATCAAACTGGTCAACATTGATTTTAATCTCATACTGAGCCATAATTTCCGGAGCGACTGCCTGGCTTTTTTCTATCTCTTGGGTTAAAAAACGAAGGCTGACTAATCCTAATAAAATCAGGAGAAAAAAATTAATAACCAGAATAAATAAAATAGTTTTTTTTAGATCCATTTAAAAATCAGGGTCGAGAAAACATTTTAAATTTAAATTAACATTGCTCTCCCCTTCTAACCCATTAGGACTTTGAATAGTAATAATTTCCACCACTACTACTTGAGGCATTTTCTCAATTTTTTTAATCAATTCCACCATTTTATGATAGCTACTTTTAAAATTTAGATTAAAATTAACGCTTTTCACTCCTGATTCGACTTTAACTGATTGGGGACTAAAAGAAAGCTTGGCCAAAATTCCAGCACTACTGGCTTCTTTATCCAGCTCATCTAGAAAATCGATAATGCCTTCTTTATCAGGTAAAACTTCCTCCAAAAATCCGAGGTCATTGGTGAGATACTCATAATCCTGGCTTAATTGAACTAAATTCTGATTCTTTTGTTCATAGGCAGTCAGCTTATTCTTCTCTTCGACCACCTCAACCGTCTCCGCTTTAATCAAATGACTGAGGATTAAAAGCACAATCAGTTGAACAAAAATTAGACTTAAAAAAATCAACCAATCGTTTTTGTTTTTCATTTTAACTTAAGAGTGGCCTTGAATGGTGATTCAGCCAATTGCTCGAAGCTGGATAAAGGAATATCAACGCTACCCAGCTTATTTAAAGATTTTTCTAGACTTAAAATATTTTCTCTTGAACTAGCTGTTCCTCTCAGAGTAATCGTCTTGGTTTGGGTCTCAAGACTGAAATCGCTAATTTTAATCCCAGCCGGAATTTTCCCTATAAAATCAAGCAAATCATCAGATACTAGTACCTTATTTTCTAAAGCTTGGTTCAAAAAAACTATTTCTTGATTTAAATTGGCCGCCTCTTTCTCTGGTGGGGGGTATAAATAACCTTTTCCCAACCAGATAAAGCCGCTTGGCTTTTTTCCAACTGAAAGAATAAAGAAAGAAAAATAAATAGATACATACTGACAAAACCCCAAAGAATGACGCTGGTTAGTTTTAAGATATTTTTTAAACTTGATCTGAATTTTAGTTTTCCCCTTTCTTGTTTGACTGGTTCAGGAATCAAGAGAATTCTTTTCTTATCTTCATCACCAACCAGATAACTAAAAGGCAGGCCAAAAAGAGGGATGAATTTGGCCAGTTGATCTTGAGGAAAATCAGCGGGAATAATTACTGGTAAAGACAATCTTTCTGCCTCCAGTTGCAACAAGCCTTTTATGGTCTCTTTAAGAAAAGGCTCATTTAAAACCAGGCCGCTGAAATAAACCTTTTTGATTTGTTTTTGTCGACCTAAATTTGCCTGCCAAAAGTTGATGGCTTTTACCAACTCTGCTTGCCAGTTCTGCTGGCTTAACTGGGCTCCGCTAAAATTATAGCTGGTGTTTAAAAAAACAATCCCTTTCTGATTAAAACAAAAAATTACTTTTTGACTGTTAAAATAGATGATTAAATTGGGTTCGGCACAACTGCGGTAGGCTAAATTGGCCAGCGCCCAAGACTCAGGTAAAAACCCTAAGGGTAAAACTCCGGCCAACTGACAAACTTTAAGATAAAAATCAACTATGGTTCTCTTAATCGAAACCACCGCCAGTTCGACTTTTCCTTTACCATAAACCAAGGGCTGCCAATCAAGATACATTTCTTCTAATTTATGGGGTAAAAAATCTTTGATTTTAAAATAAACTGTGGCTTCTATTTCTTTTTCTTTAACTTCGGGTAGAGTTAGGAATTTGGAGAAAACAAATTTATCAGCCAGAAGTAAATAACAAAAAGAGGAGTTAATTTTTTTGGGCCGGCTACTGCTTTTTAAAACATTAATCATGCTGGCCACTGCTTTAGGTTGAATTGCCTGGTTTGGCTTTAAACTATCAAGGGGAATTCTACCAGAACTAAAGCCGTTAATTTTAAAACCATCTTTAAACAATTCTCCTGTTAGCAACTGTAAGTCGCCATTGGCTAAAGAAATAAAAAAGGGTGAGTCTTTTTTTGAGCCTGACATTTTATTGATTTAATTAATTTCTCTGACGCCGCTTAAGGAAACGCTTTCATCTTCTAAAACATCCAGTTCAAACTGGAAATGGCGGATTTTATTACCGCTTTTTCCCCACACATCAACAATTCCGCCCTCAGCGGTTAAATTTAAATCCATTTTACACTCAAAATCTTGAATTTGTAAACAATCTGCCGTCCACTCAGGATAGGGATTGGTAAAACTGCGCTCCCTAATAAACCGTAAAATTACTTCCTCAACTAAACCCTTGGCACTCTGATAAACCTTTTGAGTCTGAGTCTGGTCAAAACTAATTCTGGCATTAATAATAGAAACCATAACGGTGCTGGTAATAATTAAAAGCACTATCGCCGTCATGGCCAAAACAGAAACTAAAGCTGCTCCTCGCTTAGGGCAACTTGATGGTTGTTTGATAATCATATTCTTTATAAGGCTGGCCAAAAGGTTTTAGTTTGGCTTTCAATCGAATTTTCATTTGAATACTGTCTCCAATTCTACGGAAACCACGATTAGGCGGATCAATGATAACCTCCACTTGTTGATCAGTTAAAGCCAGATTATTTCTTTTCAAAACTCCCTCATCAAGGACAAAAGTTATTTGGCCTTCTTGAGTTTGAAGAATTAAACTGTTAGTAAAGCTTTCATTAACAGGCGTGGTAACTGATTCTGTTCTTCGGATATCTTGGCTGATTTTAGTCACTACTTCTTGGATATTTTGAAAAAGAGCACTTTGGATTTGGTTTCGCACTTTAAAGTTTAGAGCCGAGTATAGAAAATTAGTAATCAGACCTAGAACGATAGTTAATAAACCGGCATAAAACAAAATTTCTATAAGAGTCGTGCCTCTTTTTTTCATGGTGAATAGTTAACCTTTACCTTATCAACTGTAGGCGTACTGTCGCCGTCGCCAATTAAAATCATTTTATATCTAAAATAACGGCCTAAGGCATAATTTAGAGGAATTGGCCCTGGCTCTTCAAAATAACTGCCGAGGGTACCGTCAGGACCAACAAAATCCCAAGTAAAATCATCATCGTTAGTGGCTATTTGAAACATAATGTTAGTATTTGCCACTTCTTCTCCTTCCCAAGAAAGGCGGTTAAAAGCCGCCGCCGCAGAAGCGTCAAAAGAAGAAGAAATATATTCACCGTAAACAAAATAAATACCGGAGATGCCTTTAGAATCAGAAAGATCGAAAACCTCAATGGCTTTAAGTTGGCTGTCAGCTCCGGCCACATAGCCATAATCACCAAAAGCAGCCACATCAGCCGTATTGCGCTGGGTGGGAAAATAACCATATAATTGAGGATTGGTAGGATTGGCGGCAATTGAATACATCGCCCCCCTCTTGCCTTTCATCGATAAATATAAAATATTGCTTTCTGTCCAAATGCCGGTCGGTTCATAAACAGTGCTTAAAGTACTAACATGAGTGGGGGCAACCGGATTGGCGGAAATATCATATATTTCTACGGCCTTGGCAGTGCTTTCTTGGGCAAGGTAAAGATAGTTCCCGGAAACCGCCACATCAACCGTGTCTTCGGGAGTATTAAACCAGCCTAAAAACCAAGGATCGTCATAATGTCCTCCGGATAAACGATAAACATAAACATGTTTATCACTCTTTTCAGAAACAAATAAATAATCATCGGTGGCCCAAAGACCGCCTGAAGGATAAAGCAATCCTCGAGCATTAATCCAATCAGGGTCAGTCGGGTCAGCCGCAATACTATAAATATATATTGAGGGTAAAATATCGTAACTATTCGCAATATAAAGATAATTACCAATCACGGTACAATCATTAGGTCGATAGGCGTCTTCAAAATAAGCCACTGAGGAGGGAGTGGCCGGTGAAGATTCGATCTCAAAAATTTCTGCCCCGGCCCAAAACTTATCCGGTATCAAATAAATATATGAATCATTAGCGCAAACGCCTGAAGCTTTATTACGAGCATCGACAGTGCCAATTGAGGCTGGTTCGGTCCAGCCACCACCGCCAGTTTGAGCTAACTGGACGTAGCCGGGGTTGATGACGGCATCAGTGGAGTCCTCAATGCCGTCGCTGAAATCTTCTAAACTATCCTCAATCCAGGTAACGTTTTCCTGCCAGCGGCTAATGAAAAAGGTCTGGTTTAATTCGCCGGGTCGAGGTTGTTGCCAAGAAACTTTGGTGGTTACTTTTTTAGTGCTGGGGTCTAAAGTCCCTCCCTGAGTAGCAATATTGCCTTCTTGGTCGCGAAATAAATCTTCGATTGCCACTCTTCTTTTAAAAATCTCTAAATCCAAGACTTCTTCTTCCGGTTCTAAATCCCATAAGCCGCTGCTAATGACAGGGTGATAAAAACCAGCCGTATCTACCTGGTGCCAATCAGTCTGCGCCACGGTCTTGACTGCCTCAGAGGCTTCTTCAAGGTAAAGTTGAGCCTGTTGTTGTTGATAAGAACGCAGATTAGATTCGCTGCTACCAGACAAAGCCTGGCCCACGGCCGCTAAAATAGCTGAACCTAAGGCCAGGCTTAAAAGCAGTTCAATTAAAACGGCACCTTTTTTTAACTTCAAAACTCTACCTTCCCCAAAGCATTAACAAAAACGGTCTTAAAATCACCATTACTCTGATTCCTTAGTATGAAACTACCTCCGGCTGAAGGGGTGGCTTCTAAAGCTGAATAAATCAAACAGTCGCCAACCACTAAACAGGTGTCTGGAAGATTTAAGTCAGTAAATTCAAGTTCTCTTGGCAGTTCGGTGACTAAATCAAAAGCAACTTCTCGATTAGCATAATCGCTTAGGGTGGCAAACTCTTGATAATATCCGGGGGCAAATAAAACGCCGAACTCTAAGTGACTCTCACCCAGCGACTCTCCGGAGGCAACTTTACTCTGAGCCCGACGAATGACAGCAATTACCTGTTCCAGGTAATCTTTTAAAAGCCTTCCCTGTTGAAGTTTGATAAAAGAAGCTGAAGCCAAGTAGAAAAGCAAAGAACAGATGGCTAAAACTACAGTCATCTCAATAAAAGTAAAGCCTTTATTCATTGCGTCAAACTCCCCATCATTTGATAAATGGGCGCAATAATCGATAAAATCATTGCTCCCACGCCTATGCCTACAAAAAGCATTAAAACTGGCTCAATAATAGTAGAAAAATTTTCCAATTTTTGCTCTACTTCCTCTTCATAAAATAAAGCCAGCTCTTGCAATACTTCGGCTAAACGGCCACTTTTTTCCCCTACGGAACACATTTTTACCAAAAGGCCGCTAAAAGTTTTTTGATATCTTTTAAAAGCATTGGTTAGACTAACTCCCCTTTTGACTTCTTCGCCTATTTTTTCAAGCAATTTTTGCCGTTTATGACTCACAAAAACTTTGGCTGAGATTTCCAAAGAATCACCAATAGAAACACCGGAAGCTAAAAGTGAACTTAAAGAACGAATAAATCTGGCCAGACTGATTTCGAAAGCGAGTTTTTTAACCACGGGTAAAATAGGCACCAATAAAGAAAAAATTTTCTTACCTAAAGAGGTCGTCTTAAATAAAAAAACCAAGCCTCCTATTATAAAAATAATTCCCAGTAAAAGTTGGATCAGGTTCTGATTGATAAAAGTTCCCAGACCCAATAGAATTCTCGTGGGCAAAGGAATTTTAAGATTCATCTGCCTAAAAACTTCACCCACCTTAGGTAAAACAAAAATAATAATAAAAGTGCTGATACCCAATAAGGCAAAAGTAACCACGGCCGGATAAGTCATCGCATTTTTGATTTTTCCCACCAAACGGTAATCTCTCCTTAGGTCATCACCAATGTTTTTTAAAACTTCACTTACTTTCCCTGAGGCTTCGCCTGATTTTAAAATAGCCAGGTGGGCTGGAGAAAAAAAATCTTCTTTTTCCAAAAAAGAAGACAAGGTTTTACCTTGTTCCAATTGGAGGGCTAATTGCTTGGACAATTTTTTAAACTTAGGCGTCATTGCTTCTGAACCTAAAATCTCCGTCGCCTCAATAATGGGCACGCCCGTCTTCAACATAATACTTAAATGGTGGGCAAAAGAAATTTTTTCTAAAGTCTTAACGCGGCGAAAAATAAGCGACTTAAAGAAGTCTCCTACGTCTAAGTTGGCCCAATCTCGGCCTAATTGCTCCTGACAGGAAATTAACTCCCAAGCATTTTTAGCCAATATTTTGGCTACCTGCTCAGAATTGGCAGCCGTACTAACGCCTCGATGGACTTTTCCTGTTTTGTCAATAGCAATATAAAAAAAATCTGACATTATTCTTCGGCCACCCGTAAAATTTCTTCAATGGTGGTTGAACCTGAAGCGACTTTATTTAAACCATCCTCAATCATCAGTATCATCCCTTCTTTTAAACCTTGGTTGCGAATATCATCAGAAGAGGATTTAGTTAAAATCAACTGCCTAATCTTCTCGCTTATCAAGAGAACTTCAAAAATGCCGATTCTGCCCTTATAGCCGCCGCCGCCGCATTGCTCACAGCCTTTCCCTTTATAAAACTTTTGGCTTAAAAATTTTTCGCCAAATCTTTGTTTAAAGAAAAGCTGGCTTTGCTGGTCGGGTTTATATTCACCAATGCAGTTCTTGCAGATTCTTCTTACCAACCTTTGGGCAATGACCAAATTGACTGTCGAAGCCAGTAAAAAAGGCTCTACTCCCATATCAATAAAACGAGGCAGGGCGCCACAGGCATCATTAGTATGAAGAGTTGATAAAACCAGATGGCCGGTTAAGGCAGCATGGATAGAAATTTGAGCCGTTTCTTTATCTCTAATTTCTCCAACCATCATAATGTCCGGATCGTGCCGGAGCAAAGACCTTAAACCAGAAGCAAAAGTTAAACCGGTTTTAGGATTAACTTGGATCTGAGTAATCCGATGGATATCATATTCAATCGGATCTTCAATGGTGCAAATCTTCACCTCCGACTTATTTAACATATTTAAAATACTGTAAAGAGTACTGGTTTTGCCACTTCCGGTTGGACCAGTAACTAAAATCATGCCGTGAGGTCTAAGAATTTCCTGCTTGACTCGCTTTAGATTCTGTCCGGCCAGACCTAACTCTTCCAGGCTTAAGGGTCGGGCCGATTCAAATAAAATACGCATCACTGCATTTTCGCCATAAAAGCCAGGTAAAATTGAGGTTCTCAAAGCAACTGTCTCTGTTCCTAAAGAAAATTTGAAACGGCCGTCTTGAGGAATACGGTGTTCATCAATCTTTAAATTGGAAAGAATCTTGATTCTGGCGATTAAAGCAGGCTGGATGGTCTTAGGTAAAGCAATAATATCCTGTAAAATACCATCAATTCTCAGTCTAACCAAAAGTTCATTCTCCATAATTTCTAAATGAACATCAGAGGCTTTTTCCGCCACCGCGTATTCTAAAATCGTGTTCAAAATTTCTACCACCGGCAGCTCTTCGGCCACTTCAACTAATTCTTTTTTTTGGTCAACACTATCAGTTTTTTTAATATTTTCCGCAATAATTTTCTCAAATTCCTTTTTAATATTACGTTTATACTGAGATAGCGCTTTTTTTAAGTTAGGACTGGTAATATAATAAGGAATTACTTTCAAACCGGTCCGGCGTCCAATCACTTCCTGGGCTTCCAAATTTTTGGGGTCTTCCATGGCCACAGATAACAAATCTCCTTCTTTTTTAAAAGGAACTAGACGATAGTTCTTGGCCAAATTTTCCGGAATCAGGTCTAAAATCTCCAAAGGAATGACTTTATTACCAATATCACAATAAGGAACTGCTAAATACTCGGCCGCTAGTTGGCCTAGAACATTTTCAGAAATCAGGCCCCGGAAGATCAGAACATCTTCAACCGGTTTATTGAGGTCTTGGGCCGCCTTGGCGGCCTCATCAAAATCTTTTTCAGAAATAAAACCAGATTTAAGAAGAATTTGACGTAGAGTCTCGGGCAGGATGCTCATTGGTTAATAATCAAATAATCAAATAATCAAATCAATAATTAAATAAGTAAATATTACAAATTAATTTGATTATTGAAATATTTGAAATTGATTTGATTATTGGTGGCATTTGATTATTTTAAATAACTTTCTATTTTGGTCACTACTTGTTGAGGGGTGACTTCTGCTTTGGTAATAAAAGCCACTGCTCCTAAAGCTTTGGCTTTAGCTACTTCTTCTTCTCTACTTAAATTAGAATAAACGATGACCGGAATTTTACTGGTTTTAGGATCTTTTTTTAAACTGGCTAAAACCTCTAGCCCGGAGACTTTGGGCATCATCAAGTCTAGTAAAATCGCTTGAGGGATTTCTTTTTTGGCCATCTCTAGGCCCGTTTCACCGTTTTCTGCTATAAAAACCTGATGGCCATCGGTTTTTAAACGAGTGGCA